>Ga0056913_1000811_pt1 | contig 21203 bp, 10 predicted proteins | sample EBPBio282013_DNA_FD_55170 | JGI IMG/M metagenome (GOLD analysis project Ga0056913, IMG submission 55170) | Wastewater treatment Type I Accumulibacter community from EBPR Bioreactor in Madison, WI, USA - Reactor 2_5/28/2013_ DNA (Hybrid Assembly) | ecosystem: Engineered > Bioreactor > EBPR >... | reverse complement strand
CCTCGATCGCGTCGCCGATCGCGACCGAGCGCTTCCAGTCGCTCTTGTTCAGCACCACCAGAGCGGTCTGCGCGCGCCCGCCATGCTCGTAGACCCGGTAGAACACCGCATCGTCGCCCTGCAGGCGGACGTTCGCCTGCAATCCGCGCTGCAGGGCGACGTGCTCGCGGCGCAGGCGGGCGATGCGGCGCAGTTCGCGATGNATGCGATGGCCGGGCGCGGCGGCGATCCGCTCCCGGCCGAAATAGTTGCGGTTGCCGGCATGCTCGCCGCGGCCGCGCATGAACCCGGTCTCGGAGCCGTAGTAGACCACCGGGATCCCGCGCGCGGTGAACAGCCAGTTGTGCGCATCGACGAAGCCGTCGTCGCTGGCGTCCATGCGCGGCATGTCGTGGTTGTCGTAGAAGGTCATCAGTTCGTAGGGGTTCGCGTACGGCCCGCCGAGCAGGTGCAGCGGCTCGGCCAGGCGCTCGTAGCCGGCACCGCGGGCGAACACCTCGTCCATCGCCGCCTTCAGCGGGAAGTCCAGCACGCTCACCTGGCCGTGGCCCGGCCGGGTATGCACGGCGATGTTGCTCGCGTCGTAGTCGAAGGCCTCGCCGAACATGAAGAAANCCGGGTGCGCGGCGCGGATGCGGTCGCTGAAAGCNTGCCAGAAGCGACCCGGCATCCAGCCGATGGTGTCGATCCGGAAGGCGTCGGCGCCCTGTTCGATCCACTGTTCGTAGGCACCGGCCAGGTAGTCGAGCACGTCCGGGTTGTCCGGGTCGAAGTCGGCCAGTTGGGCCAGGTTGCCGTCGAAGATCGAACCCTGCGCCGCATCCACCGGCCCGGTGGCATTGTAGAAACGATGCAGCGGGTTGTGCTTCGGGTCGAGTTTCTGCGGCGGCAGGTTCTCGTGGTCGGCGACCAGCGTCCCGTCCGCATCGAACACCTGGCCGAACATCGGCTGGCGCTCCGGCATGGTCCACGCCGGCGAACCGTGGTTGCCGACGATGTCCAGCACGGTGAGCAGCCCGGCCTGGCGCATGCCGGCGGTGAACGCGCGGAAATCGAGGTCCGGGCTGGGCAGATGCTCGTCCAGGCGGTAGAAGTTGACCCCCCAGTAGCCGTGGTAGCCGGTCTTGCCGCGGTCGGTGAGCGAACTGCCGCAGGACACCGGGTCGCCGCCGGTGAAGGCCTCGTCCGGGTTGTCCACGATCGGGGTGATCCAGACCGCGCCGAAGCCCAGGTCGCGGATGTAGCCGGCATTCTCCAGCACGCCGCGGAAGTCCCCGCCCAGGTAGCCGATGTTGCCGTCGATCCCGTCCCGGCAATGCACCGGCAGGTCGAAGGTCGGATGCCGGCCGCCCTGGTCGCGGTGGTCGTTGCCCGGATCGCCGTTGACGAAGCGGTCGGTGACCACGAAGTACACCGCGTGCGCGGCGAACGGTTCCAGGGTTCCGTACAGGTCGCCGCCGGGAACCTCCGCCGCGCCGGCATGCGCACCGGCCAGGCAGAGCAATGTCGCGGCGAGCGGGCCAAGGCGATGACGCATGTCTCACTCTCCTTCGGGAACGGATCCGCCGGCTGCCGGGCCGGGCAAGGTCACCCACAGCGCACAGGCACCGGCGACGATGAAGCAGGCGCCGCCGAGCATCAGCACCCGCATCGGCTCGCCGTCGAACGCCCGCGACAGCAGCACGCCCAGGGTGCTCACCGCGACCAGTTGCGGGATGACGATGAAGAAATTGAAGATGCCCATGTACACGCCCATCTTCGCCGCCGGCAGGCTGTCGGACAGCATCGCGTAGGGCAGCGACAGGATCGAGGCCCAGGCGAAGCCCACCCCGACCATCGACAGCAGCAGCCATTGCGGGTCGCGGATGAAGGCCATCGACAGCAACCCGGCGCCGCCCAGCCACAGGTTGAGCAGGTGGCTGCCGCGCAGGCCCAGGCGGCGCGCCATCGCCGGGATCGCGATGGCCGCCAGCGCGGCGAAACCGTTGTAGGCGGCGAACAGCACCCCGACCCAGTTGGCGCCGTCGTTCCANGCCGCCGAGGCGGTGTCGGTGGTGCCGTAGTGGACCCGGGTCACCGCAGCGGTGGCATAGATCCACATGCAGAACAAGCCGAACCAGGAGAAGAATTGCACCACCGCCAGCCGGCGCATGGTCTTGGGCATCGCATGCAGGTCGGCGGCGACCGCGGCGAGCATCCCGCTCCCGCCGCGGGCGGCCAGCAGGCGCAGCAGGCCGTAGCCCAGCGGCAGGGCCGCCAGCACGTACAGCAGCCGGTCCCAGCCCGAGTAGCGCACCGCCAGCAGGCCGGCCGCGCCCGCCAGCAGCCACGGCAGCCCGCCGCCGGCGGGTGGCGCCGCCACAGCGGCCGGGCGCGCCTGCACCGGTTCGGCGTCGTCGAAGGCGTGCAGCACCTCCGGCGGGTATTCGCGCGTGCGCGCTACCGTCCACACGATCGCCGCGAGCAGGACCGCGCCGCCCGCATAGAAGGCGAACCGCACCGTGTCGGGCACCTGGCCCGGGGCGGCGGTGTTGGCCACGCCCCACTTGGCCAGCAACCACGGCAGCAGGCTGGCGACCACCGAACCCACGCCGATGAAGAAGCTCTGCATCGCGTAGCCGGTGGGGCGCTGGCCCGGCGGCAACTGGTCGCCGACCAGGGCGCGGAATGGTTCCATCGACACGTTGAGCGAGGCGTCCAGGATCCACAGGGTGCCGGCCGCGACCCACAGCTGCGGCGAGTTGGGCATCACCAGCAGCGCCGCGGTGGAGAAGATCGCGCCCCACAGGAAGTAGGGCCGGCGACGGCCCAGGCGGGTCCAGGTGCGGTCGGAGAAGTAGCCGATCACCGGCTGCACCAGCAGCCCGGTCAACGGCGCGGCGATCCACAGCCCGGGCACCTGGTCCATGTCCGCGCCCAGGGTCTGGAAGATGCGGCTGACGTTGGCGTTCTGCAGCGCGAAGCCGAACTGGATGCCGAGGAACCCGAAACACATGTTCCAGATCTGCCAGAAGGACAACTGCGGCTTCGGGTTCATTCCGGTGACATCCTCGCGTGCCGCCGGAAAGCGGCGCTCCGGTGCGGTGGCACATGGTGCCTGTTGGCGCAGGCCGACCACATGCTGCGACGCAAAAACGGCGGGCCGCGGGCAATGCCGGAGCGGCGCTCGCAAACCCCCACCCGTGGCGATCGAAAACCGCTTGTTTTCCGCATCCGAGCGCTGCCGCCGCCCGCCGCCGCCGGGCCCACGCCGGGGCGACGCCCCGGCGTCCGCCGCGGACGCCCGCATACGTATTCATCGCGCCATGCACGGCCGCGCGCGCACCGATTCCGGCGGCGCTGTGGAATAGTGGCGACGCCGCCGGCATCGGCTAAGGGCGGCCTTTTCGTTTCCGGGTGGGGATGGGGATGTCGAACGATCGGTGGTGGCGTGGCGCGGTGATCTACCAGATCTACCCGCGCAGCTTCCTGGACACCAACGCGGACGGAGTCGGCGACCTGCCGGGAATCGTCGACAAGCTGGACTACGTCGCCGGGCTGGGCGTGGACGCGATCTGGGTCTCGCCCTTCTTCAAGTCGCCGATGGCCGATTTCGGCTACGACATCGCCGACTACCGCGACGTCGATCCGCTGTTCGGCACCCTGGCCGATTTCGACCGCCTGCTGGACAAGGCCCACTCGCTCGGACTGCGGGTGATGATCGACCAGGTGCTCAGCCACACCTCCGACCAGCACGAATGGTTCCGCGAAAGCCGCCAGGGCCGCGACAACCCCAGGGCCGACTGGTATGTCTGGGCCGATCCGCGCGAGGACGGCTCCCCGCCCAACAACTGGATGTCGATCTTCGGCGGCGTGGCCTGGCGCTGGGAGCCGCGGCGCGAGCAGTACTACCTGCACAACTTCCTGACCTCGCAGCCCGACCTGAATTTCCACAACCCGGAAGTGCAGCAGGCCGCGCTGGACAATCTGCAATTCTGGCTCGACCGCGGCGTGGACGGGTTCCGCCTGGACGCGATCAACTTCTGCTTCCACGACCGCGCGCTGCGCGACAACCCGCCCAAGCCCAAGGCACTGCGCACCGGGCGCGGCTTCAGCGCGGACAACCCGTACGCCTACCAGTACCACTGGTACAACAACACCCAGGCCGAGAACCTGCCGTTCCTGGAGCGGGTGCGCGCGCTGCTGGACCGCTATCCGGGCGCGACCACCCTCGGCGAGATCTCCGCGGAGGATTCGCTGGCAACCATGGCCGAGTACGTCACCGACACGCGGCTGCACATGGGCTACAGCTTCGAACTGCTGGTGGACGACTTCAGCGCAGCCTACATCCGCGGCACCGTGCAGCGGCTCGAGCAACAGATGACCGGGGGCTGGCCGTGCTGGGCCATCTCCAACCACGATGTGGAGCGCGCGGTGAGCCGCTGGGGCGGGCCGAACCCGCCGCCACAGCTGGGCCCGATGCTGGTGGCCCTGGTCGGCTCGCTGCGCGGCTCGGTATGCCTGTACCAGGGCGAGGAGCTGGGGCTACCGGAAGCCGATGTGCCTTACGCCGACCTCCAGGATCCCTACGGCGTCACCTTCTGGCCGAACTACAAGGGCCGCGACGGCTGCCGCACGCCGATGCCGTGGTCGTCCGCGGCGGACGCCGGATTCTCCCCGGCCAGGCCTTGGCTGCCGATCCCGGCAGCGCATCGCGAGCTGGACGTCGCCCGCCAGGCCGCGCGCGCCGACTCCACCCTGTCGCTCGCCCGCCGGTTCCTGGCCTGGCGGCGCGCGCAACCGGCGCTGGTCGAGGGCGATATCCGTTTCCTCGACGCACCCGAGCCCGTGCTGGCCTTCGTCCGCGAAGGCGCCGGACAACGCTTGCTGGTGGCATTCAACCTGTCCGACGCGGCCGTCCACTGGCGCACGGACGCCCTCGCCGGGACCGTGGCCGCGACCGGGCACGGCCTGCCGGGCGGACAGGTCGACGGCGGGGGACTCTCGCTGCCGCCGTACGGGGCGTACTACGCGACCTGGTCGTGACCTGCGGATTCCGGATTGCCGCTGCCGTGGCCCAGCCCCGGCATCCGCTACCGTAGAGCCGAATCTCAGTCGGCTTCCACCGTCGCCGTTTCCAGGACCAGCGGTCCGGCTGCGTCGAGGACGCGCGGATCGCGCGCACCGTCGCCGCCGCTGAAGCCGAAGCCGGTCGGTTGCGGTGCCAGCGGCCTGAAGCCGTCGTCGTAATCCCAGGTCGTCACGTGCACCCGCGCCCCTTGCAGGGAAGCCGGGTTGCCTAGCGCCGTGGCGGGCAGGGTGAAGCGGATCGTGCGCGCATGCCGGTCCACCTCCAGCCGGGCCGCCACCGGCTGGCGGGCACCTTCGGAATCCGGGCCGGCACCTTCGGCCGAGAACAACGCATTGCTCCAGCCGTTGGCGCGGATCCGGTAGTGCCAGCGCATGNCGCCGGGCAGTTGCGCATTCTGGCCCGGCATCGCCCGCGCGCCATCCACCCGTTCCGGCAGTTCGATGAACACCACCGGCGCGACCCGGTCGAAGCCATTGGGCGGGTTCCAGCCGTCGCTGATCTCGGCCATGCGCAGGGTGATCCGCAGCGCCCCGCCACTGGTCTCGACCTCGACCGCTTGCAAGTCGCCGGGATGATGCCAGCCCGGACCCGCGGGATAACGGTAGCGCCCGTCCGGACCGCGGTCGTCGCCGGCGGGGTCGTCGGTCCGCGCCGCCAGCGACCATTGCCGCTGCACCGTGAACGCCTGCGCCGGCGAGGCCGCCGCATCGGCAGGTCGCCATGCCACCAGCCGGTGCGTGCGCGAAGGATCGGCAAAGCCGTCGGTACGCAGCACCGCCTCCCAGCGGCCGTCGGCAGCCGCCTGCACCGGCACCGCCGACGCCAGGTCGCCGTCGACCACGATCTGCAGCGCATCGCCCGGGCGGGCCCGGCCGGAGACGCGCGCGTCCCCGGTCCAGGGCAGTCGCGACACCGGATCGATCGTCGGCGCCGGGCCGGCGCCGGCACGCGCAACGCTCCGGCCCTCGCCCTGCTCCACCCGCCACACCTGGCCGGCCCGCGGCGGCAGCAACAGGTGCAGCGGACTGCCGTCCGTGCACAGCGGTGCGGGCACGCCGTCGATGCCGAACACGCCGCGCAGGCAAGCCCCCGCCTGCCAACCGCCGTCGAGCCCATCCACCAGCACGGGGCCGTCGCCGGTATTGAACGCGACCAGCATCTCCGTGCCTGCGTGCCGCGTCCTCCACACCAGCGCGCCGGGCCCGCCCGAGTCCACCCGCAGCAGTTGCGGCCGTCCACGGCTGAACCCGGGATGGCTGCGACGCAGTGCCACGACTTCGGACACGTAGCGGTACAGCGGCGCGCCGGTGTCGAAGTGGCCGTGCGCTCCGGCCCGGTATCCGCCGGCGAACATCGCGCCGCGGCGCCCGGTGAAGCCCTGCTCGGTGCCGTAGTACAGGGTCGGGATCCCGGGCAGGGTCATCAGCGCCAGCAGCGCCTGGCGCAGGGCNCGCTCGCCCGCCCCGGCGAGGAAGCGATCCACGTCATGGTTGTCGATGAAGCTCGGCATCCAGTGCAACCGCGGATGCAGGCGCAGCATCGTGTCGATGCGGTGGCCGAGCACGGCGGTTGGCTGGCCGCGCGCGAACACGTCGCCCAGGCTGCCGTACAGCGGGAAGTTGATCATCGACGGCAGCACCGGCGCGCCGGCGGCATCGTGCATGTACGACTCGACCTTGCGCGCGCCGGCATCGGCGAACGGCGGGTCTATCGCGAAGCCTTCGCCGAACACCAGGAAATCGTCGCGGCCGGTACCCATCGCCACCTCGCGCACGCCCGGTGCATCGTCGCCGTCGCCGTCCAGGAAATCCGGGAACACGTCCGGCGGCACGTGGAATGCGGTATCCACCCGGAACGCGTCCACTCCCGCCTGCTCGATCCAGTGGCCGTAGCTGCGCCGCAGCGCGGCCCGCACCACCGGGTTGGACGTGTCCAGGTCGTCCAGGCCCGAGAGCTGGAAGGTCAGTTCCTGGACCCGGTCGCCGGCGTCGTACATGTCCGGCGTCCAGTGGTAGATGCGGGCATCGCGCTGTGCCGGGTCGGTGGCGTCGTTCATCGAGAACGGGAACTGGCGCGGCGCAAGCCGGCCGGTGGAGTCGGCGATCCGCGCGAATCCATGCGCCGGCTCTCCCTCCCGCCAGCGGTCGGCGTAGTCGAAGAAGTCCGCGGTGTGGTTGAGCACCACGTCCTGGATCAGGTACATGCCGTCGGCGTGGAGCGCGCGCGACAGCGACCGGTAGTCGTCCAGCGAACCGAAGTGCGCATCGACCCGGGAGAAGTCCTCGGCCCAGTAGCCGTGGTAGCCGCCATGGCCGACCCGGTGGTTCCACCACTGGTTCGCCACCGGCGGCGTGATCCAGACGGCGGTTGCGCCGAGCCCGCGGATATAACCGATCCTGCGTTCGACCCCGCGCAGGTCTCCGCCGCTGAACTTCGCCGGATCGCGCGGATCGTACTCGCCCGCGCCCTGGTCGTTGTTGCTGGGATCCCCGTCGTCGAAGCGGTCGATCATCAGGAAATACACCACCTGATCGCGCCAGTCCGGAGAAGGAACGTGCAATGCCCGCTCCGCCGCGGCAGCGCCATCCGGATATGCGGCACCCGCGGCCAGCAACGCCAGCGCGAGGCTCCATCCCGATCCTGAAACCCTCATTCCATTCCCCTTGGGCCAAGGCCAAACCGACGTCCGATATTGCTGCGTTGCAGCAGGCGAACTGCACGAACGTGCCGACCGCAAGCACGCTAACCGCTGTCGCAGCGCGCCATCCATGCAGTCACGATGCATGCGCCATGAATACGTATGCAGCGCATCTTGCACGGCCATTGCCGCGACTACTATGGCGCTGCGTTGCAGGCGCGTTAATCGAGGGGCGGCGCGCATGCCGACAAGAAGGGCCGGATCCATCCGCAACTCCGGAACCGGGCTCCGGCCACTGCAGCAATCACTACGTATTACCTGAGGAGAGGGGACAATGTTGAAACTCAAGCGCAATCTGCTGAGCGTGGCACTGGCATCGGCCACCCTGCTGATCGCCATGGGCGCGCAGGCGCAGTCAACCGACAGCACCGACGACGCATCCGAGAAAGCGAAGGCCAAGCAGGGCGACGAAGCCGTCGACCTGGACCGCGTCAACGTGCGCGGCTTCCGCCGCGGCATCGAGAACGCGATCGAGACCAAGCGCGACTCCACCTCGATCGTCGAGGCCATCTCCTCCGAGGACATCGGCAAGCTGCCCGACTCCAGCATCGCCGAGTCCATCGCCCGCCTGCCCGGCCTGACCGCGCAGCGCGAGCGTGGCCGCGCCACCCAGATCAACATCCGCGGTTTCGCCGGCGACTTCTCCACCGCCACCCTCAACGGGCGCGAGCAGGCCAGCACCGGCGACAACCGCGGGGTCGAGTTCGACCAGTACCCCTCCGAACTGCTCAGCCAGGTGGTGGTGTACAAGACCCCGGACGCCGGGCTCGTCGGTCAGGGCCTGTCCGGCACCGTGGACCTGCAGACCGTGCGGCCGCTCTCGTTCTCCGAGCGGGTCATGGCCGTCAATGCGCGCTACGACCAGAACAAGATCCGGGACAAGAGCGAGAGCGGCTACCGCTTCAGCGCCACCTACCTCGACCAGTTCATGGACAACCGCCTGGGCCTGATGCTCGCGGTGTCGAAGATGGACAGTCCGCAGCCCGGCTTCCAGAACGAAGTATGGGGCTGGACCGGCGGCCCCTCCGGCACCACCGTGCTCGGCGGCGGCAAGCTCTACAAGTTCGACAACACCCACGAGCGCACCGGCGTGGCCGCGACCGTGCAGTTCAAGCCCAACGACGTGTACGAGGGCACCCTGGACTGGTTCCACTCCGACTTCGACAAGACCGAGATCAAGACCGGCATGGAGTTCGGCACGGTCTGGGGCACCGGCGTGCTGCGGCCCGGCTACACCGTCGCCGGCAACAACACCATCGTCAAGAGCACCTGGGACAACGTCCATCCGGTCATCCGCATGGACAGCAACCCGATCGACGACACGCTCGATTCGGTCGGCTTCAACAACAAGTTCAAGATCAACGACAACTGGACCCTCAACGCCGACCTGTCCGCCTCCAGGGTGAAGCGCAAGTTCAGGGTGCTCGAGACCTATGCCGGCGTGGCGACCAATGGCGGCGCCACCACCCTGGAAGCCTCGCTCGATCCCAGCGGCAACTACTACAACTACGTGCTGGGCCAGACCTTCGACAACCCGTCCAAGTTGGTGCTCACCGATGCCGGCGGCTGGGGCCAGGATGGCTACCTCAAGGACTTCGAGATCAAGGATGACCTGAAGGCATTCCGCCTCAATGCCATCCGCTCGTTCGACAGCGGCTTCATCAGCAACGTGGACTTCGGCGTCAACTACACCGAGCGCAGCAAGAGCAGGCAGTCCATCGAGGCGATGCTGTGCCTGAAGGACTGCACCGGCGGCATGCATGGGGTGACCGCGCCGTTCCCGGGCAACATCCAGGACTTCGATTTCGGCGGCATCGGCAAGCTGGGCGTGTTCGACGCCGACCAGCAACTGGCCGCAGGCACCTGGAACCGGGTCTACAAGTACCACCAGGACATCGCCGCCAAGAACTGGTCGGTGGACGAGGAACTGACCACGGTCTACTTCAAGGCATCGGTAGACACCGACTGGCACGGCATGCCGNTGCGCGGCAACTTCGGCGCGCAGTACGTGGGCGTGGACCAGAGTTCGGAAGGCCTGAGTACCTTCTCCGGCAACCCGGCCGGCTCGCTCACCCACGACGGCACCAGTTACTCGGAATTCCTGCCCAGCATGAACCTGGGGCTGGAGGTCATCGACGACATGGTGGCCCGCGTGGCCCTGGCCAGGCAGATGGCGCGCCCGCGCATGGACCAGATGAGGGCCGGCATGGACGTGGGCATCAACCAGGAGAACCAGTGGTCGGCCGGCGGCGGCAATCCGCGGCTGCGCCCGTGGCTGGCCAATGCCTACGACATCGCGCTGGAGAAGTACTTCAGCACCGAGGCCGGCAACCGTGGCTACTTCGGCGCGGCCTGGTTCTACAAGGACCTGCTGAGCTACATCTACAACCAGGACGTGGAGTTCGACTTCACCGGCTTCCCGCTGCCGCCGAAGCAGCCCGGGCAGACCAACTACCCGACCTCCACCGTCGGCAGGATCAATCAGCCGCTCAACGGCGAGGGCGGCAGGATCATGGGCCTGGAGCTGACCGCCTCGGTGCCGCTGGACATCCTCTGGAGCGGCCTGAACGGGTTCGGCATCGTCGCGACCTACTCGGATACCAGCAGCAACATCGAGCCCTACGGCCCCGGCTCGTCCGAGCCGATCAGCGGCCTGTCCAAGTACGTGTCCAACGTGACCGCCTACTACGAGCGCGGCGGGTTCTCGGCCCGCTACAGCCGCCGCTCGCGTTCGGCGTTCCGTGGCGAGACCCGCGGCTACGGCGCGGACCTGCGGACGATCAACATCGCGGCCGAGGTGATCCAGGACGCGCAGATCAACTACAGCTTCACCGACGGCATGCTCGAAGGCCTGTCGCTGTACCTGCAGGTAAGCAACATCGGCGACAAGCCGTTCGCCACCTACGATGCGGCCGATCCGTCGAACCGCCCGGTAAGCTACTTCGAGTACGGCCGCACCACCCTGCTGGGCTTCAGTTACCGCTTCTGACCGGCCAGCGCACCATGCCATCCCTGCCGCACCCTCTCCAGCGGCAGGGATGGCAGGCCGGCCAGGCCCTAGAAAGCAAACGCCCCGCAATGCGGGGCGTTTGCTTTCGGGGAGGCCGCGCGCCGCTCAGCGCTGGTCGATGCCCGTGTAGTCGCGCACGCCGTAGCCGGTGTAGAGCTGGCGGGGACGGCCGATCTTGGCCTCCGGATCGACCTGCTGTTCCAGCCAGTGCGCCACCCAGCCGGCGGTGCGGCCGATGGCGAACATCACCGTGAACATCTCGGTCGGGATCTTCAGCGCCTTGTAGATGATGCCGCTGTAGAAGTCGACGTTCGGGTAGAGCTTGCGCTGGATGAAGTACTCGTCCTTCAACGCGGCCTCTTCCAGCTTCATCGCCACTTCCAGCAACGGATCGTTCACGCCCAGCTCGCCCAGCACCTTGTGGGTCATCTCGCGGATGATCTTGGCGCGCGGGTCGAAGTTCTTGTAGACGCGATGACCAAAGCCCATCAGGCGGAAGCCCGATTCCTTGTCCTTGGCCTTGGCCACGGCGCTCTCGACCTTGTCCGGGGTGCCGATCTCCTCGAGCATCTTCAGCACCGCCTCGTTGGCGCCGCCGTGCGCCGGGCCCCACAGCGCGGTGATGCCGGCGGCGACCGAGGCGTACGGGTTGGCGCCGGTGGAGCCGACCAGGCGCACGGTCGAGGTGGACGCGTTCTGCTCGTGGTCGGCGTGCAGGATGAACAACAGGTCCAGCGCCTTGGCGACCACCGGGTTCAGTTCCAGCGGCTCGCTCGGCACCTCGAACATCATGTGCAGGAAACGGTCCACGTACTCCAGGTTGTTGCGCGGGTAGCGGATCGGCCAGCCGATCGAGTAGCGATAGGCGGCGGCGGCCAGGGTCGGCATCTTCGCCAACAGGCGGATCGCGGCCAGGCGGCGCTGCTCCGGATCCTCCAGGTCGAGGGTGTCGTGGTAGAACGCCGACAGCGAGGCGACGCTGGCGGCCAGCATCGCCATCGGGTGGGCGTCGTAGTGGAAGCCGTTGAGGAAGTTCTTCAACGACTCGTGCATCATCGTGTGGTGGGTGACCTCGTCCTCGAACTTGGCGAACTCGGCCTGCGTCGGCAGCTCGCCGTTCATCAGCAGATAGGCCACTTCGAGGAAGGTGGACTGCTGGGATAGCTGTTCGATCGGGTAGCCGCGGTACAGCAGTACGCCGTTGTCGCCGTCGATGTAGGTGATGGCCGACTTGCAGGCGGCGGTGGCGGTGAACCCGGCGTCGTAGGTGAACAGGCCGGTTTCCCTGGTCAGCTTCGAGATGTCGATGCAGTCGTTGCCCAGGGTCGGCTTGAGCACCGGCAGGGCCACCGACTTGTCGCCGGCATTCAAGGTGACCTGGTCGGGATTGGACACGGTGTGCGCTCCTCTGTGGGGGTGGCGAGGCACCGCGCGCAGGCGCTCCTGGTGCGATCGCGTGAGGGGTGTCCGCGGCAGTCGTCGCGAATCGCGCGAATTATCGCACAGCCCCGTACGGCGACATACTTGGACGGAAGTCGGATGCCGCCGGCGCGCGCACGGCGCGCGCACGGCAAAACGGCCGCGCGAGCGCGGCCGTCCTGGACTCGCCGCCCGCGGGCGGCGTACCGGTCAACCCGGGATCAGCGGGCGTAGCGGCGCTGGAACTTGTCGATGCGGCCGCTGGTATCCATGACCTTGTGCTTGCCGGTATAGAACGGGTGCGAGGCCGAGGAGATTTCGATCTTGACCAGCGGATACTCGTTGCCGTCTTCCCACTTCACGGTGTCCTTGGCGGTGGTGGCCAGGGTCGAGCGGGTCAGGAACTTGAAATCCGAGGTGACGTCGTGGAAGACGACTTCGCGGTATTCGGGATGGATGCCGGCCTTCATGGCGTACACCGTAAGTGATTGACTGGACAGAGCCGAGCATTGTAGCCGGCTTCCGCCCCCTGGCGCAAGACCGGGGGTGTGCCGCCGTCAGGCAGCGGCCAGCGCGGCCCGGACCCGGGCCTCGAAGCGGGCCTGGTCGTAGCGCAGCAGGATCCGGGCGTTGTCGGTGGCCCCGGTCTGCCGGTTCCAGTCCACTGCGGTCAGGCCCCGGGCCAGGCCCATGCCCGTTTCCACCGTCAGCGGCCGCTCGACCTGCTCCAGCGCCCCGTCCGGCTCCAGTGCCCAGGCCATGGCCAGCGAGTCGGCGGAGTGCCAGTGGTCGCCGCGGCGATCCTCGGACCAGAGCCGGGTCTGGCGCGAAATCGCCTCGTAGAAGGCCGCACGCGGCGAGGCGGCCGCCAGCCATTGCTCGACCTCGCGGTGGTGGAAGCCATGGGCCAGGGTCGCCTCCCAGTCGGCCAGGTCGTAGCGCGGGAAGCCGGACAGGACCACGTGCGCGGCTTCAGGGTCGAAGCCGATGTTGAACTCGGCCACCGGGGTGATGTTGCCGTGGGCGGTGACCGCCCCACCCATCACCACCAGCCGGGCCACGCGCTGCGGCAGGGTCGGGTCCAGGCGCAGGGCCAGGGCCAGGTTGGTCAGCGGGCCCAGCGCGACCAGCAACAGGCGGCCGGCGTGCTCGTGGGACAGGCGCAGGATCGCCAACGCGGCGTGTTCGGCGGCGGCGGCGCCGGCCGGATCCGGGTAGCCGATGTCGCCGAAGCCGTCGCGGCCATGGACGTGGGCGGCATCCTCGCGCGGGACGTGGACCAGCGGGCCGCCGCAGCCCGGGAACACGGGCACATCGGCACGGCCGACCACTTCGCGCAGCTTGAGCGCATTGCGCACGGTGTGGTCCAGGCCGACGTTGCCGGCGGCGATGGTCAGGCCGACGACCTGGTGGGCGTCGGAATCGAAGGCCATCAACAGGGCCAGCGCGTCGTCGACGCCGGGATCGGTGTCGATCAGCAGCGGGATCTTCTCGCTCATGCGTCGCTCTTGCTTTCTCGGCCGGCCAGTGTGCCACTACCGATGGCGCAAAGCATCGACTCCGCACGGGCCCAGCACCCGGCGCCGGCACTCGCCAGTCCGATCAAGCGGCGGCATAGCGGACGGCGCCGCCCACCCAGCGGGCGACGAGACGGTCGGCGGTTTCGGGAGCATGGGCGAGCAGGTGGTCGGCCAGCGCATGCACCTGCGGCAGCAGGCCGGCGTCGCGCGCGAGGTCGGCNATGCGGAAGCCGGCCAGGCCGGTCTGGCGCGTGCCCAGCAGTTCGCCCGGACCGCGCAGTTCCAGGTCCTTCTCGGCGATGACGAAACCGTCGGCGGTGTTGCGCAGCACGTCCAATCGCTGGCGCGCCATCTGCGACAGCGGCGGCTGGTACAGCAGCACGCAGTTGGATGCCTCCGTCCCGCGCCCCACCCGGCCGCGCAACTGGTGCAACTGGGCCAGGCCCAGGCGTTCGGCGTTCTCCACGATCATCAGCGAAGCGCGTGGCACGTCCACGCCGACCTCGATGACCGTGGTCGCCACCAGCAGGTCGAGCTCGCCGTCCTTGAATGCGCGCATCGTGGCCTGCTTCTGCGACGCCTTCATCCGGCCATGGACCAGGCCCACCCGCAGTCCGTCCAACTGCTGCGACAACTGCTCGAAGGTACGCTCGGCCGCCTGCGCCTGCAGCTTCATCCCCTGTCCCGGCTTGTCCCCTGCTTCGTCCTGCTCCTCGATCAGCGTGCACACCCAGTACGCTTGCCGNCCCTCGGCGCAGGCCGTGCGGATGCGCTCGACCAGGTCNGGCCGGCGTTCGCCGCTGAGCACCACNGTGGTCACCGGCGTGCGCCCCGGCGGCAGTTCGTCGATCGCCGACACGTCGAGGTCGGCGTAGGCGGTCATCGCCAGGGTGCGCGGGATCGGCGTGGCGGTCATCACCAGCTGGTGCGGCACGTGGCCGTGGGCGGGGCCCTTGTCGCGCAGTGCCAGGCGCTGCTGGACGCCGAAACGGTGTTGCTCGTCGACCACGACCAGNGCCAGGTCGTGGAAGGCCACCCCTTCCTGCATCAGCGCATGGGTGCCGACCACCACCTGCGCCTCGCCCGAAGCGACGTCCGCCAGCGCCGCCGCGCGGGCCTTGCCGGTGACCTTGCCGGCCAGCCAGGCCACGCGGATACCCAGTGGTTCCAGCCACGCGCGCAGGTTGGCCAGGTGCTGCTCGGCCAGCAGTTCGGTGGGTGCGGCCAGCGCGACCTGGCAGCCGCGCTCCACCGCCAGCGTCGCCGCCAGCGCGGCGACCACGGTCTTGCCGGAACCGACATCGCCCTGCACCAGGCGCTGCATGGGCGTGGCTTGCGCCAGGTCGCCGCGGACCTGCTCGAACACGCGCCACTGTGCGCCGGTCAGGGCAAAGGGTAGTGCTTCCTGCAACCGCCGCGCCAGCACGCCGGGACCGTCCAGCGCACGCGCGACCAGCCGCTGCTGGGCCAGGCGCTGCCGNCGCAGGCTCAGGTGATGGGCGAGCAATTCCTCCAGCGCCAGCCGCCGCTGCGCCGGATGGGTGCCGGCCGCCAGCGCGGCGAGGTCTTCGCCGGGTGCCGGGCGATGCAGGGTGAGCAGCGATTCGCGCANGCCCGGCAGGTCCTTCAGGCCCGGCGTGGAGGNCGGCAGCAGTTCCAGCGCCGCCGCGTCGGGCAGCCGGTCCAGCGCCTGCCCGATCAGCCGGCGCAGCGTGGCCGGGCCGACGCCCTCCACCGCCGGATACAACGGATCGAGCGAGTCGCCCAGCGCCGCCTCCTCGTCCTCGGCGAGCAGGCGATAACTGGGATGCACGATCTCCAGCCCGTGCTGTCCCGGGCGCGGCGTGCCGTAGCAGCGCAGGCGCGCGCCGGGCCGGAACTGCGCCGCCTGCGCGGCGCGGAAATGGAAGAAGCGCAGGACCACGGTNGCGCGCGAATCGTCGCCGACCGCCACCCGCAACACCGGCCGGTAACGGAAGCCGCGCTCGACCGCCTCGACCGTGCCTTCCACCTGGGCCGGCACGCCCGGCTGCAGGCCGCGGATCGGCGTCAGCCGGGTGCGGTCCTCGTAGCGCAGCGGCAGGTGCAGCCACAGGTCCTGGATTGCGGACAACCCGCGCGCGGCGAATTTCTCGGCGATGCCGGCACCGACGCCGCGCAGCGAAGACAATGGCGCGGCACCGCCCGCCAGGGCCGGCGCCGCCGGCCGCACCGTGTTCATGACCCTGCCCCGGTCGCGGGCTTGCGGTGCCTGCTGCTCAGTGGAGCGTCCTCAGTCGAGCACCATCACCGCGTCGGCCTCGAACGCCACGCCCCGCGGCAGTGCCGACACGCCGATGGTGGAGCGCGCCGGGAACGGCGCGGCGAAGTATTCCTGCATCACCGCGTTGACCGCGGCGAACTGCGACAGGTCGGTCAGGTACAGGCCCAGGCGCACGATCCGGTCCAGCGAACCGCCGGCGGCTTCGGCCACCGCCTTGAGGTTGTCGAACACCTGCCGCGCCTGCGCGGCGATGTCGCCCTGCACCACTTCGCCGGTGGCCGGCACCAGCGGGATCGCNCCGGAGAAGTACACCGTGTTGCCGCTGCGCACGGCCTGCGAATACGGGCCGATGGCGGCCGGGGCCTTGTCGGTCTGGACGATCTGGNGCATGGGGCTTCCTGTGCTGTTTTCGAGAACCGGGATTCTAACTCCACCGATGACTTTCGCGATCTTGGAACGCTTCCGGCAAGAAGGCCCACGGCATGTCCGTCTTTCCCTCAGCCACTGACTTCGGCCGGGAGATGCCGCTGCCTGGGTGAAGATCCATCAACAGCGCCCTTTCGGCCTGGGGCCGCCGCTGCACGGGGCGCGCGTTCGCCGCNTGATTCCGCCTCGTGCTCCAACACGCGGGCGCAGTACATCCATGTACTGCTCGAACGCGAGCCCCGTGCAGCGACGTCCTCCGCGAACTGCAGGATCCCCTCTCCCGATGGAACGGCCAGTCCAGCCTGGACGGCCTGACGCGATGCCGGCCGCCGGGAAGTCAAGGAGGCGGGCCTGGCCGCAGGCCAGGGCCGGGGGACGGGAGCGGCGGCCGGCATCGCACCGGGGCGCGTGCAGCCAACCGTCCCCACAAGCACCTTTCCCATACAAGCGACGAGGGTGGCGCGTGCGAAGGACGTCGAACCTGGAACCCGGCCCTCTCCTGCTCCTACTGCCTGCGCACACCCTGCACGACATTGAGCCGGCGCATCCTGCGGATGACCTCGGCCAGATGGGTGCGATCGCGCACCTGGATGGCGAAGCGCAGCTGCGCCGCGTTCACGTCGCGGTCCAGGTAGTCCACCCGGTCGATGTTGGACTGGCTCTGCGCCACCGCCGCGGCCACCTGCGCCAGCACCCCGGTGTGGTTCTCCACGTCCACGATCAGCGAAGTGTCGTAGTCGCCCGACACGTTCGGATCCCAGTCGATCGGCACCCAGCGCTCGGGCGACTTGCGGAACTCGGCCAGGTTCGGGCAGTCCAGCCGGTGCACGACCACGCCCTTGCCGGCGGTGTGGTAGCCCATGATCTCGTCGCCGGGAATCGGTTGGCAGCAGTTGGCGAAGCTCACCACCCCGCCCTCGGTGCCGTTGATCAGGATCTTCTCCTGCGAATGCTTCGAGTGCGCGCCGCCGCGCAGCTCGGCATGCGCCATCAGCGCCTGCGCAGCCTGGCTGGGCATCCAGTTGCCCAGCGCCACCTCGGCCAGCAGCGATTCCAGGCGTGGGAAACGGTGTTCGGCCAGGAACGACTCCAGCCGCTGCGCCGGCAACTTCTCCAGCGAACTGCCCATCTCCTCCAGCGCGCGGTCGAGCATGCGATGGCCGAGTTGCACCGCGTCCTCGTGTTCGAGCTGCTTGAGCTGGTGGCGGATGGCAGTGCGCGCCTTGCTGGTGACCACGAACTCCAGCCACTGCGGCTTGGGCGCGGCCGACCGGGCAGTGATGATCTCCACCGTCTGCCCGCTGGACAGCCGGGTCTTCAGCGGCACCAGCATGCGGTCCACCCGCGCGGCCACCGCCCGGTTGCCCACGTCGGTATGCACCGCATAGGCGAAATCCAGCGCGGTGGAGTTCTTCGGCAGCGACAGGATCATGCCCTTGGGCGTGAACAGGTAGACCTCGTCCGGGAACAGGTCGACCTTGACGTTGTCCAGGAACTCCAGCGAGGAACCGGCCGCGCGCTGCGATTCGATCAGGTCCACGATCCAGGCATGGGCCCGGCTCTGCGCGCTGTTGGGGCTCTGCCCGCCATGCTTGTAGGTCCAGTGCGCGGCGACCCCGCGCTCGGCGACCAGGTCCATTTCCTCGGTGCGGATCTGGACCTCGATCGGCGAGCCGTAGGGACCGAACAGTACCGTGTGCAGCGACTGGTAGCCGTTGGCCTTGGGGATGGCGATGAAGTCGCGGAAGCGCCCGTCCAGCGGCTTGAACTGTGCGTGCACCGAGCCCAGCGCGCGGTAGCAGTCTGGCACGCTGCGCACCACCAGACGGAAGCCGAACACGTCCATCACCTGGTCGAACGTCTTCCCCTCCGATTGCATCTTGTTGTAGATGCTCCAGGGCGTCTTGATCCGGCTGAACAGCCGGTGCTCCAACCCATCGCGGGCCAGGCCCTGCGACAACTGCACCTCGACCTGGGCCATCGCCTCGCGCCGCACCACCGGCTGGCTGCGGATGTGCTTCTCGATGATCGCGTGGCGCCACGGGTACAGGGCGCGGAAGCCCAGGTTCTGCAGCTCGGACTTGACCAGGTTCATGCCCAGGCGCTGGGCGATCGGGGCGTAGATCTCCAGGGTCTCGCGGGCGATGCGGGTACGCGCCTCGACGCTCTGCGCGCCGAGCGTGCGCATGTTGTGCAGGCGGTCGGCCAGCTTGATCATGATCACGCGCAGGTCGCGCGACATGGCCAGCAGCATCTTGCGGAAGCTCTCGGCCGCCGCTTCCTGGCGGTCGCGGAACTTGAGCTTGTCCAGCTTGGTGACGCCATCGACCAGTTCGGCCACCGCCTCGCCGAACTGCGCGGCGATGTCCTCGCGGCGCAGCGGCGTATCCTCGATGGTGTCGTGCAGGATCGCCGCGATCAGGGTCTCCAGGTCCAGGCCCAGTTCGGCCAGCACTCCGGCCACCGCGACTGGATGGGTGATGTAGGGCTCGCCCGACTTGCGGGTCTGCCCGGCATGGGCGGCGGCACCGACGCGCCAGGCCTCGCGCAGCAGCGGCAGTTGTTCCGGCGGCAGGTAGGTGGCGATCCGTTCCAGCTCGAGGACGTAGCCGGGGATCGCCTCGCCGGTGGCCGGCGGGGCGGGCGCGACTGCCTGGGCGGAAGGGCCTGGGTTCATGCCTGAAGACTATGCCACCGGCCGGCGGCGGTAAACGGGAACGCCGGCATCGCGATCATCCCAGGCGCTGCGCACGCTCGACCCCGGGCAGCGCGTCGAGCTTGCCGAGCAGGGTCGCGAGCTGGCCGTAGTCGGAGACCCGCAGGCGCATGCGCAACTGGACCCGCCCGTCGCCGTGCACGTCGCTGCGGATGTCGGCCACGTGGGCGTCCTCCTGCGCGACCAGGGTGGTCAGGTCCTTGAGCAGCCACTTGCGGTCCACCGCGCTGACCGCCACGTCGACCTCGTAACCGCCGCCGGACGCGCCCCACTCCACCGGCAGCACCCGCTGCGGCTGGGCCGCGGCCAGGCGCGCGAACGACGCGCAACCGGCGCGGTGCACGGTGACCCCGCGCATCCGGGTCAGATAGCCGGCGATGGGCTCGCCCGGCACCGGCTGGCAGCAGCGCGCCAGTTGCACCAGCAGGTTGCCGACGCCCTGCACGGTGAAACCGGCGGCGTCCTTTCTGCGCGCGTGGCGCGGCGCCGGGCGCGGCGCGGGGTGCGCCGCGGCGGCCTGTTCGGCCGCGCGCTCCAGTTCGTGCAACGCGCGGCCGACCTGGTTGGGGCCGACGTCGCCGAGCGCCACCTGGATGTACAGGTCGTCCACCGTCTCGGCATGGAACCTGCGCGCCACCGGCGCCAGGTCGGCCTGGTGCATGCCCACCCGCTTGAGTTCCCGTTCCAGCATCTCGCGGCCGGCCGAGACATTCCGCGCGCGGTCCAGCCGGTGGAACCAGGCCCGCACCTTGTCGCGCGAGCGGCCGCTGGCGAGGTAGCCGTTGGCAGGCAGCAGCCAGTCGCGCTTCGGGTCCGGTTCCTTGCCGGTCATGATCTCGACCCGGTCGCCGCTGCGCAGGCGGTGGCCGAGCGGCACGATCCGGCCGTTGACCTTGGCGCCCTTGTAGCGGTGCCCGACCATGGTGTGCACGTGGTAGGCGAAATCCAGCGGGGTGGCGCCCTGCGGCAGGTCGACGACCTCGCCCTTCGGGGTCAGCGCGTAGACCCGCTCCTCGACCAGTTCGGCGTCCAGCGCGCCGGCCAGGCCTTCGTCGCGGCCTTCGCCGGCCTGTTCGAGCAACTGCCGCATCCAGGCGATCTTGCGTTCGAACGCACGTCCGGCGCCCTTGCCCGCGGCGCTGCCGCCGGTCTCCTTGTAGCGCCAGTGCGCGGCCACGCCCAGCTCGGCCTGTTCATGCATCTCGCGGGTGCGGATCTGCACCTCCAGGGTGCGGCCTTCCGGCCCCACCACCGCCGTATGCAGTGAGCTGTAGCCGTTCGGCTTGGGCCGGGCGATGTAGTCGTCGAACTCGCCCGGGACCGGCGCCCACAGCGCNTGGACCACGCCCAGGGCGGCGTAGCAGGCGGCGACGTCGCCGACCATCACCCGCACCGCGCGCAGGTCGTAGAGCCGGTCCAGCGNCAACTGCTTCTTCTGCATCTTCCGCCAGATGCTGTAGATGTGCTTGGGCCGGCCGCTGATCTCGGCTGCAAGGCCCTGCCCNGCCAGNGCCTTGCCCAGTTGCCGCTTCACCGTCTCGATGTAGCGTTCACGCGCNGCGCGGCTCTCGTCCAGCTCGCGCGCCAGGTGCCGGTAGGTATCCGGTTCCAGATAGCGGAACGCCAGATCCTCCAGCTCCCATTTCAGCTGCCAGATGCCCAGGCGATTGGCCAGCGGCGCGTGGATGTCGCGGGTGAGCTGGGCCAGGGCGCGGCGCTCGGGCTCGGCCAGGCGGTCGGCGGCGCGCATCTTCGCCAGTTGCCGCGCCAGCAGGATCGGCACCACCCGCAGGTCCTGGACGATGGCCAGCAGCAGCCGGCGCAGGCCTTCGCCGTTGCGCCCGGCCTCGCGACCGGCGTGCAGGGCCCAGACCGGATCGGCCGCGTCCTGGCCGTCGAGCAGGCCCGGCACGGCCGGGTGGCTGGCGGCGACTTGGCCGGCCACCGCCGCGCGCAGCCCGGGCAGGTCGAACAGCAGCGCCGCGAGCAGCGCGGAGTCGTCGGCGTCCAGCACGGACAAGGCCTGCAGGGTGTCGGCGAGCATCGGCCAGGGCGCGCGCCGGGAATGGTCGGCGCCATC
>Ga0056913_1000771_pt1 | contig 22175 bp, 18 predicted proteins | sample EBPBio282013_DNA_FD_55170 | JGI IMG/M metagenome (GOLD analysis project Ga0056913, IMG submission 55170) | Wastewater treatment Type I Accumulibacter community from EBPR Bioreactor in Madison, WI, USA - Reactor 2_5/28/2013_ DNA (Hybrid Assembly) | ecosystem: Engineered > Bioreactor > EBPR >... | reverse complement strand
CAGTTCTACTTCCGCACCACGGACGTGACCGGGACGGTGAAGCTTCCGGCCGGGACCGAGATGGTGATGCCGGGCGACAACCTGAAGTTCGAGGTCGAGCTCATCGCCCCGATCGCGATGGAAGAAAAGCTCCGCTTCGCCATCCGCGAAGGCGGCCGCACCGTCGGGGCAGGGGTCGTCTCCAAAATCCTCAAGTGAGGATTTTGGACACTCAAGGCGTCGCCGGCGTGGTGTCGAAGATCCTCAAGTGATGCCGTAGGGTGGGGTTCCACCCCGCCATGCGCAACGACAACAAAGGCCGCCCCTCGGGGCGGCCTTTTTGCCTTGCGCCCATATGACCTAGCGTCACCTTTGTCCGAAGCGCTTTGGATTCTTGGTTCCACCCACTTCACCCTCCCGATGACTTCTCCTAACTTCCTCCGACGCACAGGACTTCAGGAGGTTGAATCATGCGACAAAGACCAGCCATCGTGCTCGTCCACGGCTTCTGGGGCGGGGCCGCCCATTGGGCCAATGTCATCGGCCTGCTGCACAAGCGCGGCTACCGCGACATTCATGCCGTCGAGAACCCGCTGACCTCGCTTGCCGACGACGTGGCGCGCACGCAGAAGATGGTCAAGCAGATCAAGGGGCCGGTGATCCTCGTCGGCCATTCCTACGGCGGCGCCGTCATCACCGAGGCGGGCGACCTGCCGAATGTCGCCGGCCTCGTCTATGTCGCGGCCTTCGCGCCCGATGCCGGCGAAAGCCCCGGCTCCATCAGCGCCGGGATGCCGCCCGAAGCCTTCCCGAACCTCGCGCCCGACAGCGACGGCTATCTCTGGGTCAGGCAGGACAAGTTCCATGAAAGCTTCTGCCAGGACCTGAGCGAGGACGACGCGCTCGTCATGGCCGTCACCCAGAAGGCGCCGCTCGCCTCGACCTTCGGCGATGCGATCACCGCGCCGGCCTGGAAGAAGAAACCGTCGTGGTATCAGATCTCGACCCATGACCGGATGATCCATCCCGACAACCAGGCGAAGATGGCCGCCCGCATGAACCCGCGCGCGACGATCCATCTCGCGGCGAGCCATGCCTCGCTCGCCTCGCATCCGGCCGAGATCGCCGACCTCATCGACGAGGCGGTCGAAGGCACCGGTGCCGGAACAAGGGCGCGGATTGCGCTGAACGTTGCGATACATCGGCGCGCCGGCCCTCCGGCGCGCCGTTTCGTTGACCCCTGCGGCGTGATGCGCCAAGATGCAGGCGTCCCGATGGAGGCGATGATGGACCTGCACCTTTCCTGATCCCGCGACCCTTGCGTTTCAGAAAGGATGCCTCATGCCCCGTCTTCCCGACGCCCATTCGCACTATCCCCTTGTCCAGCCCGACGGCGCGGAACACCGCCAGATGGCCAACCTCGCCGTCGCGGTCGACCATCCGAACTGGCAGGTCGGCCGCAATGCCTATGCCAACGATTTCGATCCTCCCGAGGACTGGGCGGCCCGGCTTGCGCCTTATCTGTATCCCGGCGCGCCGGAATGCCTGCTGATCGGCGCCTTCTGCCAGATCGCCCATGGCGCAAGGTTCATCACCGCCTCGGCCAATCATCCGATGGGTGGCCTCTCGACCTATCCCTTCGACGTCTTCGACCCCGAGAATCGGGCCGGCTTCCTCGAAAGCATCGGCCGCCTGCCCGATACGGTGATCGGGCCGGACTGCTGGATCGGCCACGGCGCCCTGATCCTCCCCGGCGCAAGGCTTGGGCCCGGCGTCATCGTCGGGGCGGGCGCGGTCGTCGCCGAGGAGGTGCCGGCCTATGCCATCGTCGCCGGAAATCCCGCGCGCGTCCTGCGCCGCCGCTTTCCCGAGGATGCCATCGCCATGCTTCTCGACCTCGCCTGGTGGGACTGGCCCGATGCCGCCATTGCCCGCGCAATCCCGCATCTCGCCTCGGGCGACATAACCGCCCTCGCGCGCGAAAAGCCCGCTTGATTTCGCCCGCCCGGTGCCGTAGGTGACAGGCCGGCCTTAGGGGTATAGCTCAGCTGGTAGAGCGACGGTCTCCAAAACCGTAGGTCGCGGGTTCGAACCCTGCTGCCCCTGCCACTTTCCCGGATCACCTTTCTTCCGACTATCGCGCATCGACAGCGCGACGGATGGGCATTCGGCTTCCCGCGACTCAGCCCGATAGCGCCGCGCCCGTCGCCCCGAATGCCCGACGCTTGTCGGGACGGATACCCGACGGATGCCATACCTGTTGCAGACGCGCGGCGAACCGCCGATTCCCTCAGGGCGGGCTTGAAATCGACATAAAGCCCGCGTATCTGGCGCCAGTGCAATTGCAGCATTCCGGGACGAAAGACAGACATGGCCAATCCCTTGCAGTTTCTTCAGCAGGTCCGCTCCGAGACGGCGAAAGTCGTCTGGCCGAACCGGCGCGAGGTGATGCTGACCACGGTAATGGTCTTCATCATGGCGGCCCTGACCTCGGTCTTTTTCTTCCTCGTGGATTTCGTCATCCAGCAGGGCCTGACCGCGATCATCGGCTGACCGGGGCGCGCCGATCGGCCTTGAAATCAGGGGACAAGCCCTGTAGTTGAGGCCAACTTTCCCGACACCGGCGCGCAGCGATTCGGTCTGCGCGCTGTTTTTTGTTCGGGAAAAGATGGGGAAACCCATTGAAATCATGGAATAATCCGGTGGCGCGCTGCCGGTTGAGCGGGGTCGAAGGCAGATGGCGAAGCGGTGGTATTCGGTGAGCGTTCTCTCGAACTTCGAGAAGAAGATCGCCGAACAGATCAAGCATGCCGTGGCCGAGAAGGGCCTTGAGGACGAGATCGACGAGGTTCTGGTGCCGACCGAAGAGGTGCTGGAGATCCGCCGCGGCAAGAAGGTCACGTCCGAACGGCGCTTCATGCCGGGCTATGTGCTGGTGCACATGGACATGACCGACCGCGGCTATCACCTCATCACCTCGATCAACCGGGTGACGGGCTTCCTCGGGCCGCAGGGCAAGCCGATGCCGATGCGGGATGCCGAAGTGAACGGCATCCTGAAGCGCGCCGAAGAAGGCCAGGAAGCCCCGCGCAACCTGATCCGCTTCGAGATCGGCGAGCAGGTGAAAGTGACCGACGGGCCGTTCGACGGCTTCTCGGGCATGGTCGAGGATGTGGACGAACATACGAGCCGCCTGAAGGTGACGGTCTCGATCTTCGGCCGGCCGACGCCGGTCGAGCTGGAATTCACGCAGGTGCAGAAAGTCGCCTGACGTGTGAGCCGTGGGAGGCGAGGGCTACGGCCCGGACCGAACCACTAAACTGCACTCCCCGGGGTGCCAGTGACAAAGGAGAGGCCAGATGGCCAAGAAAGTAGTCGGCAGCCTCAAGCTGCAAATCAAGGCGGGGCAAGCCAACCCCTCCCCGCCGGTCGGTCCCGCGCTCGGTCAGCGCGGCATCAACATCATGGAATTCTGCAAGGCCTTCAACGCGAAGACCCAGGAGCTTGAGCCGGGTTCGCCGACTCCGGTCATCATCACCTACTACGCCGACAAGTCCTTCACCTTCGAGCTGAAGACCTCGCCCGCGTCCTTCTACCTGAAGAAAGCCGCCGGCCTGAAGCCGGTAGGCAAGCGCAACCGTCCGCGCGGTTCCGAAAAGCCGGGCCGCGACGTGGCCGGTTACGTGACTGTCGCCCAGGTGCGCCAGATCGCCGAAGCCAAGATGAAAGACCTGTCCGCGAACGACATCGAAGCCGCGATGCAGATCATCCTCGGCTCGGCGAAGTCCTGCGGCATCGAGGTGAAGGGGTAATCATGGCCAAGCTCGGTAAACGCACCACGGCGGCCCGCGCCGCCTTCGACGGCAAGACGAACCTCACGGTCGAAGACGCCGTCAAGCTCATCAAGGGCGCTGCCACCGCGAAATTCGACGAGACCGTCGAGATTGCGATGAACCTCGGCGTCGATCCGCGTCACGCAGACCAGATGGTCCGCGGCGTGGTTCAGCTTCCGAACGGCACCGGCAAGACGGTCCGCGTGGCGGTCTTCGCCCGTGGCGCCAAGGCTGATGAGGCCAAGGCCGCCGGGGCCGACATCGTTGGCGCCGAAGACCTGATGGAGACGATCCAGCAGGGCAAGATCGAGTTCGACCGTTGCATCGCGACGCCGGACCTGATGCCGCTCGTCGGCCGTCTCGGCAAGATCCTCGGCCCGCGCAACCTGATGCCGAACCCCAAGGTCGGCACCGTGACGATGGACGTGAAAACCGCCGTCGAAGCGGCGAAGGGCGGCGAAGTCCAGTTCAAGGTCGAGAAGGCCGGCGTGATTCATGCCGGCGTCGGCAAGGTGTCGTTCGACGAGGGCAAGCTTGCCCAGAACATCCGCGCCTTCGTTGACGCGGTGTCGAAAGCCAAGCCCTCGGGCGCGAAGGGCACGTACCTGAAGAAGGTCTCGCTCTCCTCGACCATGGGGCCGGGCGTGTCTGTCGACCTCGCTTCGGCGACGGCCTGAAATTCGTGGGATGGGCAGTAGTGCCCATCCTACCACGAGATCCCCGGTTCGCCGGGGATGGCGGGGCGCAAAACGCCCTGTCCTGTCCGAGACGGAGGGTGGGGGAAACTCCATAAATCCTTCCTGAGATGGGAAACGAGACGAGATTTTCCCGGGGGCTGACCTCGGGCGATCCTGGCCTCGGGACCATCACGGACCCGAACGCTCCGGACAAGATCCGGGGCTGACTTGAGCCGGGGGGAAACCCCCACACTTGGAGTGAAACTGTGGATAGAGCCCAGAAAGAGAAAGTGGTCGATGAACTCGGCCAGATCTTCGAAAGCTCTGGCGTCGTGGTGGTTGCCCACTACGAAGGCATGACAGTTGCTCAGATGCAGGACCTGCGCGCATCCATGCGTGAAGCGGGTGGGTCCGTCCGTGTCGCCAAGAACAGGCTCGCCAAGATCGCCCTTGAAGGCAAGCCCTGCGAAAGCATCGGCCAACTTCTTACGGGCATGACCGTGCTGGCCTACTCCGAAGATCCTGTCGCCGCAGCGAAGGTCACGGAGAAGTACGCCAAGGGGAACGAGAAATTCGTGATCCTCGGTGGTGCTATGGGCAGCTCGGCTCTGGATGCCGCCGGTGTCAAAGCCGTCGCCGCCATGCCGTCGCGTGAAGAGCTTATCGCTCAGATCGTGTCGTGCATCGGGGCGCCTGCTTCGAACATCGCCGGCGCCATTGGCGCACCTGCTTCGAATATCGCGGGCATCCTGTCTACGCTCGAAGAGCGTCAGGCCGCGTGAGCAACTTCGTGTCTTCGTGGGGCTTGAAACCCGACGTTGGAACACAAACTTAGGAACGGAACAGAGAAATGGCTGATCTGAACAAACTTGCCGAAGAAATCGTGGGTCTGACCCTTCTTCAGGCGCAGGAACTGAAAACCATCCTCAAGGACAAGTACGGCATCGAGCCGGCCGCCGGTGGCGCCGTCATGGTTGCCGGTCCGGCTGCGGCTGCTGCCGAAGCTGTCGAGGAAAAGACCGAGTTCGACGTCGTCCTGACCGACGCCGGCGCACAGAAGATCAACGTGATCAAGGAAGTGCGCGCGATCACCGGTCTTGGCCTGAAAGAAGCCAAGGACCTCGTGGAAGCTGGCGGCAAGGTCAAAGAAGGCGCGTCCAAGGCCGAAGCCGAGGACATCAAGAAGAAGCTCGAAGAGGCTGGCGCCAAGGTCGAGCTCAAGTAATCGTCCGGGACTTCGGTCCCGACGCGACATTCAGGCTGGGTCCGGGGCTTCCCCGGGCCCGGCCAAACCTGTCTTGGAAGGGGCATCGGCCCCTGATGCCCCTTCCAAGGCGAGGTTTCAAAGGCTCGGGAGGCTTCCGGTGGGACGGGAGCCATGAATTGGGCCGACCCCCTTCATTCGCATGCGGTGCGCGCCGGACCCCGACGGCACGCCCCCGCGAAAAGACGAAAGGTGACGACGAGCATGGCTCAAGCGACCGTAGGCCAGAAGCGCATTCGCAGGTATTTTGGCAAAATCCGCGAAGTCCTCGAAATGCCGAACCTCATCGAGGTTCAGAAATCCTCCTACGACCTGTTCCTGAAATCCGGCGACGGTCCGAAGGCCGCCGATGGCGAAGGCATCCAGGGTGTCTTCCAGTCGGTCTTCCCGATCAAGGATTTCAACGAGAACGCCATTCTCGAGTTCGTGAAATACGAGCTTGAGAAGCCGAAATACGACGTCGACGAATGCCAGAGCCGCGACATGACCTATGCCGCGCCGCTCAAGGTCACGCTGCGCCTGATCGTGTTCGATATCGACGAGGATACCGGCGCCAAGTCGGTCAAGGACATCAAGGAACAGGACGTCTACATGGGCGACATGCCCCTGATGACGCCGAACGGCACCTTCATCGTCAACGGCACCGAGCGGGTCATCGTTTCCCAGATGCACCGCAGCCCCGGCGTGTTCTTCGATCATGACAAGGGCAAGACCCATTCCTCGGGCAAGCTCCTTTTCGCCTGCCGGATCATTCCCTACCGCGGCTCCTGGCTCGACTTCGAGTTCGACGCCAAGGACATCGTCTTCGCGCGCATCGACCGCCGCCGGAAACTGCCGGTGACGACGCTGCTCTATGCGCTCGGCCTCGACCAGGAAGGCATCATGGATGCCTATTACAACACGGTCGAGTTCAAGCTTCAGAAGAACAAGGGCTGGGTCACGAAGTTCTTCCCCGAGCGGGTGCGCGGCACCCGTCCGACCTATGATCTTGTCGATGCCGCCTCGGGCGAGGTGATCTGCAAGGCGGGTGAGAAGGTCACCCCGCGCATGGTCAAGAAATGGCAGGAAGACGGGAAGATCACCGATCTTCTGGTGCCCTTCGACCATATCCTCGGCCGTTTCGTCGCCAAGGACATCATCAACGAACAGACCGGCGCGATCTATGTCGAGGCGGGTGACGAACTGACCCAGACGCTCGACCGTGACGGCGAGGTTTCGGGCGGTTCGCTGAAGGTGCTGCTGGACAACGGCATCACCACGATCCCGGTTCTCGACATCGACAACGTCAACGTCGGCCCCTACATCCGCAACACCATGGCGGCGGACAAGAACATGGGCCGCGATGGCGCGCTCATGGACATCTACCGCGTGATGCGTCCGGGTGAACCGCCGACCGTCGAAGCCGCGTCGCAGCTCTTCGACACGCTCTTCTTCGACAAGGAGCGTTATGACCTCTCGGCCGTTGGCCGGGTCAAGATGAACATGCGCCTCAACCTCGACCGGCCGGATACCCAGCGCACGCTGGACCGTGGCGACATCACCGCCTGCATCAAGGCGCTAGTGGAACTGCGCGACGGCAAGGGCGAGATCGACGACATCGACCACCTCGGCAACCGCCGGGTGCGTTCGGTCGGCGAGCTGATGGAAAACCAGTACCGCGTCGGCCTGCTGCGCATGGAGCGGGCGATCAAGGAACGCATGTCCTCGGTCGAGATCGACACGGTCATGCCGCAGGACCTTATCAACGCCAAGCCGGCGGCGGCGGCGGTGCGGGAATTCTTCGGTTCCTCGCAGCTTTCGCAGTTCATGGACCAGACCAACCCCTTGTCGGAGGTCACCCACAAGCGGCGTCTTTCGGCCCTCGGGCCGGGCGGTCTGACGCGCGAGCGCGCAGGCTTCGAGGTGCGCGACGTTCACCCGACCCACTATGGCCGGATGTGCCCGATCGAGACGCCGGAAGGCCCGAACATCGGTCTGATCAACTCGCTCGCGACCTATGCGCGGGTGAACAAGTACGGCTTCATCGAAACCCCCTACCGCAAGGTGAAGGACGGTCAGGTCACCGACGACGTTCAATACATGTCGGCGACCGAGGAAATGCGCCACACCGTGGCGCAGGCCAACGCCAACCTTGACGAAAATGGCCGGTTCAAGAACGACCTCGTCTCGACCCGCCAGTCGGGCGAATTCATGCTGAACCCGCCGGATGTGATCGACCTCATCGACGTGTCGCCGAAGCAGCTTGTTTCGGTCGCGGCCTCGCTGATCCCGTTCCTTGAGAACGACGACGCGAACCGCGCGCTGATGGGTTCGAACATGCAGCGTCAGGCCGTGCCGCTTCTGCAGGCGGATGCGCCCTTCGTCGGCACCGGGATCGAGGCCAAGGTGGCCGAGGACTCCGGCGCCGCGATCATGGCGCGCCGTGGCGGGATCATCGACCAGGTCGACGCCATGCGGATCGTTGTCCGTGCGACCGAAGACCTTGAGCCGGGCGATCCCGGCGTCGACATCTACCGTCTGCGGAAATTCCAGCGGTCGAACCAGAACACCTGCATCAATCAGCGCCCGCTCATCAAGGTGGGCGACCGGGTTGCCAAGGGTGAGGTCGTGGCCGATGGCCCGTCGACCGACATGGGGGAACTGGCGCTTGGCAAGAACGTCATCGTCGCCTTCATGCCGTGGAACGGCTACAACTACGAGGACTCGATCCTGATCTCCGAGCGCATCGTGCGCGACGACGTCTTCACCTCGATCCACATCGAGGAATATGAAGTCGCCGCCCGCGACACCAAGCTCGGGCCGGAAGAGATCACGCGCGACATCCCGAACGTCGGCGAGGAGGCGCTCCGCAACCTCGACGAGGCGGGCATCGTCTATATCGGCGCCGAAGTAGGCCCGGGCGACATTCTCGTCGGCAAGATCACCCCGAAGGGGGAAAGCCCGATGACGCCGGAGGAAAAGCTTCTCCGCGCCATCTTCGGTGAAAAGGCCTCGGACGTGCGCGACACCTCGCTCCGGCTGCCGCCGGGCGATTTCGGCACGGTTGTCGAAGTGCGGGTCTTCAACCGCCACGGCGTCGACAAGGACGAACGCGCGCTCCAGATCGAGCGCGAGGAAGTCGAGCGTCTGGCGCGTGACCGTGACGACGAACAGGCGATCCTCGAGCGCAACATCTACGCGCGTCTGAAGTCCATGATCCTCGGCAAGACCGCGGTGAAGGGGCCGAAGGGGATCAAGCCGAATGCGGTGATCGACGCCGAGCTTCTGGAAAGCCTGAGCCGCGGCCAGTGGTGGCAGCTTGCTCTTTCCGAAGAGCAGGACGCCCAAAACGTCGAGGCGCTGAACGCGCAGTTCGAAGCGCAGAAACGCGCGCTTGAGCACCGGTTCGACGACAAGGTCGAGAAGGTGCGCCGGGGCGACGATCTGCCTCCGGGCGTGATGAAGATGGTCAAGGTCTTCGTCGCGGTGAAGCGCAAGCTGCAGCCGGGCGACAAGATGGCCGGCCGTCACGGCAACAAGGGTGTGGTGTCCAAGGTCGTTCCGATCGAGGACATGCCGTTCCTTGCCGATGGCACTGCCGTCGACATGGTGCTGAACCCCTTGGGCGTGCCGAGCCGGATGAACGTCGGTCAGATCCTTGAAACCCACATGGGTTGGGCCGCGCGCGGCCTTGGCATCCGCATCGACGACGCGCTGCAGGACTATCGCCGCACCGGCGACCTGACCCCGGTGCGCGACGCGCTGAAGCACGGCTATGGCGACGAGGCCTATGGCGAGGCCTTCGCCGGCCTCGACGAAGGCGATCTGGTCGAACGGGCGGACACCGTGAAGCGCGGCGTTCCGATCGCAACGCCGGTCTTCGACGGCGCCAAGGAAGCCGACGTGAACGACGCGCTGCGCCGTGCGGGCTTTGACCAGTCGGGCCAGTCCGACCTGTTCGATGGCCGCTCGGGCGAGAAGTTCCAGCGCAAGGTCACCGTGGGCGTGAAGTATCTTCTGAAGCTTCACCATCTTGTCGACGACAAGATTCACGCGCGTTCGACCGGGCCTTACAGCCTCGTCACGCAGCAACCGCTGGGCGGCAAGGCCCAGTTCGGCGGCCAGCGTTTCGGGGAGATGGAGGTCTGGGCACTGGAAGCATACGGCGCGGCCTACACCCTGCAGGAGATGCTCACCGTCAAGTCGGACGACGTGGCGGGCCGGACGAAAGTCTACGAAAGCATCGTCAAGGGCGAGGACAACTTCGAAGCCGGCGTGCCGGAATCGTTCAACGTTCTCGTCAAGGAAGTGCGGGGCCTCGGCCTCAACATGGAACTCCTGGATGCGGAGGAGGAGTGAGACCCGGTCTCATCCGTAGGATGGGCAATCTTGCCCATCCTGCCCTCCACCGCCCCAATTCAAGGATTTGAAGATGAACCAGGAACTCTCGACCAACCCGTTCAACCCGCTGGCCGCGCCGAAGGCGTTCGACGAGATCAAGATCTCGCTCGCCTCGCCCGAGCGCATCCTGTCGTGGTCCTACGGCGAAATCAAAAAGCCGGAAACCATCAACTACCGCACGTTCAAGCCGGAACGTGACGGTCTGTTCTGCGCGCGTATCTTTGGCCCGATCAAGGACTACGAATGCCTTTGCGGCAAGTACAAGCGCATGAAGTATCGCGGCGTTGTCTGCGAAAAATGCGGCGTTGAAGTCACGCTCCAGAAGGTGCGTCGTGAGCGGATGGGCCATATCGAGCTCGCCGCCCCCGTTGCGCATATCTGGTTCCTGAAGTCGCTGCCGTCCCGTATCGGCCTGATGCTCGACATGACGCTGCGCGATCTTGAGCGCATCCTCTACTTCGAAAACTATGTCGTCATCGAGCCGGGTCTGACCGATCTTTCCTACGGCCAGCTTCTGACCGAGGAAGAGTATCTCGACGCGCAGGACCAGTATGGCGCCGACGCCTTCACCGCCAATATCGGCGCCGAGGCGATCCGCGAAATGCTGGCGGCGATCGACCTTGAGGCGACCGCCGAGCAGCTTCGCGAGGAGCTGAAGGAGGCCACGGGCGAGCTGAAGCCGAAGAAGATCATCAAGCGGCTGAAGATCGTCGAGTCGTTCCTTGAATCCGGCAACCGCCCGGAGTGGATGGTGCTGACCGTCATTCCGGTCATCCCGCCGGAACTGCGCCCGCTGGTCCCCTTGGACGGCGGCCGTTTCGCCACCTCCGACCTCAACGACCTTTACCGCCGGGTCATCAACCGCAACAACCGCCTGAAGCGCCTGATCGAGCTTCGTGCGCCCGACATCATCGTGCGCAACGAAAAGCGGATGCTGCAGGAATCGGTCGATGCCCTCTTTGACAACGGTCGTCGCGGCCGCGTCATCACGGGTGCCAACAAGCGTCCGCTGAAGTCGCTCTCCGACATGCTGAAGGGCAAGCAGGGCCGCTTCCGCCAGAACCTTCTCGGCAAGCGCGTGGACTTCTCGGGCCGTTCGGTCATCGTGACCGGCCCGGAACTGAAGCTCCACCAGTGCGGCCTGCCGAAGAAGATGGCGCTCGAACTGTTCAAGCCGTTCATCTATTCGCGGCTTGAGGCGAAGGGTCTGTCTTCGACCGTCAAGCAGGCGAAGAAACTGGTCGAGAAAGAGCGCCCGGAGGTCTGGGATATCCTCGACGAGGTGATCCGCGAACATCCGGTGCTTCTCAACCGCGCGCCGACGCTTCACCGCCTCGGCATCCAGGCGTTCGAGCCGGTTCTGATCGAAGGCAAGGCCATCCAGCTTCACCCGCTGGTCTGCTCGGCCTTCAACGCCGACTTCGACGGCGACCAGATGGCCGTTCACGTTCCCCTCTCGCTGGAAGCCCAGCTTGAGGCGCGTGTCCTGATGATGTCCACGAACAACGTGCTGTCGCCTGCCAACGGCGCGCCGATCATCGTGCCGTCGCAGGACATGGTCCTTGGCCTCTACTACGTCTCGATGCAGCGCGAGGGCATGAAGGGCGAGGGCATGGTCTTCGCCGATGCCGACGAGGTGCAGCACGCGCTCGACGCGGGCGAGGTGCATCTCCACGCCAAGATCACGTCGCGGCTGACGCAGATCGACAACGAAGGCAACGAGGTCGTGAAGCGGTTCGAAACGACGCCGGGCCGGGTCAGGCTTGGCACGCTTCTGCCGAAGAACGCCAAGGCGCCCTTCGAACTGGTAAACCGGCTGCTTCGCAAGAAAGACGTGCAGAACGTCATCGACACCGTCTACCGCTACTGCGGCCAGAAAGAGTCGGTGATCTTCTGCGACCAGATCATGGGTCTTGGTTTCCGCGAAGCCTTCAAGGCCGGCATTTCCTTCGGCAAGGATGACATGGTCATCCCCGAGAAGAAGTGGACCATCGTCAACGAGGTCCGCGACCAGGTGAAGGAATTCGAACAGCAGTACATGGACGGCCTCATCACCCAGGGTGAGAAGTACAACAAGGTCGTCGATGCCTGGTCGAAATGTTCGGATGCGGTTGCTGCCGCAATGATGGGCGAAATCTCGGCCGTCCGTAAGGACGATACCGGGGCCGAGAAGGAACCGAACTCGGTCTACATGATGTCGCACTCCGGTGCGCGGGGCTCGCCCGCGCAGATGAAGCAGCTTGGCGGTATGCGCGGCCTGATGGCCAAGCCGTCGGGCGAGATCATCGAGACGCCGATCATCTCGAACTTCAAAGAAGGCCTCACCGTGCTGGAGTACTTCAACTCCACCCACGGCGCGCGGAAGGGTCTTGCCGACACGGCGCTCAAGACGGCGAACTCGGGTTACCTGACCCGTCGTCTGGTCGACGTGGCGCAGGACTGCATCGTGCGGCTTCTCGACTGCGGCACCGACCGGGCGATCACCGCCTCGGCGGCGGTCAATGACGGTGAAGTCGTCTCGCCGCTTTCCGAGCGTATCCTTGGCCGTGTGTCCGCCGATGACGTGGTGGTGCCGGGTGCCGACGACGTCATCCTGCGCCGGAACGAGCTGATCGACGAGCGCAAGGCCGATGCCGTGGAAGCGGCGGGCGTTGCCTCGGTCCGTATCCGTTCGGCCCTGACCTGCGAGGCCGAAGAAGGCGTCTGCGCCATGTGCTACGGGCGTGACCTCGCCCGCGGTACGCTCGTCAACATCGGCGAGGCGGTGGGTATCATCGCCGCCCAGTCGATCGGCGAGCCGGGCACCCAGCTGACGATGCGGACCTTCCACATCGGCGGTATCGCCCAGGGTGGCCAGCAGTCGTTCCAGGAAACCTCGCAAGAGGGCAAGGTCGAGTTCCGCAACGCGATGCTCTTGCAGAACGCCAATGGCGAACAGATCGTCATGGGCCGGAACATGCAGATCGCGGTCGTTGACGAGGCCGGTCAGGAACGGGTGTCGTTCAAGGTCAGCTATGGCGCGAAGATCCACGTCAAGGACGGCCAGGCGGTCAAGCGTGGCGCCAAGCTCTTCGAATGGGACCCCTATACCCTGCCGATCATCGCCGAAAAGGCGGGTGTCGCGAAGTTCGTCGACCTCATCTCGGGCATCGCTGTCCGTGACGAGACCGACGAAGCGACCGGCATGACCCAGAAGATCGTGATCGACTGGCGTACCGCGCCGAAGGGCAACGAACTGAAGCCGGAGATCATCATCATGGATCCGGCGACGGGCGAGCCCGTTCGCAACGATGCCGGCAACCCGGTCAGCTACCCGATGTCGGTGGACGCGATCCTGTCCATCGAGGAAGGGCAGGACATCAAGGCCGGCGACGTGGTGGCGCGTATCCCGCGCGAAGGTGCAAGGACCAAGGACATCACCGGGGGTCTTCCCCGCGTGGCGGAACTGTTCGAAGCCCGTCGCCCCAAGGATCACGCGATCATCGCCGAAATCGACGGCTACGTGCGCTTTGGCAAGGACTACAAGAACAAGCGCCGGATCACCATCGAGTCCTCGGACGAGACGATCCAGCCCGTCGAATACATGGTGCCGAAGGGCAAGCACATTCCGGTTCAGGAAGGTGACCATGTCCAGAAGGGCGACTACATCATGGACGGCAACCCGGCGCCGCATGACATCCTGCGCATCATGGGGATCGAGGCCTTGGCCGACTACCTCATCGACGAAGTGCAGGACGTCTACCGGCTCCAGGGCGTGAAGATCAACGACAAGCACATCGAGGTGATCGTTCGCCAGATGCTGCAGAAGATCGAGATCCTCGACTCGGGCGATACGACCCTTCTCAAGGGCGAGAACGTCGACAAGGCCGAGTTCGACGAGGAGAACGACAAGGTCATCGCCAGGGGCGGCACCCCTGCATCTGGCGAACCTGTGCTTCTGGGCATTACCAAGGCCTCGCTGCAGACCCGGTCGTTCATCTCGGCGGCGTCGTTCCAAGAGACCACGCGGGTTCTCACCGAGGCTTCGGTGCAGGGCAAGCGCGACAAGCTCGTCGGTCTGAAGGAAAACGTGATCGTCGGCCGCCTGATCCCGGCCGGCACCGGTGGCGCGACCATGCGCGTGCGCAAGATCGCGTCCGAGCGTGACAACAAGGTGATCGAGGCGCGGAAGAACGAGGCCGAGAAGGCCGCCGCGCTGGCTGCCCCGACGGACGCGGTGATCGATGATGTCATCGACATCGAAGCCGAAAGCGGCCTCGTGGACACCTACGAAAGCCGCGATTGATCGCAGGCGAACAAGCAACACCGGAACGGCCCGCGCCCCTCGCGCGGGCCGTTTCATTTGTATGCGGTACAATTCTTGCCGGGCGGCGCCCTTGCCCGTGGCAGGGCGGGGCGGTAAGCGCGAAAGACCCGCCACATCCCGCGCGGGCGGCTGGAATTGACCATGAACCTGTCGGAAAACGCCCGTGGCGCGCTCTGGATGACCATTGCGATGGCGGCCTTCACCGTGAACGACGCCTGCATGAAGGCGGTGACCGAGAGCCTGCCGCTTTACCAGTCGATCTTCCTGCGCGGCCTTGCCGCCACGATTGCCATCGCGATCATCGGCCTGCGGTCGGGCAAGCTCAACTTGAGGATTCCGCGCGAGGATCTGCGCTGGCTCGGGCTCAGGACCGTGGGCGAGATCTGCAGCACGGTGACATTCCTGACCGCCCTTCGGCACATGCCGCTCGCCAACCTTTCGGCGATCATGCAGTCGCTGCCGCTCGCCGTTACCCTTGGCGCGGCGCTCTGGCTCAGCCAGCCGGTGGGCTGGCGGCGGCTGACGGCGATCTGCGTCGGCTTTCTCGGTGTCCTTCTCATCATCCGGCCAGGGACGGAAGGGTTCGACCGCTGGGCTGTACTCGGCGTGATTTCGGTCGCCTTCGTCGTGTTGCGCGACCTCTCCACCCGGCGCATGTCCTCGGGCCTGACCTCGGTCACAGTGGCGTTTACCTCGGCCACGGCGGTGACGCTGACGGCCCTTGTGGTGCTGCCCTTCACCGGCTGGCGCACACCCACAGCCGAGGAATGGGCGCTGATCGCGGGGGCGGCCGCCTTTCTCATCATGGGCTATATCGTCATCGTCATGGCGACGCGGACCGGTGACATCGGCCTTGTGGCGCCGTTCCGCTACACCTCGCTCGTCTTCGCCGTCGTGCTCGGCTGGGCGGCCTTCGGCCAGTTCCCCGACATGCTGACGCTCATCGGCGGCGGTATCGTCATTGCGACCGGGCTTTACACCTTCCACCGCGAAAGGCGTCTGGCCCGGCAGGCGGCCCCCGCCGCCTGAGCCGGACCCAGCCGTACATTTACAAGCGCCGCCCCATCCGCTACCACGGCCCGGAACAGGCCCTTCGCGGCTTTCGGGATCCGCAGCGTCATGGTTCAGGTCTCCATCGTCATTCCGGCGAAGAATGAATCCGGCAATATCGTCGGCCTGCTTGACGGGATCGACGCCGCCTGCGCCGGCAAGGCCGAGTATGAGGTCATCGTCGTCGATGACGGTTCGACCGACGGCATGGGCGATCTCGTCCGCGCGCGGATGCTGAGCCATCCGAACCTCAGGCTTCTGCGGCATGACGTGTCGGGCGGCCAGAGCGCGGGCGTCCATAGCGGCGTCCTTGCGGCAAAGGGCGGTATCGTCTGCACGCTCGACGGTGATGGCCAGAACCCGCCTGAGGAATTGCCGAAGCTTTTCGCGCCACTTCTCGCGCCGGGGTCAGAGGCGATCGGCATCGTCGCCGGCCAGCGCGTCGGGCGGCAGGATACGATGTCGAAGAAGATGGCCTCGCGCTTTGCCAACAACCTGAGGTCCTGGGCGCTGAACGACGGCACCCGCGACACCGGCTGCGGGCTCAAAGGGTTCCGCCGCGACGCCTTCCTGAGGCTGCCGTTCTTCAACCACATGCACCGCTACCTGCCGGCGCTGTTCGCCCGCGACGGCTGGCAGGTCGCCCATGTGGACGTGAGCCACCGGCCCCGCGGCGAGGGGCGGTCGAACTACAACAACCTTCAGCGCGGCCTTGTCGGCGCAGTCGACCTTCTGGGCGTGATGTGGCTCTTGCGGCGGCGCAAGAAGTCGCGCCCGGCGGAAGTGTCGAAAGGGTAGGGGCGGACCATGGAAAAGATCTTCGCCATCCTGCACGTCGACAGCTGGACGGAGTTCTGGTGGGTCGCCTTCGGGCTGTTCGGCCAGCTCATGTTCACCGGGCGCTTTCTTGTGCAATGGATCGCCTCGGAGCGGGCGAAGAGGTCTGTGGTGCCGGTGATCTTCTGGTATTTCTCGATGGCGGGCGGGCTGATCCTTCTGGCCTATGCGGTCTATCGCAAGGACCCGGTCTTCGTCCTTGGCCAGTCGCTGGGCGTCTTCATCTATGCCCGCAATCTCTGGCTGATCCGAAGCGAGGGTAAGGCGGATGTCTGACAGCCGCGAATGGCTGCCCGCCGCCTTCTGGGTCGTGGGCGCCATCACGCTTTTCAGGATTGCCGCACTCTGGTTTGACCGGACCGATCTTTTCGTGGACGAAAGCCAGTACTGGCTCTGGGGCCAGAACCTCGACTTCGGCTATTACTCGAAGCCGCCGCTGATCGGCTGGGTGATCCGGGCGGTGACGGAGCTGGCGGGAAGCGATGCAGCGTTCTGGGTCCGCCTGCCGGGGGCGGTCTTCCATGCCGCGACGGCGCTGATCCTTGGCGCGCTGGCGGCGCAGATTTCTGGCGGGCGCGTGGCGGTGTGGGTCGCTGCCGCCTACATCACGCTTCCCTTCGTTGCGCTCGGCAGCCTCCTCATTTCGACCGACACGATCATGGCGCCCTTCTTTGCGGCGGCGCTCCTTTTCCATTTCCGCGCGGTCGAGACTCGGCGGGCGGGTGAGGCGGCGCTGGCGGGGCTCTGCATCGGCCTCGCCTTTCTCGCCAAGTATGCTGCCGTCTACTTCCTTCTCGGCGCGGCGCTCGCAGCCGTGACCGCGCCCGAAGCCCGGCTTTCGGCGCGGCAATGGCTGGCCATGCTCGCCGCCTTCGCCCTGACTATCGCACCCAACGTCATCTGGAACCTCACCCATGACCTGACGACGGTCGAACATACGATGGACAACGTTGGCTGGGTCCGGGGCGGATCGGCTTTCGCAGGACTGAACCCGGCGGGGCTGGCGGAGTTCTTCTTTGCCCAGTTCGCGGTATTTGGCCCCGTCCTTTTCGGCGCTCTCCTTTGGGGTTGGCTAAGGGGCGGCGTGTCCGCCCGCGCGGCGCTGACCGCCTTTTCGCTGCCGCCCCTCGTCATCGTCTGCGGTCAGGCGCTGATGTCGCGGGCCTATGCCAACTGGGCCGTCGCCACCTATTTCACCGGCCTCCTGATCGCGGTGCCGCTACTCCTCAACCGTGCGCGCCGGCTGCTTTGGGCTTCGTTTGCGGTCAACGGGGCGATCTGCCTCGTCCTGCCGGTGCTGACCGTCCTTGCGCCCTGGCCCGTGGTGAGGGGCGAACCGCTCCTGGCGCGCTACATCGGGCAATCACAACTGAGTGGAGAGATCATCGCCGCCGCAAAGGAGGCCGGGGTCGCGACGGTCGTGGCGGCGGATCGCGGGGTGCTGGCGGACCTTTTCTACACCGGGCGCGACAGCGGGCTTGCCTTCCGTGTCCCGCAAAGCGGGGGCCGGGCCGACAGCTACTACGAACAGACCTATCCGCTTCCTGCTGGCGCGGGGCAGGTGCTTTACGTGGGCGGGACCGCACCAGTTTGCGGTGCTGTGGCCGCACAGCCGCAGATCACCTTCGGTACCGAGGGCGGGACCTATTCCGGGCGGGCACTGGCCGGCTATCTCGTCGATGGGGATTGCCTTGATGTCGCGCAGTGACGAAAGGCGGCTCGCCGTCGCCTGGTGCGTCGCCCTGGCACTGTCGGCGGCGGTGTTCCAGCTCTGGCCGGGCGTCGACCTCGCCGTGTCCGGCTGGTTCTTCACGCCGGGAAGCGGGTTTGCGCTCGCAGGCTCCCGTGCGCTCGACATCCTCCGCGAGGCGATCTGGGGGCTGAGCCTCCTGATGGTGGGATTCGTCGTGCTGGCCATCCTCGCCGCCCTTGCCGGCAAGCCGTTTCTCGAACTTCGTCGGGCTGTCTTCATCCTCCTGATGTACCTCCTCGGGCCGGTGCTTCTGGTCGACGGGCTCCTCAAGCGCTTCTGGGGTCGGGCACGCCCAGCGAATATCGAGGATTTCGGCGGTACCCAGCAGTTCACGCCGCCCCTCGTTCCCGCCGATCAATGCGAAAGCAACTGCTCCTTCGTCTCGGGGGAGGGGGCGGCGGCGGCGGCGCTGGCCATCGCTTTCCTGGTCATCGCACCGGCCGTGCGGCTACGGGTTTCACCGACGCTCTTCCGGCTTTACGTCGCCCTTGCCATTGCCATACCGCTGACCGGCATGGCGCTTCGCGTCATGCTCGGTCGGCACTTCCTTTCTGACACCGTCTTTGCCGTTCTCTTTGTCAGCGGGATCGCCCTTGTCCTCACGCGGCTGCTCTTCAGGCGGCGGGAGAGCTGACCGGGCCCCGTGTTGACAACCCCCGCGACTCCCCCTATACGGCGCCCACCTGAACTCGCGGGCTGGTTCCGCGTGATCGGGTATCAGGACTGAAGTGGTCACGATCCGGGCCCCGCGCCCCGATCCTCTGGAATTCCACCGCGTCGCCCCCGCGCAGGGGACGAATGCGGTTTTGGTGTTTTGCGGACGCGCAGGGCACGACATGTGAGAAAGCCCCCGGAAACGCCGTTGACGAACGGTCGTTGATCGGGCCGCAAACGAGATAGGGCGAGATTAATGCCGACGATCCAACAGCTGATCCGCAAGCCGCGGGAAGCGAACGCGAGAAAGTCCAAGTCGCAGCACCTGGAAGGATGCCCGCAGAAGCGTGGCGTCTGCACCCGCGTCTACACCACCACGCCGAAGAAGCCGAACTCCGCCATGCGGAAGGTCGCCAAGGTGCGCCTGACCAACGGCTTCGAAGTAATCAGCTACATCCCCGGTGAAAAGCACAACCTTCAGGAACACTCCGTGGTCCTGATCCGTGGCGGCCGGGTGAAAGACCTTCCGGGCGTCCGTTACCACATCCTGCGCGGTGTTCTCGATACGCAAGGCGTCAAAGACCGTCGCCAGCGTCGTTCGAAATACGGCGCGAAGCGTCCGAAATAAGGAGATCACCAGATGTCTCGTCGTCACGCCGCCGAAAAGCGCGAAGTTCTGCCCGATGCCAAGTATGGTGACCGGGTTCTCACCAAGTTCATGAACAACCTGATGGTCGACGGCAAGAAGTCCGTCGCCGAGCGCATCGTCTACAATGCGTTCGAGCGGGTTGAGACAAAGCTCAAGCGCTCGCCGGTGGAATGCTTCCACGAAGCGCTCGACAACGTGAAGCCATCGCTCGAGGTGCGGTCCCGCCGGGTCGGCGGCGCCACCTATCAGGTTCCGGTCGAGGTTCGCCCCGAGCGTCGTGAAGCGCTGGCGATCCGCTGGCTCATCACCGCTGCGAAGAACCGCAACGAGAACACGATGGAAGAGCGTCTCGCGGGCGAACTTGCCGATGCCGTCAACGGCCGCGGCACCGCCGTGAAGAAGCGCGAAGACACCCACAAGATGGCCGATGCCAACAAGGCATTCAGCCACTACCGCTGGTAATACGGCCAGCACGAGGACCGAGAAATGGCACGCGAATATCCGCTCACACGTTACCGAAATTTCGGGATCATTGCCCACATCGACGCGGGCAAGACCACCACTTCGGAACGTATCCTTTACTACACCGGCAAGTCCCACAAGATCGGCGAAGTCCATGACGGCGCCGCGACGATGGACTGGATGGAGCAGGAGCAGGAGCGTGGCATCACGATCACCTCGGCTGCCACCACGACCTTCTGGAACCGCACCGTCGATTCCGGCGCGACCGGCAATGCGGCTGACAAGTACCGCTTCAACATCATCGACACCCCCGGCCACGTCGACTTCACCATCGAAGTCGAACGTTCGCTGGCGGTGCTCGACGGTGCTGTCGTGCTTCTGGACGGCAACGCCGGCGTGGAACCGCAGACCGAAACCGTGTGGCGTCAGGCTGACCGCTACAAGGTTCCGCGCATCGTCTTCGTCAACAAGATGGACAAGACCGGCGCGGACTTCTTCAAATGCGTCCGCATGATCAAGGACCGGACCGGCGCGAATGCCGTGCCCGTCGTCCTGCCGATCGGCGCGGAAGACAAGCTCGAGGGCATCATCGACCTCGTGACCATGGAAGAATGGGTCTACGAGGGCGAAGATCTGGGCGCGTCCTGGAAACGCCAGCCGATCCGCGAAAGTCTCAAGGCGGAAGCCGATGAATGGCGCCTGAACCTGGTGGAAACCGCCGTGGGTCAGGATGACGACGCGATGGAGGCCTATCTCGAGGGCAATGAGCCTGGCCCGGAGACGCTGCGCGGCCTGATCCGCAAGGCGACTCTGGCGATCGACTTCATCCCGGTGATGGCCGGCTCGTCGTTCAAGAACAAGGGCGTTCAGCCCCTCCTGAATGCCGTGATCGACTATCTGCCGTCGCCGCTCGACGTGCCGCCCTACATGGGCTTCAAGCCGGGCGACGAGACGGAAACCCGTGACATTGCCCGTTCGGCCGATGACAACCAGCCCTTCTCGGCGCTGGCGTTCAAGATCATGAACGACCCCTTCGTCGGTTCGCTGACCTTCACCCGGATCTATTCGGGCAAGCTCGCCAAGGGCGATGCGATGATGAACGCGACCAAGCAGCGCAAAGAGCGCGTTGGCCGCATGATGATGATGCATGCGATCGACCGGGAAGAGATTTCCGAAGCTTTCGCCGGTGATATCATCGCGCTTGGCGGTCTGAAGGAAACCACCACCGGCGACACGCTTTGTGACCCGGCGGCGCCCGTCGTTCTCGAAACCATGACCTTCCCGGTCCCGGTCATCGAGATCGCGGTCGAACCGAAGACCAAGGCCGACCAGGAAAAGATGGGTATCGCTCTGGCGCGTCTGGCTGCCGAAGACCCGTCCTTCCGCGTCGAGACCGACATCGAGTCGGGCCAGACCATCATGAAGGGCATGGGCGAACTTCACCTCGACATCCTCGTCGACCGCATGCGGCGCGAGTTCAAGGTCGAGGCGAATATCGGTGCGCCGCAGGTGGCCTACCGCGAAACCATCTCGCGCGAGCATGAGATCGACTACACGCACAAGAAGCAGACCGGTGGTACCGGCCAGTTCGCGCGCGTGAAGCTCGTCATCACCCCGACCGAGCCGGGCGAAGGCTATTCCTTCGAGGCGAAGATCGTCGGTGGCGCGGTGCCGAAGGAATATATCCCCGGCGTCGAAAAGGGCATCAAGTCGGTCATGGACTCCGGTCCTCTGGCGGGTTTCCCGGTGATCGACTTCAAGGTCTCGCTGATCGACGGTGCGTTCCACGACGTCGACTCCTCGGTCCTTGCCTTCGAAATCGCCTCGCGCGCTGCAATGCGCGAGGGCCTGAAGAAGGCCGGCGCCAAGCTTCTGGAGCCGATCATGAAGGTCGAAGTCGTGACGCCGGAAGAATATACCGGCGGCGTCATCGGCGACCTGACCTCGCGTCGGGGCATGATCAACGGTCAGGACAGCCGCGGCAACGCCAACGTCATCACCGGCATGGTGCCGCTTGCCAACATGTTCGGCTACATCAACCAGCTGCGCTCGATGACCTCGGGCCGTGCGGTGTTCTCGATGGAATTCGATCACTACGACACGGTTCCGGACAACCTCTCGCAAGAGATTCAGAAGAAATACGCATGACGGTGTGGCGGGGTGAACCCCGCCCTACCAGACCGTAGGCCGGGGTTCACCCCGGCACCACCGAACGAAACAGGAGGCCATGATGGCAAAGGCAAAGTTTGAACGGACGAAACCGCACGTGAACATCGGGACCATTGGTCACGTTGACCATGGCAAGACGACGCTGACGGCGGCGATCACGAA
>Ga0056913_1000756_pt1 | contig 22669 bp, 13 predicted proteins | sample EBPBio282013_DNA_FD_55170 | JGI IMG/M metagenome (GOLD analysis project Ga0056913, IMG submission 55170) | Wastewater treatment Type I Accumulibacter community from EBPR Bioreactor in Madison, WI, USA - Reactor 2_5/28/2013_ DNA (Hybrid Assembly) | ecosystem: Engineered > Bioreactor > EBPR >... | reverse complement strand
AGAAGAAAACGAGAAACGAAAAGAGAAAGAGAAAAAGAAGGAGCGAGAGCGCAATCAGGAGAAGGACCGGAGCCCATTTGAGCGTGACCCGTGGGGAAGGTGGTAAAGCATGGCATTTAAGACGTTAAGCATACGGATACCGGAAGAGGCGTACCAGAACCTAGAAAAGCTGGCCGAAGAGAGAAAGCAAAAGGTCTCAGACGTGGCAAGAGAACTAATCGTAAATGGGCTGAAAGGTGCCACCCCGGCTGACAATGCCCTGGTGATAGAGTACCTGGAAGGGTTCGGGAACGTGCTGGCCGGGATACACAATGAGGCAGCGCGAAGCCGGTACTACGGGGAGCTGATGGCAAGTTACGCCGTGGACATCCAGAATCTGATGGTGGAAGGCAAGGCAGCGCAGAAGGGCGCAAAGCAGGAGCTAATGGGAAGGTTCGGGGCGGCCTCGATGCAAGAAGGGCGGGAGTCATGGTTAAGGGCGCTGGGAGTGAAGCCAGAGCAAGACCAGGGATAAGGCAGTGGTGAGGGTCGGATTGTTATCAGTCGTGCGAGGGAATAATAGGGCAATCCTGAGAGAGGTTTATAAGCCCGTTATGGCGCACGCAGGGGACAAGGGGGATAGAATAGTACCCCAGAGCGATAAAAGCGCCTTACAGGGGCAGCCAGATGCCCAGGCGGCGAGAAATGCCGGGGTCCAGGACGTAAAGGCTGCGGAGGCCGTAAGGACAAATCAGAGCGACGGGTCGCTGAGGAAGTACGCCGGAAGAAGCAGCCAGGAGCAGAGCATAGAGATCTGCTATGACGGCAAAGTAGCGTCCAGGGCCCAAAAGGCGACCGAGAAAGAATTACTAGCCCAAGTGCCCAAAGAGTCACTGAAAGAGCAGTCACGGACTATCGAGGCGCTAGAGACAGCAGCGAAAACTGACCCGGTAGCAGACATAATGCTTCGGTTCAGAAAGCAGGCCGATGCCATGGAACCGGGACCGGATAAGGACCGGCTGACGAAGCTTGCCAAAGAACAGGCGGCGGAAATCCTACAGCCAAGGCAATACGATGACCAAGAAGACTGTGGACTGCATGAGATACCCAGAGGGCTAAAAGAGCCACTAGCTGGCCATGTGCAGTACCCAGAAATGGAGATAGAGGGACTTAGAAGGCTGACGCCGGACGACTTGAAGAAGCTTGCTAAAGCGATGGAAGCGGGAGGGCCAGCGGCGGAAGAGTCGATAAGGCAGACCACGCAGGAGATACTGGTAAGAACCGGAGAGAGCGGCCGGGACACGATGCTAGCCGGAATCAACCTGGTAGTGGGGCTCTTGAAGTACGACCATGATTTACTCTTCAATCCAGAACAAGCCCGGAAGGATGCAAGCAAGGCAGGAGAAGCGCTAGGGCTCTTACTACTGGCAGGGGCTCAAATCTCAGTCGGCATATCAATGACAGCGGAAGAGGCAAGGCAAAGCGGGGATTACAGCCTGCCTTTGACACGAACAGCAAAAGCGCTGAATAACTGGTACGACAAACAAACACCAGCCGATCAGATGGCGATAGCCTCGGAGATATGCACGGGGTTTGGCATATCGGCGTTTTCGGCGGAAGCTAACAAGCTGAAAAAGCCCGGTGCCTTCATGGCATTTCTGAAAGAAGGCATATCGGTATTGCCGAGGAATCCAGAGGCGGAGAGGAAGGCCCTGGAGGCACTTACCGGGGTTCTGAAAGGTAGGGAGCCGCTTAAGGAAGTGGCCGGAATAGGAGCAGCCGGGAAAGCCGGTGAAGTGGTCAAGGAAGCCCAGGAGAAGGGCTTAGGGGATCACATGGCGGCAATGGTTCGTTACTTTGAGTTTGGGAAAAAGAAACCAATATCAGCCGAGAAAGCCGCAGAAAAAGCCCATGTAAGCAAGTCAGAGCTACAGCGTATGTCTGAGGCAGAGTTAGAGAAACACGGACTAGAAAGTATCCAGAAGAGTTATGACCGGCTGTTTTTCAGTGCTTATCCCCATCTCAAAGACACCGGGGTAGTTGTTCACCATGCATTACCGCAGAAGCTCTTAGATAAGCATACTGGCTTTGCTGGGTTATTTAAGGCGAAAGAGGTAAATTCTCTTGAGTATCTTAGAGGCATCCCAGAAGATGCAATCAAGGATGGAAAGTGGGTACATGACCTGATTTCAGAAAGATGGCGTAAGTTTCTTCCTCTTGGACGAAAGGTAACTAGAGATGAAGTGCTGAATGAGCTAAAGGCGATAGACAAAGAGTTTGGGCAGTATTATGTGCCGCCCATGTAGCAGAGGAAGGCGATGAATTTCTTTAATTTGCAATCTCAGGTAGCAGCGTTGGGTTATGGAGAAAGAACTGTATATGCTGATTCTGAGTGCATTGATGTCGAAAAGCTGCACATTGAATTTGAGCGATGGCCGCAAGATGATCTTCAATGCTGTGAATATTCTTTTATCGGTACAGAGCGCTTAAAGCAGGTGTTAGAGAGGCTGTCGCCTCCTGTCACGGGTCTGGAATTTTGGCCAGTGGAGGTTTCTGGAGATGATCAGGAGTTTGATAGGGTATGGCGAAAGGGTCGTCCTGACTCAGCTTTAGGTAAATGGTATTGGTTCAAGATTACTGGTACGCCAGGGGTTCATGACTTTGGGCAAGCCTACAGGTCGCTGGATCTGATTGTTTCAGAAAGGGTGCTGGCAGAGCTGGAAAAATTTCCGCTTCCGTACAAGAGGGATTTTCGGCCATGGAAAGGCGAGATGGAAGCCGGCAGAGTACCCCAAAAGGGTGCGCCGGCGACGGGTGAAAGCTGAAACGCTGAACCTGTGGGCGTTTTGAATTTGGCGTAATGAAACATAAGCTAGATTATCAGCCTGTGCCGTTGTCCGACCGGCTAAAAATCAGGGGTTCCAGGATGTCCAGTAAATCCTCTTTTGGGCAATCTTTCGGTAACACTGCATCCATGCCGGATTCAAGACATTTCCTGATTACAGATGGGTGTCTGTGACTTGTCATGCCGATTACCGGCAAGCGTGAGCCTGTGGGCTGTTCCAGCTTCCTAATTTCTTTTGTACACTCGGCTCCTGTCATGCCCGGCATGTCGTGGTCCATGATGATAGCCCTGTACCTGCCTGCTTTGAAGCGCTCCAGGGCGTCAAATCCATCTTGTGCCAGGTGGCACTTAAACCCCAATGACTCAAGCAAAAGCCCCGTACCCATCCGGCATATCTCTTTATCGTCCACAACAAGAACTGGTAGTGAGTAAGGCATGAGGTAATCCACCAAGTAGACCGGTAGGGTAATTGTCGGTTGCAATGAGTCTGAGTGGACATTAATTTTGTATGGGGCAAACCCCTATTTATTTCCCTTATTAGCCTGGTGGTAACGGAATATATTCGGTCGCCATGATGAGGTGTTTTCCTCAAAGCTTCCAGTATGAAGCAGGAAAGACGAGTATTGAAAACTCTTGGGAAAAGCATTAGGAACGCCCGGTTAAAGCGGGGCTGGTCGCAGATGTATCTGGCTGCTGAGGCTGGTTTAGACAAGACATACATTGGGTCGATTGAGCGGGCGCAGGTCAATCCATCGGTCAAGAAAATAGTGTGTATTGCCGATGCTCTGGGGGTTTTGGTGGCTGACCTTTTCCTGGGAATTTGACATGGGGATTTGAACGTTTCCAGGGGAAAGCCGGACTCTGCGCTAGCTCGCACCGCCCCAATTTCCCCTTTATGAAATGCCAATACTAAAGGCAATGTTGAGATTGCCGCAGTAGAAGCCATTTCTTGCACAAGTGTTAGAGAACTCAAATTTACGAAGACTGAAAGACCGCCTTTTGATACTGGAGGGTGAGGTGTATTTCATGGCACTTATTTAGACAGGCGAAACCCAGAACTCCTTACCAGGCAACCAGTTACAAGCGAAGCATTGAGGCGGTCCAACCGCTCTATGTTTTGTCGCCCGTCTGTAAATGCCCATGGATACATCCATTCAACAACCCAAAAGGTAATCACAATGAAACGAACATTCAAAAGCCTCCTAGCTGCTGCCGGGCTGGCCTTCATCGGCTTGGGCTCTTTGCTCACTGCTACACCTGCTCAGGCGGCACCCCCTACCTGCTCAGCCGTTTTAATTCCGCCTGGAAATGCTTGGCCGCGCGACGGTCAGCATGCCTTCCGATGCAAGAACACTACTACCAATGTTCAACCCACCGATGCCAGAACTGCGGAGTACTTTCTCAACATTCAAAACCTTCCAGTAAAGGTCAAAGACATTCTAATAAGCAGAGGAGTAAAGTTCTTCTTCTTCAACAATCGTGATGAGGCCAATGAATATTTCAATGCCACAGCCCCCTATGCTGGACAAGCAAATGGCGTTTTTGCAAGCACTACCGCACGTTGTGGACAAACCGGCTATAAACCAAATTACGACATATTTGGGAACCCTGCTGGACAAGACATTGCGGTGATCATTTACGATCTTTGTACAGTTACGCAAGTGGCCGGACCTTACAAGAATCCAGACTTGAAGCGAATTCCATATCACGAAGCCGGTCATGCCTTTGACTTTGCTCTTGCTTCGCAAAAATCAAGTCAAAGATCAACCCCAACATCAGGTTCAGCAGGCTTCGTGAATTTTTTTAGCAGTGATAAAGCTAACCTGACGCCATCAAATTGGAGTTCTGGCAGCCCGGCCATGACCCAAACACAGAGGTACAACTACCTTTGTAACCTGTTTAGCATTAGCAAACCCTCTGGTTTGGAAATTGATCTTGGATTTACAACCAATACTGGTGGACCAAGTGGCCAAGTCTGCCAGACTGTTTCACTGCCATATCCGGTCTTCCAGCCGACTACTAAGACTCCGTCGGTTGTGGCCGCCGAGAAGTTTCCATATTTCTGGCCCTCATCACGAGAGTCTTGGGCTGAGCTATTTGTCATTGTCGCAACCGGAAGCAGTTCTTCCGGTCCGAATACTCTACCCACAGTTGATCGCGTTTATGGCATGAATCAAAGTCCTATTCGGTCTTTCAACTGTACTCGTGCAGTGATTCAGTGGTATGTGAGTAACGCTAATCCAAATGCGGTAAATCAACCAACAGCGGCAGATCTACCCGCAGCCTGTGTGCCTAGTGGTCCTCTTCGCTAAGCTACCTTAAAACATTAACGGGAATGAGACTCTCTCTGGGTCTCATTCTCTAAAGGTCAGATCCGATTCCAGCAGAGTTCATTATGATTAGATTGCCCATGAAAAACATTACTACTGGCATTGACGCTAGAATGCCAAATGATTTCAAATACGTCCTAGCACCTTTGCTAGGACACGAAGACAAGTATCTCCTACTGGACAGGACACCTAAAACCAATGCCAGAGACATTCCGACAGTTCTAATAATAATTCCAGTGTCGTATGGCAACGATACTCTTGCTGCAATCAATCCGGCGTATATCAGGAAAAGTAGTATTGAAGCTGAGAATGTAATCGTTTTCATCAGAAAACCTCCCAAAAATGGACTGATGATCAACCATAGTCGACGCTACCGCTTCTGACAATACGTGCTTTTCCCGCTTTTTTTGCGTTTTTGGTACGATAGTGTGTAGTAAGTAGTTAGGGCTTTAACGATTGCCACAGTCGGCACCACCACGGCGTTCTCGACCGGTCTTCAAGCAGTTTTACTGTTTCCCGTGAATTTTCCAATTGGGCCTGCAAATATCCAATTTGCCCTGAAGCTGCCTCTAAGCGGTGGTTTTGCTTCTCAATAATTTCGAGCAGCCGTAAGACTTCCACATTCTGAGCCGGTTCTATGGCTTTGGTAACCTCTTTGGTAGGCTTGGTAAGCTCACTTGTAACCTTGGTAAGCTCGACCCTCCATTGCTCACCAGTAGGGCCTTTAACCTTACAACCTGACAACACACCGGATTTTAGTTTGGCTCTAACAGAATTTTGTGAAATTCCTAAAACCCTTGCCGCCTCTTTGATTGTTAGGCTGTTGGTAGGCTTGGTAACCTCGTTTGGTAGGCTTGGCAAGCTCTCTGAAAAGTGACTACCAGACTCGAAAATTTCTATGTCTTCAACTTCGATCACTTCACCGTGTTGGTAAGGTGGTTGGCAACCTTCCTGGTAACCTTGGTAAGCTTCATTGGTAACCTTGGTAGGCTTGGCTGAATCCGTCATGGGGTGACCTTTTGAGCGGCTGCAAAGCTTAATACTTCGTCTTCGGTTATGTCGAACATGGCAAGCCGATCACGTGAGACCTCTTTGCCAAGGTTCACACGCGCCGCCTGGCGGGCAAGTTCGCCCTGCCTGACATCTATTTCTTGTGCTAATGGTTCAAGTGAGGGAATGACTAACTGGCGGGTCTTTGCAGGTTTTACTGTAGCCGCCCGTTTTCTCTTGCGTTGTGAAACTATCTCGAAACTGGCTCTAATGCCTGGGAAATAACGAAGCTTGTCATTAAACCATTCAACCTTAGCCAGGTAGCCTTTCTCGCAAAGCTCAGCATGGGCTGCTTTTAACTGTTTCTTTGCTTCTTTAAGCTCATCCCAGACCTTAATGCCAAGCCGCTGAGCAAGCCAGGAATAGCTAAGTTCTATGTATTCTTGGTCCTTGCGCATTGCATGAAAAACACAGGACAGATGCGGGTATAACATCGCTGCGATTTCTATATCTAATGACCGCAGCAATTCCCAATCAAGGCTCTTAACGTAAAAGGCATCAAGGTTTTGGCGCACAAGAGGATGCAGAGCTACTTCGTTTGTTTCCCAAACTTTGCCTTCATAAGCCTCCCCTTTCAGTCTCCAGCTACTCAGAAAAGTGAAGACCTCACCAGACTCTACGTAGCTTTTGGAGCCTTTGTTGTAAAAAGCACCGACACTAATACAATTTGTGCACCCCAGCTTCTTCAAGGCGAGCTTGATTCTGTGTGCATTCTGACCGTTGTACTGCAAGCCGATTTCATTCGAGACTTGATAAATAGAACCAATGTCTATCCACTGAGGAATAGGACTATTAGGAGAGGTTCTGGCTTCATCTGCACAACGGAAAATCCAAAACATCACATTCCGTTCTATGCTGCCAGGCAGTCCCAGGCGAGGATCAGGTACTACCCGCCATTCGATCTGTTTTTTGATTCCGTCTCTATTGACTGTTTCAACAAGCTCAAGAAACCTGCTTTGTGCTGATTTGCAGGTCGCAAAATACGGCAGTCTGAGAAAGTTTAACTCTGCTTTGACTTGAGCAAATAGCCCGTCGAACCCTTCTAGGTCTGGCTTACCGTTAACTTGTCCGACTGGTTTCATTTCTTACTTACTCGTCACTGAACCGCTGTGAGAATGACAGGCTGCGGGTTTCATGTCAATTACACCTGGTGTATATACTTATTTCGGGCTGAGTATTTTTGGGTGATGTCGGAGGAACCCCCCAATGATGTCGGAGGAACCCCCCAAATGATGTCGGAGGAACCCCCCAAATGATGTCGGAGGAACCCCCCTTGAAAACCGGTCTATCCTTTGCTCTGCTTCCGTTTCCGGGCGCTCTAGTGCAATATTAGTGCAATTAAGAGCATACAAATCGGTACGCTTGACATGCGTCAAGCGGGTCATCTTTTTGTGGTTGACTCCCTACGCTTTTAAAACTCTCCGGAGCGACGGCGAACAACTCAACGGCAACCAAGTCCCGGAGAGCCTTGTCGCCGTCACTCACTGCGAGTTTAGCTACGGGGTAAACCACTGGCGCAGTTGCTCCGCAACCGCATGTTTAGCGGAACGCCTGCGGCATATCCTCACTTCGCTACGCTTCGTTCCGGTATTCCTCGGCAATTTTTTATGGGAGCTTCTGACTCGCAATCTAACAGCAACCACTTGATGCCACCGTAAATGGTGCGGGCTGTTTTTTCTGAGATCGATCTGGCTGGCCGGGGTGCGATGTTTTGCCGTGGGGCTGCAAAGGGATAAACAGGTCCCGCCGAACTCCAAAAGGCTCCCCGGACGCCCGCCGAAAAGTGAGGGGTCTAGGAGGCGTTTTAAGGGCGGTTCAGAGGTCGCCGGTAGTCATCGTAGCCGCCGGGGTCGGTTTGGCGCCTTCTAGAGCCCGTGGGCGATATATATCCCAAAACCGGAAGAGTGTAATAATAATGATGTAATTACGTAATATTATTACAATATTACATGGTACAATGAGGGAGTAACCACCGGAGAGGTGCCGAAAATGGCTAGAAACATCCCCATTGACCGCGACGAGGTGATCGAGACCGCTAACAGGCTTGAGGCCGAGGGCAAAGAGGTGACGGCCTTGACCATGCTTTCGGCACTGGGCCGGGGCAGTTTGACCACGATTTACAAACACCTGGACGCCTGGAGAGAATCGAAGCCGGTAAGGTCGCCGGTGATTCAGGCTGAACAACCCGAACCAGTGAAAACAGCATTTGCAACAGCCTGGAGGGTAGCGGCGGAAGAAGCAGCCAGGGAGACCGCCGTAATCAGGGACAAGGCGGCCGAAGATGTGAACGCAGCCTTGAGGCAATTCCATGGAGCCCTGGAAGCAATCGCCAAGCTTGAGGCCGACCGGGAAGCGGAAGGCGAGGTAATCGAAGGTTTGCAGAAACTTGTCGCCGAGCAGAAAGCGGAGATAGCGAAACTTGAGATGGAGGCGGCGGCCGAGAGAGCCAGGGCGGACGAACTGCGGGACCAGCTCAAGAGCCTCCAGACCGACAGAGACGCAGCAATAAAACAGGCGGCCGAGCACAAAGGCGAGTTAACAGCCCTGAAAGACCAGAACAAGCAGCTTTTGGCGAAAATCGGCGCGGAAGGCAAGGGGCAAAAGAAGCCGAGAGCGTAAAAACGTATACGTCAGCCCTGATTACCATAGCGGTCTTTTCTGGGCGCAAAATGGCACTAAAACTGAATAAGTCCTAGAGCCAGTGAGCGTATACGTTTATTGGCTTTTTGGTGGTTTCACTGTAGACGGTCTAGCTGACTGCCAAGTCGCTTTCCATGTTTTTGTCAAAAGTCACATAAAGTGCCAGTTGCAGTTGCGTATACGTGCCACTGGCGACCTATTGAGGAATTGTGGCAGCGTTTGAGCTTTTCTGTCAGAACTCGTAAACAGCTCATAGATAAACAATCTACAAAAATAGAGCACCACTAATGGTGCCTACCGTCCGGTGGTGTGCGGCGGCTAAAAGCCAACAAAGAAGGAGCGTATACGAAACGTGCGGCACGGAGACCGGAGTTTAAGCTAATCGTAGGCTATTTTAGACTGAAGCGTATACGCCCACCAATGGACCAATGCAGGGCACGGATTTTCTTTGCAACAGAAAAACCGTAAGGCAAGATGAAAGCATTGGCTGGCATCCGTAGGATGACCAGCCAATGCAGCGTATACGCATTGGCTGCCTGCCAATGCTTTTATAAAAATGTTGGCTGATATATAATAAAGATAGCAATACTGGCATAGAGGCATTGGCTAGCAATGAGCGACCAAAAAACGGCAGAACGGCTGCAATACAAGCCCCGAGTGGAAACGAAGCTGAGCCGGGAAGACTTCAACCGGGTGGACGCCCTGGCAAAAGAAGACGGAGTAACCAAGGCGGAAGTAGTCAGAGAGGCGGTCCTGTGGTATCTGGCGCACCGGGACGAACTAAGAAACGAGCCAAGAGACAGCATGATCACAGGCTCAATAGAGGCAATGACTAACCGGGTGTGCGCAATGCTAGCCAGGCAAGGGCGTTTGATAGGGACGCTGTTCGAGCTTACTCATGCAAACATGGCAGGGACGAAGGAAGGGAAAGCGGCATTTGAGGCGGCTCTGACCTCAGCTAAGCAGAAGATGGCAAAGGCTGTGGAGAAGGACGAGCGGGAACTGGTAGACGCCATGAAGAAGACAGTAGCGGTGGCTCAGGGGAAAGTGCAATGAGGCTGAAAGTAGCAAACGCATACAGAAAGGGCGAGATAGAAATCCTGTGGCTGGCAGGAGGCTATGCCGTGCTTAGGCAGGAGGGAAAAGAAGAAATATTTGACACGCTGGACGAAGCGGCCGCCAAAGCAGGATGGGGCTTAGAGCAAGACCCAGAGCTGGTTAAGGCGTGGTCGAAGGGCTACGAACTACCGGCAGATGAGGATCAAAAATGGCCGGAAATCTTCCTGGTGAAAGACGAGCAGTAAGGCAGGAAAGCCAGTGGTAGTCATAAAACACAGGTACATACCAGGAAGGAGCCGGGGCGGAAATGTCGTGTCAATCGGCAAGGCCCTGGCGCATGTCAAATACATCCAGCACCGCCCAGGACCGGACAAAGAGAAGGGCGGCCGGGAATTGTTCAACGAAGAAAAGGACCGGATGGACGCCAAAGAAATGAGGCAGGCCATACGGGAAGCAGGCAATGACCGGGTAGTCGTACACAAGCTGACATTAGCGCCGGAGATAAACCCGCAGGACAAGAAAGCGTTTACCCGTGACGTGATGGCGAAGCTGGGGCAAGACATGGGGCGTGATCTGCGGTGGTTCGGAGTAGAGCACAACAACACAGATCACCACCATATCCACGTTGTTGTACTGGGCAAAGACCGCAACGGGACAGAGGTAAAGATAGGGCTAAAGGACATAGAGAAGGCAAAAGAGCACGGTGATAGATACCTGGAAAGGTGGCATCCACGGGAGCTTGAGAGGTCAAGGAAGGACAGAGAAGACAGAGAAAGAGCCCGCAGAGAAGAGAGAACCAAGGAGCGGGAAGCGGCACAGGAAGAGAGGATAAGGGAAGGGCTAGAGCTTCCATGGCTGCACAAGAAAATAATCAGGGAGCAATTAGAGCCGTACAAAGACTGGCGGGAAAAGCAAGACCAGAAGGCAAAAGAGAGGGAGCCCGGCGGAGACAGAGCCGAGCGCCCATATCATCAGGATACGTTAGAGGCAGCCGGGCGGGAATGGTCGAAAGCCAACAGCCTGAAGGAGTTACGAGGCTTAAATGAGTACCTGTGGGACAACATTGACGAGAGGATACCGAAGGAAGACTACCGCAGGCTCTCAGGTTGGATAAAGGACAAGGAACGCGCCCAGGAGCGAGGAGAGCCGGAGCAAAACCAGCAGAAGGCACAGCCAGACAAGGACAAGAGAGACAAGATAGAGTATGACGGCAAGAAGTACGGTAAAGCCGACAGCTACCAAAAGCTGACAGGGCTTAGTACAGAGCTACGGGAGAAAAGCGAAAAACTACCGTATGAAGACTACCAGAAACTTAGAGGCTGGATAGAGAACAAAGACAGGGAGCGCTTTAGCGGCTACCTGGACAAAGGCATTAGAGAAGCACGGAACAAAGTAGAGCGCAGCAAAACATCAGAAGACCTAAAGGCAGCGGAAGGCGGCCGAGTGATAGACCCGGTACAGCAGGAGGTAATGAGAAATCCTGTGGTCGGGCTATTCATGCAGGGGGCGGCAATAGCCAACATGGTGGTAGCGTCAATTAGGCTGGATGACAGCAACAGAGACTACACAAAAGAGCAGCGAGACGGGCTAGAAGAGGCTAAAAAGAACCTGGATGAGAAGGAGAAGGACAGGAAGCAATGGACCTGGGAGAAACCATGGGACATGCTGAAGAGTCAAGAAGAACGGGACAGAGAGCAGCGGGACAAGATAGAGAAGGCGATAGAAGAAAACGAGAAACGAAAAGAGAAAGAGAAAAAGAAGGAGCGAGAGCGCAATCAGGAGAAGGACCGGAGCCCATTTGAGCGTGACCCGTGGGGAAGGTGGTAAAGCATGGCATTTAAGACGTTAAGCATACGGATACCGGAAGAGGCGTACCAGAACCTAGAAAAGCTGGCCGAAGAGAGAAAGCAAAAGGTCTCAGACGTGGCAAGAGAACTAATCGTAAATGGGCTGAAAGGTGCCACCCCGGCTGACAATGCCCTGGTGATAGAGTACCTGGAAGGGTTCGGGAACGTGCTGGCCGGGATACACAATGAGGCAGCGCGAAGCCGGTACTACGGGGAGCTGATGGCAAGTTACGCCGTGGACATCCAGAATCTGATGGTGGAAGGCAAGGCAGCGCAGAAGGGCGCAAAGCAGGAGCTAATGGGAAGGTTCGGGGCGGCCTCGATGCAAGAAGGGCGGGAGTCATGGTTAAGGGCGCTGGGAGTGAAGCCAGAGCAAGACCAGGGATAAGGCAGTGGTGAGGGTCGGATTGTTATCAGTCGTGCGAGGGAATAATAGGGCAATCCTGAGAGAGGTTTATAAGCCCGTTATGGCGCACGCAGGGGACAAGGGGGATAGAATAGTACCCCAGAGCGATAAAAGCGCCTTACAGGGGCAGCCAGATGCCCAGGCGGCGAGAAATGCCGGGGTCCAGGACGTAAAGGCTGCGGAGGCCGTAAGGACAAATCAGAGCGACGGGTCGCTGAGGAAGTACGCCGGAAGAAGCAGCCAGGAGCAGAGCATAGAGATCTGCTATGACGGCAAAGTAGCGTCCAGGGCCCAAAAGGCGACCGAGAAAGAATTACTAGCCCAAGTGCCCAAAGAGTCACTGAAAGAGCAGTCACGGACTATCGAGGCGCTAGAGACAGCAGCGAAAACTGACCCGGTAGCAGACATAATGCTTCGGTTCAGAAAGCAGGCCGATGCCATGGAACCGGGACCGGATAAGGACCGGCTGACGAAGCTTGCCAAAGAACAGGCGGCGGAAATCCTACAGCCAAGGCAATACGATGACCAAGAAGACTGTGGACTGCATGAGATACCCAGAGGGCTAAAAGAGCCACTAGCTGGCCATGTGCAGTACCCAGAAATGGAGATAGAGGGACTTAGAAGGCTGACGCCGGACGACTTGAAGAAGCTTGCTAAAGCGATGGAAGCGGGAGGGCCAGCGGCGGAAGAGTCGATAAGGCAGACCACGCAGGAGATACTGGTAAGAACCGGAGAGAGCGGCCGGGACACGATGCTAGCCGGAATCAACCTGGTAGTGGGGCTCTTGAAGTACGACCATGATTTACTCTTCAATCCAGAACAAGCCCGGAAGGATGCAAGCAAGGCAGGAGAAGCGCTAGGGCTCTTACTACTGGCAGGGGCTCAAATCTCAGTCGGCATATCAATGACAGCGGAAGAGGCAAGGCAAAGCGGGGATTACAGCCTGCCTTTGACACGAACAGCAAAAGCGCTGAATAACTGGTACGACAAACAAACACCAGCCGATCAGATGGCGATAGCCTCGGAGATATGCACGGGGTTTGGCATATCGGCGTTTTCGGCGGAAGCTAACAAGCTGAAAAAGCCCGGTGCCTTCATGGCATTTCTGAAAGAAGGCATATCGGTATTGCCGAGGAATCCAGAGGCGGAGAGGAAGGCCCTGGAGGCACTTACCGGGGTTCTGAAAGGTAGGGAGCCGCTTAAGGAAGTGGCCGGAATAGGAGCAGCCGGGAAAGCCGGTGAAGTGGTCAAGGAAGCCCAGGAGAAGGGCTTAGGGGATCACATGGCGGCAATGGTTCGTTACTTTGAGTTTGGGAAAAAGAAACCAATATCAGCCGAGAAAGCCGCAGAAAAAGCCCATGTAAGCAAGTCAGAGCTACAGCGTATGTCTGAGGCAGAGTTAGAGAAACACGGACTAGAAAGTATCCAGAAGAGTTATGACCGGCTGTTTTTCAGTGCTTATCCCCATCTCAAAGACACCGGGGTAGTTGTTCACCATGCATTACCGCAGAAGCTCTTAGATAAGCATACTGGCTTTGCTGGGTTATTTAAGGCGAAAGAGGTAAATTCTCTTGAGTATCTTAGAGGCATCCCAGAAGATGCAATCAAGGATGGAAAGTGGGTACATGACCTGATTTCAGAAAGATGGCGTAAGTTTCTTCCTCTTGGACGAAAGGTAACTAGAGATGAAGTGCTGAATGAGCTAAAGGCGATAGACAAAGAGTTTGGGCAGTATTATGTGCCGCCCATGTAGCAGAGGAAGGCGATGAATTTCTTTAATTTGCAATCTCAGGTAGCAGCGTTGGGTTATGGAGAAAGAACTGTATATGCTGATTCTGAGTGCATTGATGTCGAAAAGCTGCACATTGAATTTGAGCGATGGCCGCAAGATGATCTTCAATGCTGTGAATATTCTTTTATCGGTACAGAGCGCTTAAAGCAGGTGTTAGAGAGGCTGTCGCCTCCTGTCACGGGTCTGGAATTTTGGCCAGTGGAGGTTTCTGGAGATGATCAGGAGTTTGATAGGGTATGGCGAAAGGGTCGTCCTGACTCAGCTTTAGGTAAATGGTATTGGTTCAAGATTACTGGTACGCCAGGGGTTCATGACTTTGGGCAAGCCTACAGGTCGCTGGATCTGATTGTTTCAGAAAGGGTGCTGGCAGAGCTGGAAAAATTTCCGCTTCCGTACAAGAGGGATTTTCGGCCATGGAAAGGCGAGATGGAAGCCGGCAGAGTACCCCAAAAGGGTGCGCCGGCGACGGGTGAAAGCTGAAACGCTGAACCTGTGGGCGTTTTGAATTTGGCGTAATGAAACATAAGCTAGATTATCAGCCTGTGCCGTTGTCCGACCGGCTAAAAATCAGGGGTTCCAGGATGTCCAGTAAATCCTCTTTTGGGCAATCTTTCGGTAACACTGCATCCATGCCGGATTCAAGACATTTCCTGATTACAGATGGGTGTCTGTGACTTGTCATGCCGATTACCGGCAAGCGTGAGCCTGTGGGCTGTTCCAGCTTCCTAATTTCTTTTGTACACTCGGCTCCTGTCATGCCCGGCATGTCGTGGTCCATGATGATAGCCCTGTACCTGCCTGCTTTGAAGCGCTCCAGGGCGTCAAATCCATCTTGTGCCAGGTGGCACTTAAACCCCAATGACTCAAGCAAAAGCCCCGTACCCATCCGGCATATCTCTTTATCGTCCACAACAAGAACTGGTAGTGAGTAAGGCATGAGGTAATCCACCAAGTAGACCGGTAGGGTAATTGTCGGTTGCAATGAGTCTGAGTGGACATTAATTTTGTATGGGGCAAACCCCTATTTATTTCCCTTATTAGCCTGGTGGTAACGGAATATATTCGGTCGCCATGATGAGGTGTTTTCCTCAAAGCTTCCAGTATGAAGCAGGAAAGACGAGTATTGAAAACTCTTGGGAAAAGCATTAGGAACGCCCGGTTAAAGCGGGGCTGGTCGCAGATGTATCTGGCTGCTGAGGCTGGTTTAGACAAGACATACATTGGGTCGATTGAGCGGGCGCAGGTCAATCCATCGGTCAAGAAAATAGTGTGTATTGCCGATGCTCTGGGGGTTTTGGTGGCTGACCTTTTCCTGGGAATTTGACATGGGGATTTGAACGTTTCCAGGGGAAAGCCGGACTCTGCGCTAGCTCGCACCGCCCCAATTTCCCCTTTATGAAATGCCAATACTAAAGGCAATGTTGAGATTGCCGCAGTAGAAGCCATTTCTTGCACAAGTGTTAGAGAACTCAAATTTACGAAGACTGAAAGACCGCCTTTTGATACTGGAGGGTGAGGTGTATTTCATGGCACTTATTTAGACAGGCGAAACCCAGAACTCCTTACCAGGCAACCAGTTACAAGCGAAGCATTGAGGCGGTCCAACCGCTCTATGTTTTGTCGCCCGTCTGTAAATGCCCATGGATACATCCATTCAACAACCCAAAAGGTAATCACAATGAAACGAACATTCAAAAGCCTCCTAGCTGCTGCCGGGCTGGCCTTCATCGGCTTGGGCTCTTTGCTCACTGCTACACCTGCTCAGGCGGCACCCCCTACCTGCTCAGCCGTTTTAATTCCGCCTGGAAATGCTTGGCCGCGCGACGGTCAGCATGCCTTCCGATGCAAGAACACTACTACCAATGTTCAACCCACCGATGCCAGAACTGCGGAGTACTTTCTCAACATTCAAAACCTTCCAGTAAAGGTCAAAGACATTCTAATAAGCAGAGGAGTAAAGTTCTTCTTCTTCAACAATCGTGATGAGGCCAATGAATATTTCAATGCCACAGCCCCCTATGCTGGACAAGCAAATGGCGTTTTTGCAAGCACTACCGCACGTTGTGGACAAACCGGCTATAAACCAAATTACGACATATTTGGGAACCCTGCTGGACAAGACATTGCGGTGATCATTTACGATCTTTGTACAGTTACGCAAGTGGCCGGACCTTACAAGAATCCAGACTTGAAGCGAATTCCATATCACGAAGCCGGTCATGCCTTTGACTTTGCTCTTGCTTCGCAAAAATCAAGTCAAAGATCAACCCCAACATCAGGTTCAGCAGGCTTCGTGAATTTTTTTAGCAGTGATAAAGCTAACCTGACGCCATCAAATTGGAGTTCTGGCAGCCCGGCCATGACCCAAACACAGAGGTACAACTACCTTTGTAACCTGTTTAGCATTAGCAAACCCTCTGGTTTGGAAATTGATCTTGGATTTACAACCAATACTGGTGGACCAAGTGGCCAAGTCTGCCAGACTGTTTCACTGCCATATCCGGTCTTCCAGCCGACTACTAAGACTCCGTCGGTTGTGGCCGCCGAGAAGTTTCCATATTTCTGGCCCTCATCACGAGAGTCTTGGGCTGAGCTATTTGTCATTGTCGCAACCGGAAGCAGTTCTTCCGGTCCGAATACTCTACCCACAGTTGATCGCGTTTATGGCATGAATCAAAGTCCTATTCGGTCTTTCAACTGTACTCGTGCAGTGATTCAGTGGTATGTGAGTAACGCTAATCCAAATGCGGTAAATCAACCAACAGCGGCAGATCTACCCGCAGCCTGTGTGCCTAGTGGTCCTCTTCGCTAAGCTACCTTAAAACATTAACGGGAATGAGACTCTCTCTGGGTCTCATTCTCTAAAGGTCAGATCCGATTCCAGCAGAGTTCATTATGATTAGATTGCCCATGAAAAACATTACTACTGGCATTGACGCTAGAATGCCAAATGATTTCAAATACGTCCTAGCACCTTTGCTAGGACACGAAGACAAGTATCTCCTACTGGACAGGACACCTAAAACCAATGCCAGAGACATTCCGACAGTTCTAATAATAATTCCAGTGTCGTATGGCAACGATACTCTTGCTGCAATCAATCCGGCGTATATCAGGAAAAGTAGTATTGAAGCTGAGAATGTAATCGTTTTCATCAGAAAACCTCCCAAAAATGGACTGATGATCAACCATAGTCGACGCTACCGCTTCTGACAATACGTGCTTTTCCCGCTTTTTTTGCGTTTTTGGTACGATAGTGTGTAGTAAGTAGTTAGGGCTTTAACGATTGCCACAGTCGGCACCACCACGGCGTTCTCGACCGGTCTTCAAGCAGTTTTACTGTTTCCCGTGAATTTTCCAATTGGGCCTGCAAATATCCAATTTGCCCTGAAGCTGCCTCTAAGCGGTGGTTTTGCTTCTCAATAATTTCGAGCAGCCGTAAGACTTCCACATTCTGAGCCGGTTCTATGGCTTTGGTAACCTCTTTGGTAGGCTTGGTAAGCTCACTTGTAACCTTGGTAAGCTCGACCCTCCATTGCTCACCAGTAGGGCCTTTAACCTTACAACCTGACAACACACCGGATTTTAGTTTGGCTCTAACAGAATTTTGTGAAATTCCTAAAACCCTTGCCGCCTCTTTGATTGTTAGGCTGTTGGTAGGCTTGGTAACCTCGTTTGGTAGGCTTGGCAAGCTCTCTGAAAAGTGACTACCAGACTCGAAAATTTCTATGTCTTCAACTTCGATCACTTCACCGTGTTGGTAAGGTGGTTGGCAACCTTCCTGGTAACCTTGGTAAGCTTCATTGGTAACCTTGGTAGGCTTGGCTGAATCCGTCATGGGGTGACCTTTTGAGCGGCTGCAAAGCTTAATACTTCGTCTTCGGTTATGTCGAACATGGCAAGCCGATCACGTGAGACCTCTTTGCCAAGGTTCACACGCGCCGCCTGGCGGGCAAGTTCGCCCTGCCTGACATCTATTTCTTGTGCTAATGGTTCAAGTGAGGGAATGACTAACTGGCGGGTCTTTGCAGGTTTTACTGTAGCCGCCCGTTTTCTCTTGCGTTGTGAAACTATCTCGAAACTGGCTCTAATGCCTGGGAAATAACGAAGCTTGTCATTAAACCATTCAACCTTAGCCAGGTAGCCTTTCTCGCAAAGCTCAGCATGGGCTGCTTTTAACTGTTTCTTTGCTTCTTTAAGCTCATCCCAGACCTTAATGCCAAGCCGCTGAGCAAGCCAGGAATAGCTAAGTTCTATGTATTCTTGGTCCTTGCGCATTGCATGAAAAACACAGGACAGATGCGGGTATAACATCGCTGCGATTTCTATATCTAATGACCGCAGCAATTCCCAATCAAGGCTCTTAACGTAAAAGGCATCAAGGTTTTGGCGCACAAGAGGATGCAGAGCTACTTCGTTTGTTTCCCAAACTTTGCCTTCATAAGCCTCCCCTTTCAGTCTCCAGCTACTCAGAAAAGTGAAGACCTCACCAGACTCTACGTAGCTTTTGGAGCCTTTGTTGTAAAAAGCACCGACACTAATACAATTTGTGCACCCCAGCTTCTTCAAGGCGAGCTTGATTCTGTGTGCATTCTGACCGTTGTACTGCAAGCCGATTTCATTCGAGACTTGATAAATAGAACCAATGTCTATCCACTGAGGAATAGGACTATTAGGAGAGGTTCTGGCTTCATCTGCACAACGGAAAATCCAAAACATCACATTCCGTTCTATGCTGCCAGGCAGTCCCAGGCGAGGATCAGGTACTACCCGCCATTCGATCTGTTTTTTGATTCCGTCTCTATTGACTGTTTCAACAAGCTCAAGAAACCTGCTTTGTGCTGATTTGCAGGTCGCAAAATACGGCAGTCTGAGAAAGTTTAACTCTGCTTTGACTTGAGCAAATAGCCCGTCGAACCCTTCTAGGTCTGGCTTACCGTTAACTTGTCCGACTGGTTTCATTTCTTACTTACTCGTCACTGAACCGCTGTGAGAATGACAGGCTGCGGGTTTCATGTCAATTACACCTGGTGTATATACTTATTTCGGGCTGAGTATTTTTGGGTGATGTCGGAGGAACCCCCCAATGATGTCGGAGGAACCCCCCAAATGATGTCGGAGGAACCCCCCAAATGATGTCGGAGGAACCCCCCTTGAAAACCGGTCTATCCTTTGCTCTGCTTCCGTTTCCGGGCGCTCTAGTGCAATATTAGTGCAATTAAGAGCATACAAATCGGTACGCTTGACATGCGTCAAGCGGGTCATCTTTTTGTGGTTGACTCCCTACGCTTTTAAAACTCTCCGGAGCGACGGCGAACAACTCAACGGCAACCAAGTCCCGGAGAGCCTTGTCGCCGTCACTCACTGCGAGTTTAGCTACGGGGTAAACCACTGGCGCAGTTGCTCCGCAACCGCATGTTTAGCGGAACGCCTGCGGCATATCCTCACTTCGCTACGCTTCGTTCCGGTATTCCTCGGCAATTTTTTATGGGAGCTTCTGACTCGCAATCTAACAGCAACCACTTGATGCCACCGTAAATGGTGCGGGCTGTTTTTTCTGAGATCGATCTGGCTGGCCGGGGTGCGATGTTTTGCCGTGGGGCTGCAAAGGGATAAACAGGTCCCGCCGAACTCCAAAAGGCTCCCCGGACGCCCGCCGAAAAGTGAGGGGTCTAGGAGGCGTTTTAAGGGCGGTTCAGAGGTCGCCGGTAGTCATCGTAGCCGCCGGGGTCGGTTTGGCGCCTTCTAGAGCCCGTGGGCGATATATATCCCAAAACCGGAAGAGTGTAATAATAATGATGTAATTACGTAATATTATTACAATATTACATGGTACAATGAGGGAGTAACCACCGGAGAGGTGCCGAAAATGGCTAGAAACATCCCCATTGACCGCGACGAGGTGATCGAGACCGCTAACAGGCTTGAGGCCGAGGGCAAAGAGGTGACGGCCTTGACCATGCTTTCGGCACTGGGCCGGGGCAGTTTGACCACGATTTACAAACACCTGGACGCCTGGAGAGAATCGAAGCCGGTAAGGTCGCCGGTGATTCAGGCTGAACAACCCGAACCAGTGAAAACAGCATTTGCAACAGCCTGGAGGGTAGCGGCGGAAGAAGCAGCCAGGGAGACCGCCGTAATCAGGGACAAGGCGGCCGAAGATGTGAACGCAGCCTTGAGGCAATTCCATGGAGCCCTGGAAGCAATCGCCAAGCTTGAGGCCGACCGGGAAGCGGAAGGCGAGGTAATCGAAGGTTTGCAGAAACTTGTCGCCGAGCAGAAAGCGGAGATAGCGAAACTTGAGATGGAGGCGGCGGCCGAGAGAGCCAGGGCGGACGAACTGCGGGACCAGCTCAAGAGCCTCCAGACCGACAGAGACGCAGCAATAAAACAGGCGGCCGAGCACAAAGGCGAGTTAACAGCCCTGAAAGACCAGAACAAGCAGCTTTTGGCGAAAATCGGCGCGGAAGGCAAGGGGCAAAAGAAGCCGAGAGCGTAAAAACGTATACGTCAGCCCTGATTACCATAGCGGTCTTTTCTGGGCGCAAAATGGCACTAAAACTGAATAAGTCCTAGAGCCAGTGAGCGTATACGTTTATTGGCTTTTTGGTGGTTTCACTGTAGACGGTCTAGCTGACTGCCAAGTCGCTTTCCATGTTTTTGTCAAAAGTCACATAAAGTGCCAGTTGCAGTTGCGTATACGTGCCACTGGCGACCTATTGAGGAATTGTGGCAGCGTTTGAGCTTTTCTGTCAGAACTCGTAAACAGCTCATAGATAAACAATCTACAAAAATAGAGCACCACTAATGGTGCCTACCGTCCGGTGGTGTGCGGCGGCTAAAAGCCAACAAAGAAGGAGCGTATACGAAACGTGCGGCACGGAGACCGGAGTTTAAGCTAATCGTAGGCTATTTTAGACTGAAGCGTATACGCCCACCAATGGACCAATGCAGGGCACGGATTTTCTTTGCAACAGAAAAACCGTAAGGCAAGATGAAAGCATTGGCTGGCATCCGTAGGATGACCAGCCAATGCAGCGTATACGCATTGGCTGCCTGCCAATGCTTTTATAAAAATGTTGGCTGATATATAATAAAGATAGCAATACTGGCATAGAGGCATTGGCTAGCAATGAGCGACCAAAAAACGGCAGAACGGCTGCAATACAAGCCCCGAGTGGAAACGAAGCTGAGCCGGGAAGACTTCAACCGGGTGGACGCCCTGGCAAAAGAAGACGGAGTAACCAAGGCGGAAGTAGTCAGAGAGGCGGTCCTGTGGTATCTGGCGCACCGGGACGAACTAAGAAACGAGCCAAGAGACAGCATGATCACAGGCTCAATAGAGGCAATGACTAACCGGGTGTGCGCAATGCTAGCCAGGCAAGGGCGTTTGATAGGGACGCTGTTCGAGCTTACTCATGCAAACATGGCAGGGACGAAGGAAGGGAAAGCGGCATTTGAGGCGGCTCTGACCTCAGCTAAGCAGAAGATGGCAAAGGCTGTGGAGAAGGACGAGCGGGAACTGGTAGACGCCATGAAGAAGACAGTAGCGGTGGCTCAGGGGAAAGTGCAATGAGGCTGAAAGTAGCAAACGCATACAGAAAGGGCGAGATAGAAATCCTGTGGCTGGCAGGAGGCTATGCCGTGCTTAGGCAGGAGGGAAAAGAAGAAATATTTGACACGCTGGACGAAGCGGCCGCCAAAGCAGGATGGGGCTTAGAGCAAGACCCAGAGCTGGTTAAGGCGTGGTCGAAGGGCTACGAACTACCGGCAGATGAGGATCAAAAATGGCCGGAAATCTTCCTGGTGAAAGACGAGCAGTAAGGCAGGAAAGCCAGTGGTAGTCATAAAACACAGGTACATACCAGGAAGGAGCCGGGGCGGAAATGTCGTGTCAATCGGCAAGGCCCTGGCGCATGTCAAATACATCCAGCACCGCCCAGGACCGGACAAAGAGAAGGGCGGCCGGGAATTGTTCAACGAAGAAAAGGACCGGATGGACGCCAAAGAAATGAGGCAGGCCATACGGGAAGCAGGCAATGACCGGGTAGTCGTACACAAGCTGACATTAGCGCCGGAGATAAACCCGCAGGACAAGAAAGCGTTTACCCGTGACGTGATGGCGAAGCTGGGGCAAGACATGGGGCGTGATCTGCGGTGGTTCGGAGTAGAGCACAACAACACAGATCACCACCATATCCACGTTGTTGTACTGGGCAAAGACCGCAACGGGACAGAGGTAAAGATAGGGCTAAAGGACATAGAGAAGGCAAAAGAGCACGGTGATAGATACCTGGAAAGGTGGCATCCACGGGAGCTTGAGAGGTCAAGGAAGGACAGAGAAGACAGAGAAAGAGCCCGCAGAGAAGAGAGAACCAAGGAGCGGGAAGCGGCACAGGAAGAGAGGATAAGGGAAGGGCTAGAGCTTCCATGGCTGCACAAGAAAATAATCAGGGAGCAATTAGAGCCGTACAAAGACTGGCGGGAAAAGCAAGACCAGAAGGCAAAAGAGAGGGAGCCCGGCGGAGACAGAGCCGAGCGCCCATATCATCAGGATACGTTAGAGGCAGCCGGGCGGGAATGGTCGAAAGCCAACAGCCTGAAGGAGTTACGAGGCTTAAATGAGTACCTGTGGGACAACATTGACGAGAGGATACCGAAGGAAGACTACCGCAGGCTCTCAGGTTGGATAAAGGACAAGGAACGCGCCCAGGAGCGAGG
>Ga0056913_1000724_pt1 | contig 23848 bp, 19 predicted proteins | sample EBPBio282013_DNA_FD_55170 | JGI IMG/M metagenome (GOLD analysis project Ga0056913, IMG submission 55170) | Wastewater treatment Type I Accumulibacter community from EBPR Bioreactor in Madison, WI, USA - Reactor 2_5/28/2013_ DNA (Hybrid Assembly) | ecosystem: Engineered > Bioreactor > EBPR >... | reverse complement strand
GCCACCAACCGTTGCCGCACGCTGCCATATCCGCCATCGTGGGATCGGCGGCCTCGCCCAGCGCGATCTGCAGGCTGTTGGCGTGTGGTGCCCACACCGTGATCTCTGCAGTCTCCGTCATCGCCGCACCAGCAATGCCACCGGCTCGTCGCCGACGACCTCGGCCAGCAGCGTGTCGCCATCGCTGTCAATTTCTCGGCCCGACAATAGGTCTCGCCACTGGCCGTCCGGCAGGGCGATCCGGAAGTCCCGCCAACCGCCGCGCACCTCGCGGGTGTGTGGCGAGAACGCGACGACGGTGACGACCTCGGGGTGGTCCAGGGTGCCGCGGGCAAAGGCCAGCGCCAGGGGCGTGCCCGTCTCCACCGCGAGATAGTCAGCCTCAGGTCCCACGAACCACTCCGGGTTTCGCCGTCGCAAACGCATCGCCTCCGCCGTGACGCGCAGTTTGGCATCGCCGAGATCGTGGGGGAGTGGGCCATCACTCAGGGCGGCCAGGCGCCGGGTCAGGTCGGGATAGTCGACCGCACCCCGGTTGTCCGGGTCCACGAGCGTGAGAATTGGCGACTCACTACCTTGGTAGTTGTCCGGGACCCCGGGCATGGTGAGCTGGATCAGCTTCTGCCCCAAGGTGATTGCGCGGGCGGACGGGGCGATGAGCTCCGCCCAGGAATCGAGGTGCGCCTGGCAGGCCGGGTCGGCGAGGACCGCCTCAGCGAAGCCCGTGATGGCCTCTTCATAGGCCGGATCACCATCGACCCAGGCGGTGTGCGTCTTGGCTTCACGCGTGGCCTTCAGCAGATATTCGGTGAGTCGGTCGCCGCTGATCGGCCAGGTTCCGACGAGGGTCTGCCAGAGGAGGTACTCGGTCGCGGGATCGACCAGCCCATTCCGCAGCCGGGCCGAGATTCGTCGGGCCTCCACGAGCCAGTCACGCCATTCCTCGGCACGCTCGGAGAGCACCGCGAGTCTGGCGCGAACATCCTCCGAACGCTTGGTGTCGTGGGTCGAGAGGGTGGTCATGGTGAGGGGCCAGCTTTCGAGCCGAGCCTCGGCATACGCATGGAACTCATCGGTTTCGATCGACAGCGTGCCGGGGTCGCCGCCGACCTCATTGGCGCCGCTCTGCCGGAACCACCGATAGAAGGCGGTGTCCTCAATGCCCTTGGCCATCACCGGTCCGCAGGTCTGCTGGAAGCGAATGACGAACTCCGCCATCGCTTCTCGGGCATCCGCATCATCCAAGCCGCCCGCCGGACGGCCGCCGCGCGCGAGTTGGGAGACCTGTCCCAGGGCCGCATGATCGTCGGGGTCGAGCAGGTCTCGCGCGCGGGCCTGGGCCTGGGCGAGCACGACGAGTTGGCTCCGGGCAGGCCGCTGACCCGGCACGAGGTAGGCGCGATAGCGATCCATGGACACCAGGAGGGCACCGAGCGCACGACGCGTCGACTCCAAGTCCGCATCGGGCAGCACCCGCTCGATCAACCGCACGAGTCGGTTCACCTCGGCGGCTTGAACGTCGGCGACGACCTGTTCCTTGGCCGTCCGGATCACCTCGTCGAGGTCGACGGCAGTCGGCTCCACGAGCGAAGCCCAGATCTCGTCCAGGACCTCGGCGCCCGTGGGGTCGGTGAGCACTTGCTGTATGCGGAGCAGCGCGTCATAGCCCGTGGTCCCCGCGCACGCCCACTCCGAAAGCAGTTCCTCATGGCCCTCGAGGATCTTCTCGACGACGACCCAGGCTCCACCGGTGCGGTGCGCGAGGCGCGCGAGATAGCCGCCGGGGTCGGCCAGTCCGTCCGGGTGGTCGATCCGGAAGCCGTCGATGTCGCCCTCGCGGTGCAGCTCGAGCAAGAGTTCGTGGGTTGCGTCGAAGACGTCATCATCTTCGACCCGGACCGCCTGCAGGGTCGTCACGTCGAAGAAGCGGCGGTAGTTCAGATCCGTGGCGCCCGCCTCCCAGTGCGCCAGTCGGTATGCCTGTGCGGCAACGAGTTCCGGTAACGGCAGGTTCTCCGTGCCGGGCCGGACCGGGAACTCGTGGTCGTAGTAGCGCAAGACGCACTCATCGCCATCGGCGCCGCCATCGTGCGCGATCGTCAGCTCCCCGTCGTGGAGCACCTGCTCGAGGTCAGCGCCCAGCACGGGCATCAGCAGCCGGGAGTCCTCGGCCTCCCAATCGATATCGAACCACTCGGCATACTCCGAATCCCGGCCCAGCCGCAGCACATCCCAGAGCGGCCCGTTGAGATAGGTCTCCTGCGGCACGGTCATATGGTTCGGGACCACATCGACGACGATGCCGAGGTTGTGCGCGCGACAGGCGGCGACTAGACGATCGAAGGCCGCCCGCCCGCCCGCCTCGCTGTTGAGTCGGTCGTGGTCAACCACGTCATAGCCATGCGTGCTACCCGGCTCCGGCTCGAGAATCGGGCTTAGGTAAAGATGCGAGACCCCGAGATCGGCGAGATAGGGGACGATCGCCGCCGCATCGTCAAAGCCGAAGCCAGCGTGGATCTGCAGGCGGTATGTCGTGACCGGCACCGGACGCCCCGGGCCGGGCCGGTGGTCGGGGGCGGCATAGGTCATCCGACGCATCTGCTCAGGCACCTGCCCAATGCTAACCGCGACGGCCCTTGACCACCGACTGAAGGCTAGACATCGGCCGCCTCGTGCGCACGTGACATCGGTCGTGGTGGCGCCACGGCCGAATCAGTCAGTCCTCAGGGTGGTAGCCCAGGTTCGGGCCCAGCCAGCGCTCGGCGGTGCGCAGGTCCCAGCCCTTCCGCTCGGCATACTCCTCGACCTGGTCGCGCCCGATGCGCCCGACGACGAAGTATTGCGCCTGCGGGTGGGCAAAGATCAGGCCACTGACGGCTGCGCCGGGCCACATGGCCATCGAGTCGGTGAGTTCGATGCCGGTCTTGGCGTGCACGTCCAGGAGGTCCCAGATGACGGCCTTCTCGGTGTGGTCGGGGCACGCGGGATAGCCGGGCGCCGGCCGGATGCCGCGATAGCGCTCGGCGATCAGGGCCTCATTGTCCAACGACTCCTCGGGGGCGTAGGCCCATAACTGCGTCCGCACGCGCTCGTGCAGGCGCTCGGCGAAGGCTTCGGCCAGGCGGTCGGCGAGTGACTCGAGCAGGATCGCGTTGTAGTCGTCGAGTTCGGCCTTGAAGGCCATCACCCGCTCCTGCGCCCCGAGGCCGCCGGTGACAGCGAAGGCCCCGATCCAGTCGGGTATGCCGGCCTCCACCGGCGCGATGAAGTCGGCCAGCGAGCGGTTGGGCACACCCTCGCGGTGCTGGCCCTGTTGCCGCAGGTGATGCAGCGTCGTGCGCACGGTCGTGCGGGAGTCATCGGCATACACGATGGTGTCGTCACCCGAGCGAGCGGCGGGGAAGATGCCCGTGATCCCGTTGGCGCGCAACCACTTTTCGCCGATGATCTGGTCGAGCATCGCCTGGGCGTCGTCATAGAGCTTGCGCGCTGCCTCGGCCGTCGTCGGGTTGTTGAGGATGTCGGGGAAGCGGCCGCGCAACTCCCAGGCGGCGAAGAAGGGCGTCCAGTCGATATAGCGGCGCAGGTCGGCCAGGTCGTAGTCCTCGAAGAGGTGGACGCCCGGCTGTGCCGGTTGCGCGATGGTCGATTCGTCGAGCGCGATCTCGGGGGCAGCCGCGCGGGCCTGCTCGATGCTCAGCAGCGGCCGCTCATTGGTCTTGGCCGCGTGGCGCTTGCGGATCGTGTCGTACTCAGCGGCGATGACCTCCATGAGCGCTGGTCGCTGGTGCTCCGAAAGGAGTTGTGCCACAACGGGAACCGAGCGCGAAGCATCTTTCACCCAGACAACTGGTCCGTGGTAGCGCTGGTCGACCTTGACGGCCGTGTGCGCCTTCGAGGTCGTGGCCCCGCCGATGAGCAGGGGGATCTCCAAGCCTTGGCGCTCCATCTCGGAGGCGACGTGCACCATCTCGTCCAACGAGGGTGTGATGAGTCCGGACAGGCCGATCGCGTCGGCGCCGAGTTCCGTTGCCGTGTCGAGGATTCTCTGGGCCGGCACCATGACGCCGAGGTCGTGGACGTCATAGTTGTTGCACTGCAGGACGACCCCAACGATGTTCTTGCCGATGTCATGCACATCGCCCTTGACGGTCGCCGTCACAATCAGGCCCTTGGCGCGCGACGCATCACCGGGCTGCTTCTCCGCCTCGATGAAGGGGATCAGATAGGCAACAGCCTTCTTCATCACGCGGGCTGATTTCACGACCTGGGGCAGGAACATCTTCCCGGCGCCGAAGAGGTCGCCGACGACATTCATCCCGTCCATGAGCGGGCCTTCGATGACCTCCAAGGGCCGGCCACCACGGTCCGAGATCAGGGCACGCAGTTCCTCGGTGTCGCTCTCCACATAGTCGTCGATCCCCTTGACCAGCGCGTGGGTGATCCGCTCGTCCACCGGCAGGGTTCGCCACTCAGGACCGGCCGAATCCTCTTCCGCAGCAGCGACATTGAATGTTTCGGCGATCTCCAGGAGACGGTCGGTAGCGTCCGCACGGCGGGCCAGGATGACATCCTCGATCCGCTCCCGCAGCTCCGGATCGATCTGGTCATAGACCACCAGCGCACCGGCGTTGACGATCCCCATATCCATCCCCGCGCCGATCGCGTGGAACAGGAAGACGGCGTGGATCGCTTCGCGCACCGGGTTGTTGCCGCGGAAGCTGAACGAGACATTGGAGACGCCGCCGGAAATGAGCACCCCGGGCAGGTTCTCCTTGATCCAGCGGGTTGCTTCGATGAAGTCCAGGCCGTAGCGCGCGTGCTCCTCGATGCCCGTCGCGACGGCGAAGATATTCGGGTCGATGACGATGTCCTCGGCAGGGAAGCCCACCTGCTGGGTCAGCACGTCATACGCGCGCTTGCTGATTTCCTTGCGCCGCTGCAAGGTGTCGGCCTGGCCGGTCTCGTCGAAGGCCATGACGACGATCGCCGCGCCATACTTCCGGCACAGCCGCGCCTGCTCGACGAAGGCCGCCTCGCCCTCCTTCATGGAGATGGAGTTGACGATGGGCTTGCCCTGCACAACCTTCAGCCCCGCCTCGATGACCTCCCATTTCGAGGAGTCGATCATCAGGGGGACGGTGGAGATATCGGGTTCTGAGGCAATGAGTTTCAGGAATCGGTCCATCGCCGCCACGCCGTCGATCATGCCTTCGTCCATATTGACGTCGATGATCTGCGCACCGGCCTCGACCTGCTGACGGGCCACCGACAGCGCGGCCGGATAGTCCTGCGCCTGGATGAGTTTGCGGAAGCGCGCCGAGCCGGTGATATTCGTCCGCTCGCCGACATTGACGAACAGGCTGTTCTCATCGATCGTCAACGGCTCCAACCCCGACAGGCGCATCGCCCGCGGGATCTCCGGCACGACGCGCGGCGCGGTCTGCGCGACGGCAGCCGCGATCCCGGCGATGTGGTCCGGCGTCGTGCCGCAGCACCCGCCGACGAGATTGATCAGGCCAGCGCCCGCGAACTCGGCGAGGGCGGCCGCGGTGTCGGCCGCGCTCTCGTCATATTCCCCAAAAGCATTGGGGAGCCCCGCATTTGGGTAGCAGGAGACGAAGGTGTCGGCCACCCGGGCGAGCTCCGCGACATACGGCCGCATCTGTGCGGCGCCCAGCGCACAGTTGAAGCCGACCGCGATCGGGCGCACGTGGCGCACCGAGTTCCAGAAGGCTTCGGTCACCTGTCCCGAGAGGGTGCGGCCGGAGGCGTCGGTGATGGTGCCGGAGATGATGACCGGCCAGCGGCGGCCCTCGTCCTCGAAAAGGGACTCGACGGCGAAGATCGCCGCCTTGGCGTTCAGCGTGTCGAAGATGGTCTCGATCGCCAGCACATCCGCGCCGCCCTCAACGAGGCCTTCGGCCTGCTCGCGGTAGGCCGCGACGAGTTCATCGAAGGTGACATTGCGCGCGCCCGGGTCCGAGACGTCGGGGGAGATGGAGGCGGTCTTATTCGTCGGCCCGAGGGAGCCGATCACAAATCGAGGAGTATGCGGATCGCTCGCCAGCGCGGCCTCCACCGCCTCGCGGGCCAGCCGCGCGGAGGCGACATTGAGCTCGCGGCTCAGCTCCTCCATGCCATAGTCCGCCATCGAGATGCGCTGGGCATTGAAGGTATTGGTGGAGATGAAGTTCGCGCCGGCCGCGAGATATTGGTCATGAATCTCGCGGATCAGGTGCGGCTGCGTCAGCGATAGCAGGTCGTTGTTGCCGATGACATCACGCGGCCAGTCGGCATAACGCTCGCCGCGATAGTCCGCCTCCTGCAACCGGTGCCGCTGCAACATCGTGCCCATCGCGCCGTCGAGGATGAGGATGCGCTGCTGGAGCAGCTCGGTCAGCGGTGCGGTGACATCGGGGCGGTACGGCATAGGCAGCAGTATCGGCCACCTTCACGCCCACCAGGGCCGGGGTGTCACCGCCGCCGGGTAGGTTGCAGCGCGTGAGCACTCCAGCACCGTCGCCGCCCGCGCCCGGGATCAAGGTCGCCACGATCGCGGGCGTGCCCGTTTACATCGGTCGGTCCTGGGGGATCCTCGCGCTGATCATCGTCGCGCTCATCGGGCCGGACCTGCAGCCCACGCTCGGCGGCCAGGCCTATCTTGTCGCGATCGGCTACGCCCTGCTGCTGCTCATCGCTGTCATGGTCCACGAAGGCGCACATGCCCTGGGCGCCCGCTCGTTCGGCTTTCCGGTGCATCGGGTGGTCGCCGACTTGTGGGGTGGCCATACCGCTCTTGACGTCACTCGCTCGACGCCAGGGCGCAGCGCCATCGTCGCCGTGGTCGGACCGCTCTCCAATCTCGCCCTGGCAGCAGTCGGATATGGCATAGCCCCCCTTTTCGAACCGGGCATCGCCCACGGACTCGCCCGCATCTTCGGGCTGCTCAACCTGCTGCTCGCCGGCTTCAATATGTTGCCGGGACTGCCCCTCGACGGTGGGCAGATCGTTGAGTCACTGGTCTGGAAAATCACCGGCGACCGTCATCGCGGGCGCGTCATCGCGGGCTATTGCGGTATCGCGGTCACGCTCGGAGTGCTCTACTGGTTCATCGCTCGTCCGGTGCTCGCCGGCCAAACCCCGTCAATGTTTTCCCTTGGCTGGGCGCTGCTGATCGGTTGGTTCCTGTGGCAGGGCGCACGCCATGCCATTAGTGCGGGTCAGGTGGGCGGAGCCTTGGAGCGGGTGCGGGTCGCGGATGTGCTAACCCCCGTCGCGCCGGTCCGGTATGACGCCGCGCTGAGCGAGCTGCCTGGCGGAGCGCCGCCCGTGGTCGTCGATGGCACGGGTATGCCGCTCGCCCTGGTCGACCCCGAAGCGCTCGCCTCCGTGCCCCGCGAGAGCGCTCCGCATACCCCGATCTCCGCCGTGAGCCGGCCGCAGCCGGCGGGCTGGGTCGTCGAGGCGGACCCGAACGCCGGCGTGGCCGCCTTGTTCGCGCCGATGAATGCGGTCGGCACGGGGCTGCTGGCGATCACGCACCAGGGCCGGCTCATCGGCGTCGTCACCGCGGCGAGCATCAACGCCAGCCTCGACGCGCACACCTAAACTTCTGCCCCATGACCGCCATCGACCCGAACCTGCGGCGCGGCCCCTTCCGGGTCAGTGACCGGGTGCAATTGACCGACCCCAAAGGGCGCATGCACACGATCACGCTGGAGGCCGGTAAGGAGTTCCACACCCACCGTGGGTTCATCCGGCATGACGACCTGCTCGGCGCGCCCGACGGGTCGACCATCACCAACACGGTCGGCGTCGAATACCTGGCGATCCGCCCGCTGCTCGCCGACTATGTGATGTCGATGCCCCGCGGCGCGGCCGTCGTCTACCCCAAGGACGCCGGCCAGATCGTGCAGATGGGCGACATCTTCCCCGGCGCCATCGTCGTCGAAGCCGGTGTCGGCTCCGGCGCGCTGTCGATGTCGCTATTGCGCGCGGTGGGGGAGGCGGGCCGAGTTCACTCCTTCGAGCGCCGTGAAGACTTCGCCGGCATCGCGCGGGCCAACGCCCGCGCCTTCTTCGGTGCCGACCACCCCTCCTGGACGGTGACCGTCGGCGACCTCGTTGAAGCCTTGCCCGGAGCCGTCGAAGCGGGAACCGTCGATCGCGTCGTCCTCGACATGCTGGCGCCATGGGAATGCCTGGAAGTCGTTGCGGACGCGCTGATCCCGGGGGGCCTGGTCATCGCCTATGTCGCCACCGCCACCCAGCTCTCCCGGGTCGCGGAGGCGCTGCGCGATCACGGCGGCTTCACCGAGCCGCACGCCTGGGAGTCGATGGTGCGCGACTGGCATCTCGAAGGCCTCGCCGTGCGGCCCGCGCACCGGATGCACGGGCATACCGGCTTCCTCATCACCAGCCGCCGGCTGGCGCCGGGGGTCACTCCGCCGCTGCGCAAGCGACGTCCGGGGCGGGGGTATGCCGATGTCGGCACCGAGGAGGAGTGGAGCGCCGAAGACCTCGGCGAGCGCCTGCCCAGCGACAAGCGCGTGCGCCGCACCGCCCGATCGATCGGCGAGCCCCCGCGCCTGCCCTGAGTCGGTGTCGTGAGCGCGTGTCCGCTCCGTGACGCAAAACCTCCCGGGGATTGTCAGCGCAGCGGGTTAGGGTCGAATCGGACGCCGACTCCGCGAGGGAGCGGCGCGATCCGGCAGGAGGTCGCCCGTGACCGAGGACAGCACGCAGGAGCTTCGTCGCCTGCGCTCGCAGATGGCCACGATGTCGGCCCAGAACGACCGGCTCGTGCGCACCCTGAAGGACGCGCGCGAGCAACTCGTCACGCTGAAGTCCGAAGTCGACCGGCTCGCGAACCCGCCCGCGGCCTATGGCGTCATCCTTCAGGTGCACCCCGACAACACCGCCGACATCCTCACCGGCGGCCGCAAGATGCACGTCGCGGTGAGCCCGAGCATTCCCGCGACCGACCTGCTGTCTGGGCGCGATGTGCGCCTCAACGAGGCCCTCAATGTGGTCGCGACCTGCGGATTCGAGCGGGTCGGTGAGGTGGTGCTCGTCAAAGAGTTGCTGGAGCCGGACCGGGTGCTCGTCGTCGCCCATGCCGACGAGGAGCGGGTATGCCGGCTGGCCGAGTCCATCGAGCCCGGCACCGTGCGCGTGGGCGACGCCCTGCTGCTGGAGCCCCGCTCCGGTTTCGTCTTCGAGCGCATTCCCAAGGCCGAGGTCGCGGACCTGGTCCTGGAGGAGGTCCCGGATATCTCCTATGAGGACATCGGCGGCTTGCGCGGTCAGATCGAGGCCATCCGCGACTCCGTGGAGCTGCCGTATCTGCACCCCGATCTGTTCACCGAGCACCAGCTCAAGCCGCCGAAGGGCGTGCTGCTCTATGGCCCGCCCGGCTGTGGCAAGACGATGATCGCCAAGGCCGTCGCCGCCTCCCTGGCCCGCAAGGTGGCGGAGAAGGAAGGCAAAGAGCTCACCAAGAGCTACTTCCTCAACATCAAGGGCCCGGAACTGCTCAACAAATATGTCGGCGAGACCGAGCGGCATATCCGGCTGATCTTCCACCGGGCGCGCGAGAAGTCCAGTGACGGGACGCCGGTCGTCGTCTTCTTCGACGAGATGGACTCCTTGTTCCGCACCCGAGGCTCGGGTGTGTCCAGCGATGTCGAGACGACGATCGTCCCTCAGTTGCTCGCCGAGATCGACGGCGTTGAGGGCTTGGAGAATGTCATCGTCATCGGGGCGACCAACCGCGAGGACATGATCGACCCGGCCATCTTGCGGCCCGGCCGGCTGGACGTGAAGATCAAGATCGAGCGTCCGGACGCCGAATCGGCGCGGGACATCTTCCGCAAATACCTCACCGCAGACCTGCCACTGCACGCCGACGACCTCGCCGAAAACGGGGGCTCGCCGGAGGCAACGGTCGAGGCGATGATCGAGGCCTCGGTCGCGCGGATGTATTCGGAGCAGGAGGAGAACCGTTTCCTCGAGGTCACCTATGCGGGCGGCGACAAGGAGATCTTGTACTTCAAGGACTTCAACTCCGGGGCGATGATCCAAAATGTCGTCGACCGGGCCAAGAAGAGCGCGATCAAGGACTTCTTGACCACGGGCCAGCGTGGCATCCGGATCGATCACTTGCTCTCGGCCTGCGTCGATGAGTTCAAGGAGAACGAGGACCTCCCGAACACCACGAACCCGGACGACTGGGCGCGCATCTCGGGCAAGAAGGGCGAGCGGATCATCTATGTCCGCACGCTCGTCTCGACCAAGTCCGGCACCGAGCCGGGCCGCACCATCGACACCGTTAGCAATACCGGCCAGTACCTCTGACGCCGCGGCGTCCAGGTCCAGCGAGGGTCTGACCGATCTTCGGTGGGGCCGGGACTCTTCCCGGATGCGCCCATCGGCTTTATGCTGCCGGAGTATGGGTGACAGGGCGATGCTGCGGTGGACGGTGTCTTCGCTGCTCGTCGCGGCAGGGGCTTTCGCTGCGACGCCGTCGGTGGGCGATGAAACCGATCATCGGCTGGCTGGCACCCTGCTGGCGATCACGGGTGCCGGGGGCGGCGACCTCATCCGTATGCGGACCGACGGCTCCGGCCGCCGGGTGCTGGCCCGCGACGTTCAGTCGGCTGCCTTCTCTCCTGATGGTCGACGGATTGCCTTCGCGCGCAGCGGGGACATCTACGTCATGCCGGCAGCAGGTGGCAGCGCGCGGCGCGTCGTCGGCGGGCCGTACCGCAGCGGCAATCCCACGTGGTCCCCGGACGGAACCCGGCTGGCATACGACAGCTGCACCTCAGGGCTGCTATGCGACATCTTCAGTGCGCGGGTGGACGGGGCCGCCTCGATCGTCAAGCTGACATCTGGGCGCAGCCGCCCCGGCGACGCCTGCGAGGGCGAGGCCTTCGTCGGCTTCAGCTCGCCAGCCTGGAATCCGCGGGGCGGCACGATTGCTGCGGCGATGTCCTGTTGGAGTGAGGAGGACCCAATGCTGCTGGGAGCGTATGTCGACGCATCGGGCAAGGGCGTCACCCGCAGCTTCACCGCCCGAGCCTTCGGATCTCCCGACTGGGCCCCGGATGGTGCGCGCCTGGCATACCGCAACCGAGCCGGCGATGCGGCGCTAGACGAAGCGGCAGTCTTCACGATGCGGCGCGACGGCTCGCAAAACCGTCGCCTCACGCCGCTGCGCAGCAACACCGACACCATCAACAATGCCGACGGACCCACATGGTCACCCGATGGGACCCATCTCGCCTATGCCAAGGCCTCCTCGACAACATCCGGTGTGCCGACCCAGACCTGGATCACCGACAGCACTGGTCGCCATCGCTGGCTGGTCGCGACGGGGGTCGTGCCGCAGGACTGGGCCCGCTGACCTAAGGCCTGCCGATCTGGGCCCGCTGATCTGGGCCCGGCCTATTCCTCGGGCGGGGTCGCGGCGCCCTCGCGCTCGTCGCGGGCGGCCCACTCCAGCAGGGGCGCGATGTCGTATGCCGTCTGGTCGATCCGGGCGTGCAGGTCACCGATGGCGGCGAACCGGGCGGGCATGGTCGCCATCGTGAAGTCGTCCGGTTCCACGTCCGGAATCTCGTCCCACGTCACCGGCGCCGAGACGGTTCCGCGGGTGTTTCCGCGCACCGAATAGGCCGCAGCGATCGTGTGATCGCGCGCGTTCTGGTTGTAGTCGACGAAGACAGCCGCGGGATCGCGGTCCTTGCGCCACCAGGTCGTCGTCACCTCGTCCGGGAGGCGGCGCTCCACCTCGCGCGCGAAGGCCAGCGCCGCGCGGCGGACGTCGCCGAAGCTGTGGTCGGGGTGGATCCGCACATAGATGTGCAGGCCGCGCCCACCGGAGGTCTTCGGATAGCCCACCGCACCGAGCTCGGCGAGGAGGTCACGGCATACCCCGGCTGCGGCGCGCACCCGAGAAAACGGGCAGTCGGGCATCGGGTCGAGGTCGATGCGCCACTCGTCCGGCTTATCGGTGTCGGCGCGACGACTATTCCACGGGTGGAACTCCACCGTGCTCATCTGCACCGCCCAGATGACATCGGCGAGTTTGGTGACGCACAGCTCGTCGGCATGCAGGCCGTAACGCGGGAAGTGCAGGCGCACCGTCTCAACCCACGGCGGCGCGCCGCGAGGGAGGCGCTTTTGGTGCACCTTCGGCCCGTCGACGCCATCGGGGAAGCGATGAAGCATGCACGGCCGCTCGCGCAGCGCGTTGACGATGCCCGGGCCGACGGCGAGGTAGTAGTTCGCCAGGTCTAGCTTGGTCTCGCCGCGCTCGGCGAAGTACGGCCGCCCCGGGTTCGAGAGGCGCACGTCATACCCCTCGACGTCGAGGATCACCGGCTCCCCAAACTCACCCTTGCTCGCCACGCCCCCACCGTATGCCGCCCGCCCCGCCGGCGTGCGCGTCAACCGACGACCCGCCACGGGTAGGAGACGTAAGTCCTCCATTCGGGCGTAACTCGCACGTCTGGTCGTGGGTCCTACCGCCGGATGGGGGAGTCACGACGAAATGGTCGAGTCAGGACCGAATCGGGGACCCAACCCCGGGGGTATGCCGCCCGGCCGGGTCAGTTGAAGAGGGCCGACTGGGGCGGGGCGTGGGTGGGGTCGACGCCGTCGAAGAGCGAGGAAATCGACTCCCCCGCGTGGATGCGGCCGATGGCTTCGGCGAAGAGGCCCGCGACTGAGCGCACTTTCAGCGCGGGCCATGCGGTGGCAGGCGGCGGGACCGTGTCGGTCGTGACGACCTGGCTGATCATCGGATGGCCGGAGAGTCGCTCGACGGCCTTGCCGGTGAAAAGGCCGTGCGTGCAGGCGACCGCAGCCTCAGTGCAACCGAAGTCCTTGAGCCGCTCGAGCAACTCGATGATCGAGCCACCGGTGGCGATCTCGTCATCGAGGACGATCGCGCGCTTGCCGGCGACATCGCCGACGATCATGTCGATGACGACCTTGTCGTCGGCCTTGCGCATCTTCGAGCCGGCGGCGACGGGCAACCCCAACAAGCGGGCGAATTGCGTCGCGGTCTTGGCGTTGCCGAGATCGGGGGAGACGACGACGGTGTCGCGCAGGTCGTCGGCGCGGAAGTGGTCGGCCAGCACGCCGATCGCCGTGAGGTGATCGACGGGCACCGAGAAGAAGCCGTGCACTTGCGGCGCATGCAAGGTCATCGTCAGCACCCGGTGCGCGCCGGCCGCGACGATCATGTCGGCGACCAGGCGTCCGCCCATCGAGATGCGCGAAGCATCCTTCTTATCCGATCGGGCATACGCGAAGTGCGGCATGACAGCCGTGATCTGCGCGGCGGACGCCCCTTTGGCCGCATCGATCATCAGCAGCAACTCCATGAGGGATTCCTGCGTCGGCGGAACCAGGGGAGCGATGAGATAGACATCCCGCTGCCGGCAGTTCGCGCCGAGCTGCACCTGCAAGCAGTCATTGCTGAAGCGAGTCGTCGAGGACGGGGAGAGCGGCACACCGAGGGAGGAGCAGATCCGCTCGGCGAGCGCGCGGTGACTCGATCCGGAGAACACCACGATTTCGCGCATGCTGACTTCGGCTCCTGGGGGGAAGATCGCCGGTCTGGGCCGCGGCCAGCCTACTGCCCGGCGCCGACCGGCACACCGCCCCCAGGCGGGTGTGTGATCAAGAACAAGCACCGCTCCAGCGCGCCCCCGCCGCCTCACCCTCTGGCTGCCACTCATCGACCCGCGCGTCCGCCCGGAGACCTTCCCCCACAAATTGCGGCACCGCATATCTTGCGTACCCGCACTTTCTGCGGCAGAATGGATCTATGACGCCCAAGGACCCGGCATACGAACGCATCCGCGAAGCACTGGACGCTGCCGAAGCCGCGTCCGCCGCCGCAGCGCTGCCGCATCTGCGGGTCGTGGCCGAGGAGGTCACCGGACTGATCGACGAAGCCCTCGCGAGTGCTGTTCTCTACGAAAGCAATTCGCTGCGCGCTGCGGGGGCAGCGGCTGGCCTGACCGAGAATGCCGTCGGGCCGCGCCTGGCCCGCACCCGCGCGCTGGCGGCATACGCCAACGAGGCCGGCCGGGTGACGGCCGAGGGGGTGCGGCGGGCGCAATATGACGCCGAAAGCCTGGATGTCGCCGCGCTGAGGTCGACGGCCAGCCCGCCTAAGACCCCCCAGCCGATGCGCTTCAAACCCCGCCGGCGCACCACCTGACCCCCATGTCGCGCCGCACCGACGCGACATCCCCCGCCCGCACCACCAGAAAGGCCCGCGCATGACGGACGCGAATCTCACCCATCTCTACTTCCTTCTCGACCGATCCGGATCGATGCAGACGATCAAGTCCGACACCGAGGGCGGCTTCGCGGCCTTCATCGAGCAGCAGCGCACCGCCGCCGGCGCCTGCCGCGTGACGCTCGCGCAGTTCGACGACAGCTATGAGGTCGTCTATGCCGACCGCGATCTCGCCCAGGTCCCCGTCCTCGACCTGCAGCCGCGGGGTATGACCGCCCTGCTGGACTCCCTGGGCCGCCTCATCACCGAGTCCGGCGCCCGTCTCGCCGCCCTGCCCGAGCCGGCGCGCCCCGGAACCGTGGTCGTCGCGATCATGACCGACGGGATGGAGAACGCCAGCCACGAGTGGACGCACCCAGCGATCAAGGCGCTCATCGAACAGCAGGAGCAGGACTACGGTTGGGAGTTCCTCTACCTCGGCGCGGACCAGGACGCCATCGAGGTCGGCGCGTCCATCGGCATCGCCCCCGCCAACTCCCTGACCTATGCCCGCAGCAATGTCAGCGACGCCATGGCCGCCGCATCGGTGATGGTCGACGATCTTCGGACCGCACGGCGCAGCAGCCCAACAGCCAAGCTGCGCGGCTACACCTCCGCCGAGCGAGAGGCCGCAGGAGGTCGCAAGCGCCGCGCATAGGGTGGGCGCATGGGTGTGCGGCGTGTCATGGGCATCGAGACCGAATACGGCATCTCGCTCCAGGGTGCGCCGCACGCCAACCCGATGGTGCTCTCGGGACAGGTGGTGACGGCATACGCCCAGGCCCACGGCATCCGCGCCGCGCGCGGCTCCTGGGACTATGCCGACGAGGCGCCGTTGCGCGATGCGCGTGGCTTCGACATGGGCCGAGGGGTCGCGCACCCCTCGCAGTTGACCGACGAGTGGGGCAGCGATGACGACCCGACGATGGCCAATGTGGTGCTCACCAATGGGGCCCGGCTGTATGTCGATCACGCCCACCCCGAATACTCCTCACCCGAGGTGGACACGCCCCGCGACGGACTGATCTGGGATCGCGCGGGGGAGTTGGTGATGCAGGAGGCCGTGCGCCGGCTCGCCGCCTCGCCGCCCGGCATCAATCTCTATAAGAACAATGCCGACGGAAAGGGCAGTTCTTATGGCACACATGAGAACTACCTCATGCGCCGCTCGACACCCTTCGCCGAAATCGTGCGGCACCTGACGCCCTTCTTCGTCGCCCGCCAGGTGATGTGCGGGTCGGGGCGGGTGGGCATCGGCGTCGACTCCAAGGTCCCTGGCTTCCAGATCGCCCAGCGCAGCGATTTCTTCGAAGTCGAGGTCGGGCTGGAGACCACGCTCAAGCGCCCGATCATCAACACCCGCGACGAGCCGCACGCCACGGCGGATCGCTATCGCCGGCTGCATGTGATCATCGGCGACGCCAATCACGCCGATGTCGCCGGACTGCTCAAGCTCGGCACCACCTCCCTCGTCCTCGAACTCATCGAGGCCGGCGCAATCCGCGAAAGCCTCACCGTCCGGCATCCGGTCGCCACCTTGCAGGCCATCTCGCACGACCCCACACTCGCCGCATTGATCGAGCTCGAGGACGGTCGCAAGCTCACCGCAGTGCAGTTGCTCTGGAGGTATGCCGAGCTGGTCGCCGGCCATGTGGAGCGCACCGGGGAGGGGAGCGAACCGCATACGGCGGAGGTGATGCAGTGGTGGACCCAGGTGCTCACCAAGCTCGAGACAGACCCGATGAGCGCAGCCCGCGAAGTCGACTGGGTCGGCAAACTCGCTGTGCTGCAGGCCTATCGGGATCGGGACGGCATGGAGTGGCATGACCCGCGGTTGAAGGCCATCGACATTCAATGGTCCGACGTTCGCCCCGACAAGGGCATTTTCAGCAAGCTGCGTGCGGCCGGTCGGTTCACCGAGCTCGTCACCGCGGATGAGGTCCAAGCAGCCGTGACCAGCCCGCCTGAGGAGACCCGGGCCTACTTCCGCGGCCGCATGCTCGACCAATTCGGCGACGCCGTCGTCGCGGCATCGTGGGACTCGCTGATCGTCGAGGTGCCGGGCCAGCGCGCCCTGCATCGCATCCCGATGATGGAGCCACAGCGTGGCACCCGCGCCCACGTCGGCCCCCTGCTGGATGCCAGCAGCGATATCGCCGATCTCGTCGACCGGCTGCGCGCCGACGAACCGACCTGAGCCGCACCGAAAGAGCGCGAGGACTCCCCGGCTTCGTCAGGGCCGTGACATAGGCTCGACGCAGACGACGAAAGGGAGCACGACGATGGCAGGTCAGGAGCAGATCCGGCCCACTCGCCGCGGTGGCGATGACGAGGGCCCGGACAGTGACGGCGGGCAGGTCAGCGCGACCAAAGCCAACCTCGACCAGGATGTCGACGGCCTCCTCGACGAGATCGACGGCGTGCTGGAGTCCAATGCCGAAGAGTTCGTCAAGAGCTTTGTCCAGAAGGGCGGCCAGTGAGCGCTGGCGCGCCCGGGCGGCTGCCCGACGCCTTCCGAGCCGGGGGCTCTTCGTCCTTCACCGACTTCCTTGGCTCTCACGCACCGGACCTGCTCCCGGCGCGCCGCACGGTGCCGAGTAGGCCGGTCGAGGCTCCGCACGGCACCACGATCGTCACGTTGACCTATGCGGGCGGCCTGCTGATGGCCGGCGACCGCCGCGCGACAATGGGCAATATCATCGCCAACCGCGATATGGAGAAGGTCTTCGCCGCCGACGAATTCTCGGTTGTCGGGATCGCCGGGACGGCCGGCCTGGCGATCGAACTCGTCAAGCTCTTCCAGGTCGAGCTCGAGCATTACGAAAAGATCGAGGGCACGCTGATGTCCTTGGAGGGCAAGGCAAATCGCCTCGCCACGATGATCCGCGGCAACCTCGGAATGGCGATGCAGGGCCTTGCCGTCGTGCCGATCTTCGGCGGCTTCGATCTGGACACCGCGCTCGGCCGGATCTTCTCGTATGACGTCACGGGCGGCTGCTATGAGGAGCACGACCACCACAGCGTCGGCTCCGGCTCGCTCTTCGCTCGCGGATCGATGAAGAAGCGCTGGCGGCCGGGCATGTCGGCCGACGACGCCGTCGCTGTTGCCATCGAGGCGCTCTATGACGCGGCGGACGACGACTCGGCAACCGGCGGCCCAGACACCACCCGCCGCATCTATCCGACCGTCGCGCTGGTCGACGCCGAGGGCGCGCGATTCGTCGACGAGCCCGGCGTCCAGGCGGCGGTCGATGCGGTCATCGCCGCACGCACCGGCAACCCGGGAGGGGCCCGATGACCCAGCCGCAGTTCTATGTCTCACCCGAGCAGGTGATGAAAGACCGCGCCGATTTTGCCCGCAAGGGCATCGCCCGCGGCCGCTCTGTCGTCGTCCTCGGCTATGACAAGGGCATCGCCTTCGTCGCCGAAAACCGTTCTCGCGCACTGCACAAGGTTTCGGAGATCTATGACCGGATCGGCTTCGCCGCGGTCGGCAAGTACAACGAATTCGAGAACTTGCGCGTCGCCGGCATTCGCTATGCCGATCTGCGCGGCTACTCCTACGACCGCTCCGATGTCACCGCCCGCGGCCTGGCCAATGCCTACGCCCAGACGCTCGGCACCGTCTTCATCCAGGAGTCCAAGCCCTTCGAAGTCGAAATCGTCGTCGCCGAGGTCGGTCAGGACTCCGACGGCGACCAGATCTACCGGCTGATGTATGACGGCTCAGTCGCCGACGAGGTCGGCTTCGTCGCCATGGGCGGCGCGGCCGACACCATCGAGGCCGGCCTGAAAGAGCGGTGGGAGCCGGGTATGCCGCTCGGCTCGGCCCTGCAACTCGCCGTCACCTTGCTCGGTCAGGACCCGGCCGGCGGGGAAGCGCGCGAGCTGGACCAAGGGTCCTTGGAAGTCGCCGTCCTCGACCGCACCCGCCCCCGCCGGACCTTCCGGCGGATCACCGGCCCGCTGCTCGACCAACTGTTGAACCCGGCCGAGGCCACCCAGGACGCGCCGCCGGACGAGGAGCACCCCGGCCACCGCGACACCCTGTCCGGGCAGCCCCATCCAGACACCGCGGGGGCGAGCCCACGGCATACCTCCACCAATCCGCAAACCCAGCGGCCGGGCGCCGATCCGGTCCCCGACGGCGACTGAGTCGGCCAACCATGGACCGGCGGATCTTCGGCATCGAGACCGAATTCGGCATCACCTGCGTCGAGAAGGGGCAGCGCACGCTGACCCCCGACGAAGTGGCGCGCTATCTGTTCCGCAAGGTCGTCTCTTGGGGCCGGTCGTCAAATGTCTTCCTGGGCAATGGATCTCGGCTCTATCTCGATGTCGGGTCGCATCCGGAATATGCCACGGCCGAGTGCGACAACCTGATCGATCTCATCGCCCATGACAAGGCGGGGGAGCGGATCCTCGGGGATCTGGTCGCCGATGCGACCGAACGCCTCGCCGAAGACGGGATCGCCGGCGAGATCTATGTCTTCAAGAACAACACCGACTCCGCTGGCAGTTCGTATGGCTGCCATGAGAACTACCTCATCGGCCGCGGCGGTGAGTTCCAGGACTTCTCCGATGTGCTGATCCCGTTTCTCGTCAGCCGGCAGTTGATCGCCGGGGCGGGCAAGATCATCCCGACCTCCACCGGCGCGGCCTATTCCCTCAGCCAGCGGGCAGAACACATCTGGGAGGGCGTGTCGTCGGCCACCACCCGGTCGCGACCGATCATCAACACGCGCGATGAGCCGCACGCCGATGCCGAGCACTTCCGTCGCCTGCATGTCATCGTCGGTGACTCCTCGATGAGCGAAACCACCGCCCTGCTCAAGGTCGGCAGCTGCGATCTGGTGCTGCGGATGATCGAAGAGGGTGTGACCCTGCGCGATTTCACCCTCGACAATGCGATTCGCGCGATCCGCGACATCTCCTTCGACCTGACCGGCCGCAAGACGGTCAAGCTCGCCAATGGCAAGACCCTGAGCGGCCTCGACATGCAGAGCGAGTTCCTCACCAAGGCAACGGAATTCGCCGCATCCAAGGGCATGGACGATCCCACCACGACCCGCGTCCTCGATCTGTGGCGGCGCACCTTGGCGGCGATCGAGTCCGGCGACCACAGCGGCATCGACACCGAGATCGACTGGGCCATCAAACGCAAGCTGATCACCAGCTATGCCAGCAAGCACGACCTGCCGTTGCACCACCCCCGGCTGGCGCAGCTCGATCTGGCCTATCACGACATTGATCCGCGCCGCGGGCTCTTCGGCGTGCTGCAGCGGCGGGGTCTGGCAGCTCGCGTGGTGACCGATGAGCAGGTGGAAGCCGCCAAGGAGACGCCGCCGCAGACGACGCGCGCGAAACTGCGCGGTGACTTCATCCGGGTCGCCAAGGAGCAGCGTCGCGACTACACCGTCGACTGGGTTCATCTGAAACTCAATGATCAGGCGCAACGCACGGTCCTGTGCAAAGACCCCTTCATCAGCGAGGACCCGCGGGTCACCCGGCTGATCGAAGGGATGACGGCGAGCGGCATACCGCAACCCTGAACGCGGCCTGTGGATCGCCCGTCAAGACGTCGGGAGGCAGGTTCGCGGGAACTTTCGCCACGGGTTAGCGGGTTATGGTTGATCGGTTGCCGCCCGTCGCGGGCGGTCCGCATACCTCCCCGATGAACGAAAGCTGCTCACCTGTGTCGTCTGCTGCCCGTCGCCCTGTCCGCACATTAAGCGCCCTCGCGGCAGCCAGCGCACTCACGCTGGCGATGACCGCCTGCGGCTCCGACAAGGGGTCCACCTCCTCGTCCAGCTCTTCGACGTCTTCCTCCGCAGGCGGGACCTCCGCGGTGACCGACGGCAAGATTGCCGACGTCAAGGCCACTGGCGGCGACGACAAGACGGCGCCGAAGCTCGAGTTGAAGACGCCCTTCGGTGTTGCGGCGTACGCCTCCACCGTCTTGAAGAAGGGCTCGGGCACGCCCACGGATGACAAGAGCATCGCGGTCGTGAAGTACACCCTGGTCAATGGCACCGACGGCAAGGTGATCGACGAGACCTACTCCGCCAAGGAAACCGGCTTCGATGTCGGCGATGCGACGCTGATTTCCGGGCTGCGCAAGGCCCTGACCGGCGTGACCAAGGGCTCACGCGTTGTTGCGGCGCTTCCCCCCGCCGAGGCATTCGGCGATCAGGGCAACGCGCAGATCGGCGTCAAGGGCACCGATACCGTCGTCTTCCTCTTCGATGTCGTGAATGTCGCGACCAAGTTACCGGAGGCGGAGGGCACAGCGGTCACCCCGACTGCCAAGAACCTGCCCGAGGTCACCTTCGAGTCGGGCAAGCAAGCATCGTTCACGATGCCCAAGGCGGACCCGCCGAAGGATCTGGTCATCCAGCCGCTCATCAAGGGCAAGGGCGCGAAGGTCGAGCAGGGTGACACGGCAGTCGTGACGTACACCGGCGCGCTATGGCGCAATGGTCAGATCTTCGACTCCAGCTTCAAGCAGGGTCCGACCGCCTCCTTCAGCTTCCCCGTCGGCGCCGGCCGCGTCGTCGCCGGTTGGGACAAGGGCATCGAGGGCCAGACCGTCGGCTCCCGACTGCTCCTGATCGTCCCGCCGAAGGACGGCTATGGCGACAAGGGCCAGGGCGAAATCAAGGGCACCGACACCATGGTCTTCGTCGTCGACATCCTCGCGAAGTACTAATCCTCGAACCCGACAGGAGTAATCCTCATGCCATTCGACCCCAACACCGAGCGCCCGGAGATCGACTTCCCCGAAGGCGCCCCGCCCGCCGACCTCGTCGTCGAGGACATCTGGGAAGGCGACGGTCAGGAAGCGCAGGCCGGCGACACCATCCGCACGCACTACCTCGGCGTCGCGCACTCCACGGGCGAGGAGTTCGACGCGTCGTGGAACCGCGGTGCGCCCCTGGACTTCCGCATCGGCGTCGGCCAGGTCATCCCGGGCTGGGACCGCGGCATCGTGGGCATGAAGGTCGGTGGTCGCCGCAAGCTGACGATCCCGGCGCACCTCGCGTATGGCGATCGCGGCGCCCCGCCCGTCATCAAGCCCGGCGAGACGCTGATCTTCGTCGTCGACCTGGTCGATATCGCCCGCTGAGGCCGCAGCGGCCCCGCCCGCGCGGCCGCCCCCTCCCATCGAGATCGGAAACACGCCGATGACGCGCCTCGTGCGTGGGCGTGTTTCCCGATCTCGTTCGTATGACGGTGCTCCCGTCGCCTCGCGACCCCCCACGAGCCTGAGCAGGGCCGATGGCTAGGCTGGAGCTATGGCAACGACGCCCGCAGACCAGCCCAACGGACCAAGCCATGGCGCGCCGGATGGTGCCGTGGTCGTCGGCATCGACGGCCGAGAACAGGACCGGGCAACGCTCACCTGGGCGGCTCGTGAGGCGCTCAGCCGAAATGCGCCCGTCCACATCATCAGCGCCATCGACATGGACCTGCCCTTGCTCAGCAGTGGTGAGGCCGTCCCGCTGGCGATGGTAGAGGAGCAATTGCAGGTCGACCTCGGGCGCCGGCTGCAGGAGGCCGCCGAGCAGGTGAGGGCGAGCGCACCGGGGACCGCGGTGTCCGCATACTCCGCCTCGGGGAAGGCCTCCAGCGTGCTCCTCGCCGCGGGCGAGACCGCCGCCCTGATCGTGCTCGGCTCCGCGAGCGCCGGACGACTGCAGCGGATTTTCCTCGGCTCGACCTCGACCGCGGTGGTCGGCCTGGCCGCGTGCCCGGTGGTCGTCGTCGGCGCGGCCCCGCCGGAGACCGGCGATGTCGTTGCCGCCTTCGACGGCAGCGCCCCCGCCCTCGCGGCGCTGGAGTATGCCGCGGCCACCGCGGCGCGGCTGGGTGTCGGCCTGCGAGTGGTCAGCGTGTGGTTCCTGGAGGTGGTCGACGGTATCGTCGCGGCGGACCCGGAATCACCACAGTTCGCGAGCGTGCAGCAGCGTTATGGCGCGAAAGTGGAGGCGGCCATCGGGCCCCTGCGTGCCCGCTATCCGGACCTGGTGATCGCTCCGGTGGTGCGCCAAGGTCGCGCGGTCGATGTCTTGACCGAGGAGTCGCGCACCGCGCAATTGCTCGTCTGCGGTCGCCGCGGTCGCGGGCTGGCGGCAACGCTGCTCGGCTCGGTCAGCCGCAAACTCCTGCAGTCCGCCGAGGTTCCGGTGGCCGTGGTGCGCGGACCCCAGGACTGACTGCGCTCGCGGTGAGATCGTCAGGTTCAGCCCAGCTCGTCAGCTTGATCTGACGACCTCCCGCCGAAACTGACGCTCTGGCACCGAGTTCGGCACATTGTGCGACCAGCTCCGTCAACGGCTGGCGAGCCTCGCGACAGCGCGGCCGGCGGCGGCGTGGCTCACGAAATAGGCCTCATCGCGGTCCACGCCACGTCCCATACTCGACAGGCCGACCGGGGATTCGCTCAGCGCCTCAAGCAGCCCGTCGGTCTCCTCAGCGATCAGGTCAAGCCGCCCGCTCGCGTCCTGCACGATCGCCTGCGCCTGGGTCTCGACCAGCTCGCCGAATTCCCCGCCGAGCCGGGGCAGCACCAGGCTCGCCGCCCCGAGCACGATCCGGCCGTATGCCGTGCGGCTGTGATGCGAGATGCCATAGTGCCGCTCGCGCGCGTCGGCATCGCTGATCCGCAAGGCACCGATCGGCCGGCCGCCCAGCACGTGAGCGGCGTTGAGTGCTTCTCCGGCCGCGACGCCGGTGAATCCGAAAGCCGTTCCGGTGCCGACATTCCCGGGTCCTTGCGTGACGACGGCGACGTCCGCGCCCAGCACATGTCGCGCCGCAAGGAGGCCTGAATGCAGCGTCACCGCCTCGTGGTCACCGCCATACGCCTGCCCGACGGTGATCGTGGCCGTCAGCCAGCCCACCTCGCGCAGCCGCGCGATCGTCATCGAGAAGGCGGCCGGCAGGGCGCCGCCGTCAGTCATCAGATAGGCCACTCGCAGATCCGGATGTAGCGCGCGGATGCCGACCAGGATCGGCGCGAGAGCCGAGTGCAGATCGGCGGCGAGGACCGGTATACCCCCCAGGTCGCCATCGGCGGCCGGGCCGCTCAGGAAGGCTTCGTGGTGCGGGCTCTCCTGCTCATCGATGGCGAGGACGAGCTGCTGCTGCGGGGTGTAGCGCGCTTTGACGATATGCCCGGGAGCGGCCGGCGGATCGGCCGGCAGCCGGTCGGGGGCGGCGACCACGAAGGCCAGCCCACCCGTCCCGAGCCCGCGCTCTAGCGCCGAGGTGCTCAGCAGCACCCGGTCTCCCGGAGCAAGCTCGCCGACCAGGTCGACATACCCCAGCGCTCGCACGACCTCCGCCTGCGGGGAGCTGAGGGTCACGGCATACTGCACCGCCCGACCCCAGGCTCGCTCGCGCCCGGTGATGGTGCCGACTCGCCAGTGCATCACGGCGCAACCATAGAGGGCCTCGGGTAGGTTCGGACCCGACATGTCCGCGCCCAACAGCCCGGCCGCGAAGACCGAGCGGCTGATGAATCTCGTGATGACGCTGCTTTAT
>Ga0056913_1000722_pt1 | contig 23926 bp, 20 predicted proteins | sample EBPBio282013_DNA_FD_55170 | JGI IMG/M metagenome (GOLD analysis project Ga0056913, IMG submission 55170) | Wastewater treatment Type I Accumulibacter community from EBPR Bioreactor in Madison, WI, USA - Reactor 2_5/28/2013_ DNA (Hybrid Assembly) | ecosystem: Engineered > Bioreactor > EBPR >... | reverse complement strand
ATCATAATAAGCGATGCCATGGGTTATTGCTCATGCTCTTACAGTGTGCTGGCCTCCGAAGGCGTGAGCCTGAACGGAACCTCACTTCAGTTTGGTGGCGTTGGAACCTATATGGCAGGCAAAATGATCAATGCTCAGAATGTCAGCACTTCCGGTCAGGAGGTATTCCTCAAATCTGACAACCTGCAGGGAAGCTTTGGCAACTGGATTAAAGGTACCGCTCCGGCACCCCTTGATTTTGTGGAAAACACCAGCAGCTCAGGTAAGAACTTCAGAGTCAAAGACGATAAAACAAGCACCAGCGACAAAAACGATTTCAAGAGAGTGGTCGTTGGCAAAAATGCAACGCTGACCTTGTCGGCAAATGGTCAGATTAACATAAAGAATCTCAAACTGAAAAAAGGGGCGAGTCTGAAGGTAAGCGGGAAATCTACCGTATCTGTAAAAGAATTCATAAGACTGGATGAAGAGGTGCAGCTGGGTGAAGCGTCAAATGGAATTAGTCTGTTTATGGGCAACAATCTGAATGTGCTGTCGGGCAGTAAGCTGAATGGCTATTTCTACTGCAAAGAGAACATAGGAATCAAAGATGCCGCCGCTACCAGCAAAACCATTATCAAAGGTACACTGGCAGGAAAAATGATAACAGCCGGAGCTAATGTGGAGCTTTATGGCTCGGAGGTAAACTGTGACAACATCGTAAAAGCAGCGGTAGAGGAGTCCCCTCTGGCAGAAGTGAACCAGCCTGAAACGACGCAGCAGGGCATTCAGAAGATAGGCGAATGGAAATTTGGCCCTAACCCTACGCTGGATTACCTGAGAGTGGAGATTCCTGAAGGTAAAGTACAGCGGGTAGGTATTCTGGACGGCATCGGGAATGTACATCATCTCAACTATGAAGTTGAAAATGACGGAAGCGTCAGAATCAATACCCAAAATCTCCGGTCTCAAATATGGTATCTGAGAATCACCACCGACAAGGAAACGAAAATCCTTAGAATATATAAAAACCAATAGTTAAGATTTACTGACAAACGCCTTCTGATTTTCAGAGGGCGTTTTTTTATGGTCTTACGGGTGAGTCAATAGGCGATTGTATTGAAATCTTTTTACTAAAGAAAAAACTTTCATTGTAAACGAATGAAATCTTTTTACTAAAGAAATAACTTTCATTATAAACGAATGAAATCTTTTTACTAAAGAAAAAACTTTCGTTATAAACGAATGAAACCTTTTTACTAAAGAAAGAACTTTCATTATAAACGAATGAAATCTTTTTACTAAAGAAAAAACTTTCGTTATAAACGAATAAAATCTTTTTACTAAAGAAAAAACTTTCGTTATAAACGAATGAAATCTTTTTACTAAAGAAAAACCTCCGGAATAAAAATAGGAGCACCTGTTAAAACAGGAATACCCTCCATTTGGACTATACCATAATCCGACCATTGACGAACTAATGGATTGACAATTTTCAACATACAGTTTTAGGATGTTTCTTTTATTTGTTTAAGCAAAAACATACTAAATTTTCAGCAAAACAAAGTAAATCAAAAGCCACATGCCCGAAAATGTTAATCCCAAATAGAGGTTGGTTAGGTTACGTTTTAAATCTTTCTCAATCAAAAGGCGGTAAAAAAACCTACTGTAAAAATTACCATTAACATAACCGGAATAAACATTCCAAGCATAATCCAAGCGTTATTTTTTATTCAATAATTCGTTCGTAAAGTGTTGTTTTTGTTTTGGTTTTGCAAATTTCCCGGCATTGAATGCCTTCGAGTCTCCTTTAGGGATGGAAAGAGAAGTCCAGTTTTGGTTACAGAAAAATTTACCAAGAAACACCATCTGCCCAACATGATAAGGGTAATGGGCGAGTTGCCGGTTAATGGCTTCCGTTACCGTATGACCCTGATTTCTGATGTAAATTTCCTTCGACAAATCACTTTCGGTCAGGCTACTGAGGGTATGAAACAAGCAAGCCCAGCCTTCATTCCATTTTGCCAGGAGCCCGGCTCTGTCAACTATATCATTCTCAAATTCCGCATCTCTGTTTCGCCATTCTTTTTCTCCGTCAGAAGTCAAAAAATCAGTCCATCGCGAGAGCATATTGCCCCATAAATGCTTTACGATTGTCGCAATACTATTGCTTTCTTCATTGATTTGGAGGAAGAGCTGCTCGTCGGTGAGTTGAGCGAAAGTTTTTTCGCCAAGCATTTTGTAATACTCAAATTGCTTTTTTACGCTTTCCAGATAGTCATTATTCATAAACTTCCGATTTGCTGATTTTCACAAAACTACCCCGCAATTAAAGCATATTTCCGGAATAAATATTAAAAGGCATTTTCATTTTTAGAAATTTAAGAAAATCAACCCTCTACATTTTTATTGATGTCAAAATATTGAATCCGTTGTTTTTACTTAAGCAACCCATTAAGAGCCTTCCTTAATTTCCTAAAGCCTCCACCCCATTGAATCTCTTATGTTTAACGGCCAGCCATCCCATCAATACCAAATACCACAAAGCCACAAAAGGACCAAAATCGATGGAACCAACCTCCACGGGCGGTGAAGGAAAGTAAGTGAGATTAAAACCCAGCAACAGCACCGAAAAAAGCATCCCTAAAATACCGATAATTCTGTTGGTTTTAGGGTGTTTTAGCATCACCCACCCCAAAAAGAATGTGCCCAGTGAAATAAATATATCCCAGGCAATGTCCATGCCTAACTGTACTGAATTGACCTCTTTATACATCCATTTCAGCTGTTCTTCCGAAACACTGCCCCGATCGGCAGCTTTGTATTGCCGATGGAATTCCTGACCTGCAAGCTGCACCACCAACATCATGGTGAGGATGGCCGTAGCCACAATATTGAAAAGGACAGCGATCCTGAGGTTAATGGAATCTTTCCAGGGCTTCAGCAGATAAAAAAGACCCAGAGAAGAAAGCATAAAAAGCGGCCCGAAAGCAAAAGCCAGTAGCAAAGCCACCTTATCAGGAAAAGGGGCAAAAGCAGCCAGAAAATAGGATAGAAATGCCGCTATGCCGCAATAAACGGCCAGAAGATGCCATTGTTTTACTGAAATGGTTTGCATAAAAATGAAAGGTTTAAATTATGATTTATTTACCAGATGCAGATTTTGAGGTTATTAGATACCACCCTTTGCTTTTTTTATTTTATGGCAAAAGACGCCTCTTCTATACTGTATGCAACAGTGCTGGTATTATGGTTATTTCTGAAAAGTAATATCCGAAAACCGCACTTCCCTACTCTCTTGGACGGGGTGTTGTTTTAAATGTTGGTTTGAATGACAATAACCTGAAGAACAGACTTTTCAATACTAAAGAAAATATGTTATGGAGGTAAAAAATCCGGATGAATTTTAGGACTTAAGCTTTTTGAAAACTGGATGATATTGGTCAATCATCCTATAAGTGATATAAAACCAAATTCAATACCTAAAAGAAAACAGATTAGTATTGTCTGTCAGAATATTTGAAAAGCACACAAAAACACTCTTTTGAGCAATGCAATACGCCAGATTCCTAAATCCTGTTTTACATTTTTTTATTTAATAGCGGGTTTAATATCAGTTGTCAGATCTATTTATATCTCTCAATTAAAGTTCAAAATATATTTCTCTTCATATTTTTTTTATAGTTTTTAAGCACTTTTCCGAACTCTTTATCTTTTTTTCGTCTCTCTTCAACGCTTGATTCAAAATGTGCTTTTTCCCGCTCCATTTTCAGATAGTTTTCATACGATTTTTTGTCAATTTCTCCGTTTTCAACTGCTTCAATTACCGAACAACCGATTTCACTAATATGTGTACAATCTTTAAATCTGCAATCTAGAGAAAGCTGGACAATTCTGTCAAACGTGGTCTCTAGTCCACTTGATGTGTCCGCAATTCCTACTTCTCTCATTCCCGGATTGTCAACAAGAATTCCGCCATTTTCAAGAACAATTAATTCCCTGTGACTTGTTATGTGTCTTCCTTTATTTGTGCTATGGCTTATTGAATCTGTTCTCATTAAAGCTTTCCCTGAGAGGTTGTTCAATAATGTTGACTTTCCCACTCCTGATGAACCAAGCATACAATAGGTTTTGCCTTTTTCAATGGTCATTTTCAGGGCTTCGTAACCATCCTGAGTTTCGTTACTAATCGCAAAAACGGCAATGTCTTTTACTCGATGTTTAATACTGTCAGTAATTTCAGTAAGCTTTTGCTCACTAATTAAATCAGTTTTCGTCAATACTATTATCGGTTTTACTTTTGACGAATAACATATGGTCAGATATCTTTCAAGTCTGTTGATATTAAAGTCTCTGTCAACGGCCTGAATCAGAAATGCATAATCAATATTGGTAGCTATTATTTGTATTTCTCCAAATTGACCAACGGCTTGTCTTGTAATCATTGATAGTCTCGGCAGTATTTTATGGATTACCGAAAATTCAGCATCGTATGTTGTCAATGCAACCCAATCCCCAACTGCAGGAAAATCTATCCGGCTTTTTGCCGAAAATCTTAGATTTCCGGTTATTTCAGCTTCATATTCACCGTTTTCAGTTTTTACAATATATCTTTCCTTATGTTCGGCAATGACTCTGCCAATCTCAAAGTCTGACAGCTTATTCTCAATGCTTAATTTCCGGAGTTTGTAATTGTATCCAAAATCTTCTAATTTTATCATTGCTGTTATGTTTTTGCTTTTATGAGCAGGGTGGATTGTAACCATCCAGATCTACCGAATCCATTTTTAGATTTGCTAAATATTTCATTTGCACCTAATCACTGAAATGAAATAATCGACTGAAAATGAGCACTTAAACTATGAAAAGTTATTTCCGTAAATATTTGTCTCATTGATCCCGTGTTTTGATTTCTTAGTAATCAAAATTAGTGATTTTTCTTTTTCGGCCTATAGATTTTTGGGATTTTCGAAATCAATTTTTCTCTTGACATCTTGCCCGCCAGGGAAGAAATGCTTTTAAGTAAAATCAATCTTTAAATTTATACTTTTTTGACATGGATTATTTAAAACCTCAAACCAAAACTGCGGTTAAATATTACTTTGGCCAAAGGGCTTCTTTTAGTGTGAGGCAATGAATGAAAGCCCTAAATTTTATACTCAAAATTTGTCTGAATAAATTCCCGAGAGGCCGTTCAATGTATTAGTTTTAGCTTATATCTATACATTTTGTCATTGATCAGCTGTTCCATTTTCAGAACCTCTTGAGAAGATTTGCTTATCCAAAAGAGCTCTCTGTTTCCTTTTTCCTCATGTTTTAAGAGCCAGCATTTTATTTTTTGTCCATTAAAAATCAAATCATCTTCAGCTATAACGGTATAAGGAATATTCCGTGGTTTATCGTATCCAAACTCATAAAAAGGAATCAGAAATGTTGAGTTTTTTCTTAAAGGAAGCATATTAAAAACCTCCAAGTCCAGATGCCAATTAAGAAAATAATCTTTCGCTGAAACAAAAGAGTTATATACAGATTTTTTTTGTTTGTCCGTCTCTCCGGAACTTACTTCGAGATTGTTGATCCAAAGTTTCTTTTCATCTTCTTTAAAAACTTGTTTCCCCCTTTTATTCCACCAACTTTCATGGTAAACCGGCTTAAAATTTCCAGCCAAAGAAACAGACTTTGCGGTATGTATAATGGTATCTTTTCCCTCCCAGTTTTGGTAAATTGTAATGGCATTTTGGTCTTTGTAGGTTTCTTTCTTCACTTCGATGCTCCAGATTTGAATACTTGATTTGGGTGCATTTTTATCATTGAGAACATATACCAAATACTGTGATTTACCCATCTGGAGTTGGTCTATTTTTAGATTTTCAGGATTTATCAGAAGGGTATCCATCTTTTGACCGAATATGGGCTTTGAAGAAAAGACCAAAAGCGTTAATAATATTTTAAGATTTTTCATGTAATAGTTGTTTTTAAATTCTGGTTTTAAATAAATAAAAATTGGTTCGCCCAAAAATCTTATTTTCACTCGTAATTTTGTTTTAACCTCCTCATCAATAGCCTTACCCCATTTTGCGTGTCTTGATTAAATGAATTTGTAAAAATGATGTAGGCCCTATTTTTTAACCTGTCGATGTGCACAATAGTGAAATAAGTAAATGCACCCGTCCCCGAATGTACGGATAGTTCTTGTTCGTTTTCGACAATATTATACCAGCCCAAAGAATATTTTTCAAATCCTTTGTGAATAAACTGGTATGTTTTTGCATTTAGATAATTATTATGCCCCGATAACCCTTGTAAATTCAATTGGATAAACTTTGCAAAGTCTTGCAACTTGATATTGATATCGCCAGCCGGTTCTGTATAATCTAAATGATAATCAACGGTGGACGGAACAGGAATGAGTTTGCCGTTTTCGGATTGATGACCCCAGGTATCTTTTTGTTTTTGGTTTTCCGGCCATGATAATTTTACATTCAGCTTTAAATCCTCATTGAATACTTTTTCAACCAACTGCTCCCAACTTTTACCTGATACCTTTTCCAGCATTAATGTAGCCAGTGTATATCCGGCATTGGAATAAATGAATGCATTAGGTTCATCGGGGTTTACAGGGTCTAAGGTTAACACAAACTGGCCAAATTGCTTTCTTTTTTCCGGGTTGGTTCCTTTGAAGTCGGGTATAGTTGGATCGCCTTCTCCCTGGAATGGCCATATACCTGCCCGATGTGATAATAATTCCTGTAATGTAATTTCTGAATATTCGGGTTTGCTTTTTTCTTTCCATTCAGGAAACAAATCAAAGAATCGGGTTGTCCATTTCAACCTTCCTTTTTCCACATATTTGGCAATCATAAAGGCAGTCATTGCTTTGGTGTTTGAGCCAATGTGAAACCGGTCATTTAATGTGGCCTGATCCGGCAAGTCAACGGAATGTAGTCCTAATGCCGCAATTTCCAATATGGATTTTGGGTCAACTACAGCATAGCTAATCTCCGGAATTTTACAGACCTGTCGCAGAGAATCAGCAAATTGGATCGACCTTTGTCCAAAGCTTAATGAGGTAGTAAAAAGAGTTAAAATTGTTGCTATTATTCTCATTTATTAATTTTTACATTATGGGCAATAACCCGTTATTTCAATGCATTATTTCACAATCCCAAACAGAAATATTTTAGTTTTGCTCATTTTTAATTTAGGAGTAAAATCCACTTTTTCAGGAACTTCTATTTTAGTTTCGTCTATTTTGCCGTCGTTGAAATAGTTTTGAAGCAGGGTTTGGTTTTTCATCACAATCGACAAGATATCAATATGCGAACTATTTTTCAGGATAATATGCCTGCCTCTGGCAAGATATGGCATCAATTCTTTCTCAACGATATTCGGAGGCGTTCTATGGTCTAAATTCCCACTGATGATTAAAGTTTCTGTATTAGAATTCTGACACTTTTGATAGATAGACGGGATACTTTCCATATTCCATTCTTTGGCAGTTGCTGCATATAATAAAGATAGGTTCCCGCCTAAAATTGTCTTGCTGTTTCTAATTTCCTTTTCATAATCTTTGTCATTTTCCCAATCGGCACTTACCGTTTTGGCATACACGTCGCCCATGACTTTGGGGTGGCTTATATCCGAAAGCTTCTGCAGCATAAACAGGCCACTGTAATCTTTATTCAGTGCTGCTTTTTGGTACGCATCAAAAACTGAGACAGCAAAACCCACATTATACAGAGCATTTACGGTACCTGCTTTTATTTTATCGGCATCTAATTTAAATACAGACCATCTTTTCGGCAAATTTTCAAAAGCCGTTTTCATTGCCTCTTGTATAGAAAAGTGGGTATTTGTTTGTTCTTTATAAACCTGATCGTATTTTTCAATCACTTCTTCTGATTGTTCGGGTCTTGCTAAAAAATACCCGGGCGGTGTTGCTCCTATCATTAAAGTCCGATTGATAATTTCCGGGTATTTATAGCTGTAGAGCAAAGCAATACGTGTACCGTAGCTAACGGCGAGCAGATTTATTTTTCTATATCCCATTTGTTTCCTGACCGTCTCCATATCCTCAATTACATTCAGAATGTTGTAATTGTTGATGTCAATGTTTTTTTCCTTTAATTCCTTTTTATAATCTGTTATTCTGTCTTTAATATTTTTTATTGATTTTTCACTTAATAATTTATTATCCAATCCTTTAAATGCTTTGGTAAGTTTCTCAGATGCTAATTTAACCGAACCATCCACCCCACGATAGCCTACACATACAAAATCGTGGTTTTGCAGGGTGCTTGCAGCAGAAGGCAAATCTATTTTCCTTCGGGTTACAATGTTGCTTCCTCCGGGTCCACCATCAAGCCAAAAAACGGGTTCCTGAGGATTTCTATTGGAAGATTTTATGATAAATACGGGTATCTGAATTCTTTGAGAGTTTCCTGTTTCGTAGTTTTCAGGCACGTCTATAAAACCTTCGTAAGCTTCAAATTTTTTATTATCAATTATTACCTCTTCTGTGCGGCTTATGGGTTGTTTGAAGGATTTTTTCTGGGAACAAGCGATGGTGGCAATAAAAATTGTCCATACAAAAAGAAAGGTTGAAATTTTAATCATAATATCAATCGTTTACGTTTATGAATAAGAGAAGATTTAACAGCTAAAATTGACCCCACTCCTATTCGTTACTGTATCTCTGTATTCGCGAATGCTGGGTTACTTTCTGTCACTTGAATCTAAAACCAATTTGGCAATTTCCTGGATAATTTTAGTAGGTGAATTACAATCGCAGTTTGTCAGGCCAATCACATAAATATCCTCACCTGGAATATATACGGCCATTGTTTTAAATCCAAAGACACTTCCTCCGTGCTCTCTCGTAGGCACACCATTAATATCTCTTAAATGCCAGCCATAGCCATAGGTAATTTCCTGATTATTATTTAGACTATATCTGGTAAATGCTTTTTTAGAATTTTCTGATTTTAACAATACATCATTATTTAAGGCGGTTTGCCACTTCAGCATGTCGTCAAGGGTTGACATTAAAGCTCCGGATGAATAGGGAACACTAAAATTGATAATGGTTTTATTGACATATCCACTTTCCTTTTTTTGATAACCATAGGCCCTGTTTAATATTATTTGCCGGTCAGTGGCATAGCGTGATTGACTCATACCCAGTTTTTGAAAAATGTACTTCCCCACAAAATCTTCGTAAGTTTCACCTGAGACAAGTTCAATAATATACCCCAACACAACATACCCGGAATTGTTGTAATCAAATTTTTCACCGGGTGCGAAGTCCACTGGTTCATTCTTAAAAAAGTCAACCATCATTTTTGGCGTCATTTCTTTTTGGGCAATTTCTTTCAGCGACTTCATTTTGGTGAAATCTTTTATTCCTGAAGTATGCGTTAATAAATGATGAATCGTAAGTGTATTACCATTAGGATAGTCAGGTATGTATTTTGAAATGCTATCTTTGGTATTGACTTTGCCTTGTTCCTCCAACATTAAAATGGCTATTGCTGTAAATTGTTTGGTCATGGAACCCAGCTGAAATACATTCTCAGTCTTTAAATCTACATCTAATTCTATATTTGCCTTACCAAATGCTTTTTTATAAATAGGTTTTCCATTTTTTGCAACCATAAAAACACCCCCCGGACCATTTTTGTCTTTTATTTCCGATAGTATTATTTTGTCAATTCTCTTCTTTAAGGCTTGTGCCGAAACCTTTTGGCTAACCATAAATAAGGTCAAAAGAAAAATTAATAAGTAATTGACTGGCTTAATTAGTTTCATATTATGATGCTTGATTAATATCCTTTTAGTTAAATTTTTATTGTCAAAGCTACTGCTCAATTCCCGAATTAATTTCAGTTTCAATACAAGGCCATTTCCATGCATAACGTATAATCAGACCCAGAAGTATGACTTCTACCACAGCACCCAACACCATGTGCATCCATGCCACTCCCGCCAGATTAAACAACATATAGGGAATCAGGACGGTGGCCAGGATAATATTTGTTGGGCGATTTATCCTGGCAGGCAGTGCAACTGAGAGAAAAATCATAATTATAGGAATTGAAGCAAAGACGAGTGCCATCAAAATAAAGCCCTGGGTAATATCAAATACATATGCCTTACCTTTCAGAATATCTTCTATCATACCCGGCATATATAAGTGGAAATAATCAACATAGCTGTAGAGAAACATAAAGCTCGTCCATAGTGCAGCCAGCTTCAATTTTACATTGACCGTGAGATCCTCCTGTGTTTTCTGAGTATTCATAATTTTCTGCTAAAAATTAAATCCGATATTAAGTCCCGGCTCAGGAAAGATGAATTTAGACCATTTGTCATCTAATTGTTTAAATCCATCAGGCAGCCGGGTATGAAACGCTCGATGAGTCATACAAACGGAGGGTTGAAAGAAAAACTTATCTTTAAAGAGTTTGATATGATAACCGAAACGATAGGAATTGAAGACCTGAAAACCTTGGTCTATTTTTTTATGATTATCATTCGCAAAAATCTGATAGGCAGGCATTACATCAAGCTGGGCATACCAGCCTTTCCAAAAAAATCGGGTATAGGATGCCGTAACTCCAAATTCACGTACATAGCCCGGAAATTTTTCTTCGGGCTTTTTGTAGGCTTTGTTAAAAAATGGGTGGATGCCATTGGGCCAGGCATATTTCCAGGTCTTGGGAGAGAATCTGATTACGTCTTTGCCTGTGAGCCTGTAACCAATATCGAGTTGAACAAAATTGGGAGGATTTTCGGTATCAAAATTCCCAAATAAAACAAATAAAGAAGACCCTACAAACCACTTTTTATAGGTGCTGTCTGTTTCGGCATATTGTGCGTTCCCCTTTATACTACTTACCAACACCAGGGCAAGTGCAAACCATAGATTTTTCTTTTGCATATTGACTTCAATTAATGTTAAAATCTTCCTCCAAAGTAGATTGATGAAAAGCTGCGATGCGTTCCCTTAAGTCAAGGATAATTTACGCTTTGCTTTTTTCAAAAATTCTTAATCCCGGATTTATTCTTCAATAACCTGCTTATTGTTGCTCGTTTATTTTCCCGGTGAGAATCCTAAAAATTAAACCCAAAATCGAACCCGGGCTGAATAAAGTAGTTAGGCCATTTTTTCTCTGCTGCTTTAAATGATTCCGGAACATTAGTTCTTAAAGGCCAGTAACTAATTCCTATTGCCGGTTCAAAAAAGAAGCGGTTTTTAAAAAACTTAAACTGGTAACCTAAATAGGAGTCCAGATATAAGGTGTATCCATTTCCAATCTTCTTTTTATGCTCATCAATATATTTTTCAAAAGCATTCATTGCCTGAACTGACGTAAAGGCTCCTCTCCACCAAAACCGTTGGTATCCTAAGGTAGGTGCAAGTATGCGGGCGTGTCCGGGATAGTTTTTTCCGGGAGCATCAAAAGATGATGACCCAAAAGGGATGCCTATTGGCCAGGCATAAATGGATCTTTTAAATCTAAAGGAAACCACATCCTTTGAGGTGATCCTATATCCTGCATTTAATTGTATATACTCCGGGTTATTGGTTTTATCTAAATTACCTAACAAATAGAGGGTACTCCCAACAAACCACTTTTTAAAGGTGCTGTCCTGCCTGGTAGGCTGTGCTTTCAGTTGTAAACCGCTTGCCAGCAATATGGCAAGTACAAACTGTAAAATTTTCTTTTGCATATCAATTATTGCTGATGTAAAATGATACTGCAAAAGTAGATTGGGGAGATTTTACAAATCGTTCACTTAAGTTAAGAAATACAGCTTATATCTTTTTTTCAAGGATTCTGGCTCTTAACCTGCTTAAAGATTGGGGTTTTATACCTAAATAGCTCGCAAGCTGGTGTTGTGGGACCCGTTGAATAAGATCAGGTCTTTTTTGTAATAAATTAAGGTAGCGTTGTTCGGGCGATGAAGTCTTAAACTCATCAAAATCAATGCGTTGTTTGGCCAGCAATTCTTCAGATAACATTCTGCACATGATGTCAAACTTCGGGAATTTACGGTTTACCTCCACAGACATTTCAGCATTCGAAATCAGTAGAATACTGTCTTCCACACAACTTACATAATAGTCTGAAGAAGTTTTATTTATAGCACAATGAGGGGTAAAGGCATCAAGTTCGGTATAAAAAGCCGTGGTTTTTTCTTCTCCGTCAATGATATAATAAACCCTGAAACAACCTTTTAATACAAAATAGCTATCCAGTGATTGCTGTCCTTCTCTGAGTAGAACCGTTCCTTTTTTTACGGAATGAAACAGATCTAAAGAAAGTAATGCATTCTTCTCATCCTCATTCAGCGTGATGTATTTTGATATAAATTCAAATAGTTTATCCTGCATTGTTTGTTGAAGTTTTTAGATTTCCTGCCTTGCCAAATAACAACCTCATTTTTAAAACGACACCCATTTATGCCCAAAAATACCCATTATTATTAAATTGAAGCAATTTATTAGTTTTGATTAAATGCTAAAATAATTCTAAATGAAAAAAAGCCCCTGAATCTGCATACAGTTGATATCTGGTAAAAAACAGAAAGTACGCTATGACATTTTTGGGGTTACTACACCAGATCGATACTGAGCTTGTATTTTTCCACATCGGGGTATTTTTCCATCAGCTGAGGTTTTGGGGAAATATTTAAGCTAGAAGCAAAAATGAAAAGCTGCAAGACAAAGTGTAAAAGCTTTCATCCAAAAGGAAAAAGCTATATACCAAAATGTAAAAGCTGTAAGACAAAGTGTAAAAGCTGTATACCAAAAGGTAAAAGCTGTATACCAAAAGGTAAAAGCTGTAAGACAAAGTGAAAAAGCTTCACACAAAAGTGTAAAAGCTGTAAGCAAAATGGAAAAAGCTGTAAGCAAAATGGAAAAAGCTTCATAAAAAAAGGAAAAAGCTATTTACCCAAGTGGAAAAGCTGCAAGTCAAATTGAAATGTCTGCGGGCAAGGAGTGAAAAGCTCAGAGGTATTTTATGGGTAAGATTTCGGCATAGTACATCTCAAATCCCCCGAATTTGACTTTGATTTCGCCGAATTTGACTTCATAGGAGGGTCATTTGATCTCAAAATCGTCGAATTTAACCTCGCAGGGGGGTAATTTGATCTCATATTCGCCGAATTTAACATCGAAGGAGGGTCATTTGACTTCAATATCGCTGAATTTGACTTCATTGGAGGGGGCTACGACTTCAAAATCGTCGAATTTAACGTCGCAGGAGGGGGCTTTGAGCAAAAACGCTGCTCAAATCTGCAGGAGATTGATACGGAACAACACCAGGCTGAGGCCTGTAAACTTAAAGGCGTTGGATACTATAAACTGCCTGCCACTCATCTAAATACTTACATATTGCCGCCAGTTGTGCTGCTCTTTGAAGCCCAGCACCTCCCTGATCTTGCGGTTGGAAAACAAAGCCTCATATTCATCCAGCTCTCTGCTGAGGGGTACATTGGGGAAAAACCTTTCGAGCAATTCCTTGTTGGTCAGGATGGCACCGTTGTGGTCATTGCCGGCATTGAAAACCTGATAACCCAGCCCGTCTTTTTTCAGACAAAGGTCCACGATCTGCCCAAGGTCACGGGCATCAATATAACAAAACGCATTACGGCGGCGTACCTCCGGGTGTTTGAAATAATGTGGAAACAGCTCCTGATATTCGTGCGGCTCAATCACATTGCCGATACGCAGGGCATAAATATCAAAGCCCGAGCGTAGCTGAAAGCTCCGGGCCGTTTTTTCGTTGAGCACTTTCGACAAGCCATAGCTGTCCATGGGGTCCACGTCATAGTCTTCTTCGAGCGGCAACACTTTGGGGTCGGTGAGGCCATCGGCAAAACAGATACCGTAGGTCGTCTCCGAGGAGGCGATGATGATCTTCCTTATGCCCAGCTTCACCGCTGCCTCTATCACATTGTAAGTACCCACAGTATTGACTCTGAAAGTCTCGTTGTCGGGTTTGATTAGTATTCTCGGCACAGCTGCAAAATGCACCACGGCATCAAACTTAGGGATGCCCTCGCCGCCCTCCAGCTCATGCAGGCCGGTGTAGGAGCTCATGGCATTAAACATTTGCCCGGAGTCGGTGATGTCAGCGATGAGATTATCTACCCCCGGATGATGCAGTGGGGTAAGATCCACATTGAGCACCTGATGCCCCTGCTCTATCAAATAAGGCACCACATGCCTCCCCGCCTTTCCTGACCCTCCGGTAAATAGTATTCGCATTGAAAATGGTTTTGTTTGTAAAAGTAAAAAAACAAGGCTGGATAACAAAAAAACCGGGGCAAGCCTTAGACTTTCTTCTTATTATTATATCAGCTCAAAAGATAGAAATTTAAGTCCGTGATTAATTAGATTTTCCTTCAGAATGTTCATTGACTATCCCCTTTAGTAGTCCCCCAAAAAAATCAAGCAAAAGCATTTTTAATAAGCCAACAATAGTCCATTACTAAGCATCAGATGTTTCTTATAAGCCCGCAAACATCCGTTATAAAGCAACGCATGTTTCTTGTAAACCAACGGACATTCTTTACAAAGCAAAAGATGTTTCTTATAAGCCAACAAACATCCATTATAAAGCAACGCTTGTTTCTTACAAGCCAACAAACGTTCGTTACTAAGCAACGGATGTTTGTTCTAAGCCAAAAGACATTGCTTATTAAGCAAAAAACATTTCAAACAAGATTTGACATAAACCGAATCAAGTAAAACACATAGCCAATAAGATTCAGTGAATGTTGAATCAAGTAAATTATATGTTGAATTAAATTTGACATATACCCAATCTAGTAAAACATTTATCAAATTAGATTCAGCGAATGTTGAATCAAGTAAATTATATGTTGAATTAGATTTGGTGAATGTTGAATCAAGTAAATTATATGTTGAATAAGATTTGTGAAACTTGATTCATATAGTAAAGCTTTTTAGCTTTTAAGAAATAGTGGCAATAAAAAAAGGCGAGTTGCCCCGCCTTGAATGTTTTCACAACGGAATAATCCTTATTGTGATTTGCTTTCGTATTGTAAATTTATTAGCATTTTTTTTAAATCCTACAAAAAATGATAAATTTTTATTAGCTTTAATTTCTTTATTTAACACAAATAAACTTATCCCTCAAAAAAATGAAAACAATTCTAGGATTAGACCTTGGCACCAACTCTATCGGATGGGCACTTATTAATCAAGACTTTGAAAACAGCACCGGCAAGATTCTTGGAATGGGAAGCAGAATTATACCGATGTCTCAGGATATTTTAGGGGAGTTTGGTAAAGGAAATTCTATTTCTCAAACAGCAGAAAGAACAAGCCTTAGAGGTGTTAGAAGATTAAGAGAACGTTTTTTGCTTAGAAGAGAAAGACTTCATAGAGTCTTAAATTTAATGAATTTCCTGCCTGAGCATTATTCTAGCCAGATTGACTTCGAAAAACGTTTAGGGAAATTCAAAAACCATTCTGAACCTAAAATTGCTTATGATGAAGGAAAATTTCTATTTCTGGAATCTTTTGAGGAAATGATTTCTGAATTCAAAAAGACTAACCCAGAATTACTGATTGACAAAAATGGAAAGCCCTGTAAAATACCACATGATTGGACAATATATTACTTGAGAAAAAAGGCTATTACAGCTCAAATCAAAAAAAATGAACTGGCGTGGATAATATTGAATTTTAACCAAAAGAGAGGATATTACCAATTAAGAGGCGAGGAGGAAGAAGAAAAACAAAACAAGGAGGTTGAGTTTTATACACTAAAAGTTGCTGATGTTATTGCAGATGAACCCCAAAAAGGCAAACCTGAAATATGGTATTCGGTTATATTAGAAAATGGTTGGATTTATAGAAGAGCAAGCAAAAATCCGATTTTTGATTGGAAAGATAAAGTAAAAGACTTTATTGTCACTACTGAGGTGGCTGAAGATGGCTCAGTTGTCAAAGATAAGGAAGGTAAAGAAAAGAGAAGTTTTAGGGCACCAAGTGAAGATGACTGGACTTTGCTGAAAAAGAAAACGGAAAAAGAAATTGAAAACTCTAAAAAAAGCGTCGGAGAATTCATTTTTGAAGAATTGTTAATAAATCCTAAACAAAAAATAAAAGGTAAGCTGGTAAGAACCATAGAAAGAAAGTTTTACAAAGATGAACTCATACAAATTCTGAATAAGCAAAAAGAATTTTATTCAGAACTTAACAACGAGGATTTATTGAGCGATGCTATAAGAGAGTTATACAGAAATAATGATTCTCAGCAAGCTATTCTGACACAAAAAGATTTTACCCATCTATTTGTTGAAGATATTATTTTTTATCAAAGACCTCTTAGGAGTCAAAAATCCTCAATAAGTAATTGTAGTCTTGAGTATCGCCCCATAAAAGATGAAAATGGAAAACTTATAACAAGTGCGAATGGTAAGCAAGCTTTAAAACCACTTAAATGTATTCATAGGTCCAATCCGTATTTTCAAGAATTTAGAATTTGGAAATGGATGTCTGATTTATCTATTTTTAGAAACGAGGACGAACTCAATGTAACCAATTATTTCCTTAATACTAGTGAAAGCTTTGAAAGATTATTTGATTTTTTAAATTCCAGAAAAGAAATTGAAGAGAAACCACTTTTGAAATTTTTATTGGAAGAAAAAGGATTAAAATCAAAAGCCTTATCCGTGGAAATTGAAAAGTACAGATGGAATTTTGTTAAAGATAAAAAGTATCCATGTAATGAAACCCGTACCCTGATTCAAAACAGGCTTTCTAAAATTGGAATTACATCAGATGATTTTCTCTCTTCGGAACTTGAACAAAACCTATGGCATATTTTGTATTCTGTAAATGATAAAATAGAATTTGAAAAAGCACTAAAGACATTTGCCAAAAAACACAGCCTGCCGGAAAACGATTTTTTTGAAGTATTCAAACGGTTTCCTCCATTCAAAAGTGAATATGGTTCCTATTCTGAGAAAGCCATTAAGAAACTCTTGCCTTTGATGAGAATCGGGAAATATTGGAAACGGAATAATATTGATAAAAATACCATTGAACGAATTTCAAAAATTATTACTGGAGAATATGATGAAAGCATAAAAGATAGAGTAAGAGAAAAAGCCAGAAATCTTGGAAATGAAACTGATTTTCAGGGATTACCGGATTGGTTGGCAAAATATATTGTTTATGACCGCCATTCTGAAGCATCAAATACTGAAAAGTGGAATGACGCAGCTGATATTGATCAATTTCTGAAAGAGTTCAGACAACATTCCCTACGAAATCCTATTGTAGAACAAGTACTCACAGAGACATTAAGAGTAGTGAAAGATATTTGGAATAAGTATGGAAATGGAGCAAAAGACTTTTTCAATGAGATTCATATTGAATTAGGTCGGGAAATGAAAAATACGGCAGAAGACAGAAAGAATATTACAAACCAGGTTACTGAAAATGAAAATACTAATCTTAGAATAAAGGCCTTATTGGCTGAGTTGTTTGAAGATAAACATATTCAAAATGTAAGGCCATATTCTCCCAACCAACAAGAGGCTCTTAAAATTTTTGAAGAGTATGCCCTAAATAACGAAGAGAAGTATGATGCTGAAAATGACCTGTTCATATACGACCCTGTACCTGAAGATATTTCAAAAATCAGTAAAACAGCACAACCTTCAAAAACTGAATTGGTTCGTTATAAATTATGGCTCGAACAACGTTACAGATCTCCATACACCGGAAGGGTAATTCCATTAAGCAAACTTTTTTCTTCTGATTTTGAAATTGAACATATTATACCACAAAGCCGGTATTTTGATGATAGCTTCAGCAACAAAGTTATATGTGAATCGGCCGTTAATAAATTAAAAGACAATCAAACGGGTCTGGAATTTATCAAAAATCATCATGGAGAAACCGTGGACCTTGGTAAAGGTCAATTAGTTAGAATTTTAGAGGTTTCTGAATATCAGGATTTTGTTAAACAGCATTATGAAAAAAGCAGAAGCAAAAGAAACAAACTCTTAATGGAGGAAATACCGGAAAAAATGATTGAGAGACAAATGAATGATACCCGATACATAAGCAAATATGTCACTCAATTGCTTTCAAATATTGTTAGAGAAAATATAAAAGATGAAGGAATAAATTCTAAAAATATAATTCCTGCAAATGGTAAAATCACAGACACATTAAAGCAAGACTGGGGTTTTAACGATATTTGGAATGATTTAATACTTCCAAGATTTGTTAGGCTAAACGAAATCACAAAAACAGATGCTTTTACAGTCTGGAATGACAACCACCAAAAACTTTTACCAACAGTCCCTATAGAGTTTTCAAAAGGATTTTCAAGAAAGAGAATTGACCATAGACATCATGCAATGGACGCTTTGGTAATTGCTTGTACAACCCGCGGACATGTGAATTTTATGAATAATGAACATGCTCTCAGAAAAGGAAAGTCAGCGGACGAGAAACAAAAAATCAGGGAAGATTTAAGAAATATATTGTGTTATAAAAAATTCAATGGTGATTCTGCCAATGACTATAAATGGATTTTTAAAAAACCTTGGGAAGATTTAACCCAAAGTGCCAAAAGTGAGCTGGAAAAAATAATAGTCAGCTTTAAGAAAAACAATCGGGTAATCAATAAAGCTTCCAATAGATATTTCAAATACATAGAAGTTGAAGGGCTCAAAACCAAAGAGAAAGTAGATCAAAAGGGCATGAATTGGGCAATAAGGAAATCATTGCATAAGGATACCGTATCTGGCTTAGTGAATCTTCCAAGAGTTAAAGTACCTAAAGGGAAAATACTTACTGCAACTCGTAAGTCGTTGGATACCTCTTTTAATTTAAAAACCATTGAATCAATTACAGATACCGGAATTCAGAAAATTTTAAAAAATTACCTAAATTATAAAGGAGGTTTTGCGGAATTAGCGTTTACGCCTGAAGGTATTGAAGATATGAATAAGAACATCAAAGATTTTAATGACGGTAAATATCATCAACCCATCAAAAAAGTTAGAATTTTTGAAATGGGCAGTAAATTTCCTCTTGGACAAACCGGAAACAAGAAAGATAAATATGTAGAAGCGGCTAAAGGCACAAATCTGTTTTTTGCAATTTATCAAAATGAAGAAGGAAAAAGAAGTTTTGAAACTATCCCACTAAATGAAGTTATTGAGAGACAAAAGCAAGGTCTAAGTCCAGTGCCTGAAAAAAATAAAAACCATAATGGATTACTTTTTTTGTTGAGTCCAAATGATATTGTATCAATAAAAAATATCTTTAATAAAATAGAATATTACAGATTTGTGAGCTGTACCAGTGGAGAAGGACATTTCGTTCCTCATAATTATTCTAAAGAAATTATAAAAAATGAAATGGGAACAAATAATAAATCTGAAAGACCAATTATTTCAGAAGGATTTGATAAGTCACAAACTATTAAAGATAAATGTTTTTTATTGACAGTATCAAGATTAGGAGATATTGAATAATATCCTTTGGCACAACCTTTGTAATGACTTTATAATAAAGTCATTACAAATATGATTAAACGCACGCTCTATTTTGGCAATCCAGCCTATCTTTCTATGCGAAATGAACAGCTGGTGCTTCGCTACCCTGAAGTGGACAAAAGTGCCATTTTGCCACGTCATTTTAAAAAGGATGTGGAGAACACCTTTCCCATTGAGGACATTGGCATGGTAATCATCGACCACCGGCAGATTACAGTCACGCATGATCTCTGTGAAAAACTCATCGCCAATAACTCGGCCATCATTTGGTGCGATGCCAAGCATCATCCCACAGGTATCACGCTTCCCATGGCTGATAATGATACCCTTTCGGAAAAAGCCCGGTATCAGATTGACGCCTCCGAGCCATTGAAAAAACAGCTCTGGAAACAAACCGTAGAGTGTAAAATACAGAATCAAGCTGCTGTATTAAAGCAACTGCATCTGCCCTACGCCGATCTGGAATTTATGGCAACACAGGTAAAAAGTGGAGATACCGGAAACATGGAAGGCCGTGCCGCCGCCAAATATTGGGATAAACTTCTGAAACCCTTTGAGACTACCCGTGGACAGTTTGAAGGCCCACCCAATAACTTCCTCAACTATGGCTATTCCATACTTAGGGCAACTGTAGCCCGCAGTTTGGTCAGCAGTGGTTTGATTCCGGTGCTGGGCATACACCACCGTAATAAATACAATGCCTATTGTCTGGCAGACGACATCATGGAGCCCTATCGACCGATAGTGGATGCTTATCTGTTCCAATATATTTATGACAATGAATTTTTGCCCGACATACTGGGGCAGGAAGAAAAAAAGCATATCCTGAATCTGGTGAATATGGACATCACCATTGATGGCCGTAAAAGCCCTTTGATGATCGCCTGCCAACGCACCACGGCCTCATTGATGAGGTGTTTTATGGGCGAAAGCCGAAAGATTTCCTATCCCGAATTGTGATGAACTTTGACCGACTCAATCAATACCGAATCATGTGGGTAATCGTATATTTTGACCTTCCGACCGAAACCAAGAAAGACAAGCGTGCCTATCAGGATTTCAGAAAAGGGCTCCAGAAAGATGGCTTCAGAATGATGCAGTATTCTGTATATTTTCGCCATTGCAATAGCCGCGAAAACGCCGAAGTACATAAGCAGCGGGTAAAGAACCTGATGCCTCAAAAGGGAAATATTATTGTTTTTGAAATCACCGATGCACAGTTTGGCCGCATGGAGTTTTATCAGGGCTATACCCGATTACGTGAGCAATACGTGCCGGAGCAATTGGAGTTATTCTAAAAAAAAAATGCCCCATAAGGGGCATTAGCAGAGATAATTCTCTTTGATTTTTTGATTCTGTTTTTCTTTGTATACTATTGTATATTAATGACTTACCCCTGGGTATGTTGTCATAAATATCTCTAAATCAAAGAACGAAAGCAAATCACAACGGCTTCAGGAATGGCTTGAAAGAAACGCCAGTTGTCATAAATATCTCTAAATCAAAGAACGAAAGCAAATCACAACTGCCAACAGGTGCATAAATCATTGACCATCGTTGTCATAAATATCTCTAAATCAAAGAACGAAAGCAAATCACAACATATGTCGATTCCAAGCCTTTCAAAAACTGTTGTCATAAATATCTCTAAATCAAAGAACGAAAGCAAATCACAACAAAAAGAGTTGCAAATCTCGAAGCTGAAGAGTTGTCATAAATATCTCTAAATCAAAGAACGAAAGCAAATCACAACAGATCTCTCTGGCAAGAGCACAATTTTGCAGTTGTCATAAATATCTCTAAATCAAAGAACGAAAGCAAATCACAACCCTAATCCCTGATGCCCCATTAGCACCTTAGTTGTCATAAATATCTCTAAATCAAAGAACGAAAGCAAATCACAACAGCTAACAGCCCACTGGTGCCGATGGTATTGTTGTCATAAATATCTCTAAATCAAAGAACGAAAGCAAATCACAACTAATCCTGCTGCATAGTGAAAAGGAAAGTTGTTGTCATAAATATCTCTAAATCAAAGAACGAAAGCAAATCACAACCGATTCAGGACAATTCTAAAAACATTAATGGTTGTCATAAATATCTCTAAATCAAAGAACGAAAGCAAATCACAACATAATTCACAAAAATTAAGAACAAAAAAAGGTTGTCATAAATATCTCTAAATCAAAGAACGAAAGCAAATCACAACAATGTAGTTCGTATTATAAGAGATCTAACTGTTGTCATAAATATCTCTAAATCAAAGAACGAAAGCAAATCACAACACGCAAGAACGCTTACCACAGTTATTACAGGTTGTCATAAATATCTCTAAATCAAAGAACGAAAGCAAATCACAACGCATACGCTGAGGCTTAGAATAAAATGCAAGTTGTCATAAATATCTCTAAATCAAAGAACGAAAGCAAATCACAACTGAGTGTTCCAAGTGTTGCAGGTGATACTGTTGTCATAAATATCTCTAAATCAAAGAACGAAAGCAAATCACAACTGCATTGCTGCATTTGCTCTGGTAGGAACGTTGTCATAAATATCTCTAAATCAAAGAACGAAAGCAAATCACAACTAGACGCTTATTTTAGGTTAATTAAAACGGTTGTCATAAATATCTCTAAATCAAAGAACGAAAGCAAATCACAACCTTCTGTATCTCTTTCAGAAATCCAAGACCGTTGTCATAAATATCTCTAAATCAAAGAACGAAAGCAAATCACAACTACATATCAGTCTCATAGTGACTAATCATCGTTGTCATAAATATCTCTAAATCAAAGAACGAAAGCAAATCACAACTGGTGTTAAAATGTCTCCCGGGGAACATCAGTTGTCATAAATATCTCTAAATCAAAGAACGAAAGCAAATCACAACCTCGGCGATGCGGCCCTCAGCGACATCGGAGTTGTCATAAATATCTCTAAATCAAAGAACGAAAGCAAATCACAACATTATGATAGTATGATAAATTGGTTTTTAAGTTGTCATAAATATCTCTAAATCAAAGAACGAAAGCAAATCACAACCCGGATTTGTAGTGGGTGTAGCCAGTCATTGTTGTCATAAATATCTCTAAATCAAAGAACGAAAGCAAATCACAACAGAAATGCGACTGAGTTGAGATAGGCCAGAGTTGTCATAAATATCTCTAAATCAAAGAACGAAAGCAAATCACAACAGTGTTGTATTTGGCTATGAATACGGCATGGTTGTCATAAATATCTCTAAATCAAAGAACGAAAGCAAATCACAACAATGCCGCTGACAGATTACTAAACAGCACCGTTGTCATAAATATCTCTAAATCAAAGAACGAAAGCAAATCACAACACCACCCAACACAGGCAATGTATTATCATGTTGTCATAAATATCTCTAAATCAAAGAACGAAAGCAAATCACAACAGGAAGGGTCACAATAGGTGACGATGATGTGTTGTCATAAATATCTCTAAATCAAAGAACGAAAGCAAATCACAACAGAATTGATAACACTTCTCATAGATGTTAAGTTGTCATAAATATCTCTAAATCAAAGAACGAAAGCAAATCACAACAAGGTCATTCCCGGGCATTTTCTCAAATTGTTGTCATAAATATCTCTAAATCAAAGAACGAAAGCAAATCACAACTCTGCTGTAATCGGGTGATAATCCCTTTAAGTTGTCATAAATATCTCTAAATCAAAGAACGAAAGCAAATCACAACGGTTATTGTTGACCATTTTTAAAAGATTGGGTTGTCATAAATATCTCTAAATCAAAGAACGAAAGCAAATCACAACCCAAAAGGATGAAATAACTGAATCAGTACTGTTGTCATAAATATCTCTAAATCAAAGAACGAAAGCAAATCACAACGCAGGATGGAAATTATAAGCTGGTAGCCAGTTGTCATAAATATCTCTAAATCAAAGAACGAAAGCAAATCACAACGTACTATGAATGACCTGTTTTGGGAGCTTGTTGTCATAAATATCTCTAAATCAAAGAACGAAAGCAAATCACAACTACCAGGGTGAATCGTGTCGCTATCTGCTGGTTGTCATAAATATCTCTAAATCAAAGAACGAAAGCAAATCACAACAGCCGCTACATGCTCCGTCTGCGTACATGGGTTGTCATAAATATCTCTAAATCAAAGAACGAAAGCAAATCACAACTTGGTGAATCAACAAACACAACATTCGGATGTTGTCATAAATATCTCTAAATCAAAGAACGAAAGCAAATCACAACGTGCCGCGTATAATAAATGCAAATTTTCCAGTTGTCATAAATATCTCTAAATCAAAGAACGAAAGCAAATCACAACGGCAGATTAAAGAGGAATCAATGGCTAATGGTTGTCATAAATATCTCTAAATCA
>Ga0056913_1000672_pt1 | contig 25787 bp, 22 predicted proteins | sample EBPBio282013_DNA_FD_55170 | JGI IMG/M metagenome (GOLD analysis project Ga0056913, IMG submission 55170) | Wastewater treatment Type I Accumulibacter community from EBPR Bioreactor in Madison, WI, USA - Reactor 2_5/28/2013_ DNA (Hybrid Assembly) | ecosystem: Engineered > Bioreactor > EBPR >... | reverse complement strand
CGATGATCTGCTCTTCGCTTCGTATCGTTCGCTTCATCGTCCGTCCCTTCCTTGGGGCGGACTCTAGTCGCAGATGGAGGAAAAATCCCGTGGCAGGTCAGGGGAACCGTTGCGTTTGGGATAAGGTCTGGATTCACGACTTCTTGTCCATCGCAGATCAGTACAGCAGGACCAACGCAACGATGTTGATACCGTGAGGCAATCTCATCGGCAAAGCTCATGACCTTCTTGGACATTTCTGAAGGCGAGGTGTTGGACGGATGCGGTCGCTTAGGTGACGGGAAGAGTACCAGATGATCATAGATCAGCGCAGTCGGAAAGTAGTCAACTCCAAAGCGCATGAGGCCGATGCAGGGGTTAACAACCTCTCGTGCCGGCGTTTCTATCAGATAGTTCCAGTTCATTATGTCAAGATCTGGATACAGGATCTGCCGCCGGACGATGTCTAGTGATGATTGCAGGACAAATGAGTAACCGAAGTTCTTAAACCAGAGACCGTATGCCGCGGTTAGAAACCCTGCTCTAAGCGAGATCTCATTGCCAAAAACTGGCATCTGCGTTGTGATGGTAATCTCGGATGGCTTTGGCCCGTTCCAATGCGCTTCATAGTCAACCGGATTTGATCTCTTTTTGTCGGTGTAAAACTCTAATGCGCCATCTTCTGTGACCTTGAGCGTTCCGTTAATCTTTCGACCGTCTGCCGTCAACTGTGTGCGCTGTTTCTTTGGGTCAGCATGAAACAGTTCAATACTTTCATTCAATCCAATCCAATCCGAGAGCCATCTCGTTTGCCTATGACCAAATGAGCTGTTGCACTTCCTACAAAGGAATGTCGTCATCCTCCCGCCGCTTGATTCCGGAATTATGTGTTCCTCAGTAACTTCTTTGCTGCCTACTGGATAATCACAAAGGCACGTTGGGCAACGAAAAAGTCCACGCAGATCGTACTTGAAGCGGGTGAGCTCTTGCGAAATCTCTAGCAAGGATTCTGATCTAAGATCACTGGGCATGATGCGCCTACAAGGAATGCCGTCATGTTAAGGCTTGCGCCCCCGTCGTGCAATCCGACCTTCATGCGGGGAGCGCGACCAGAGGATCATGCGGTCGCTTGATCCCATAGAGCGACGATCGCAGTTCTAGCGGGAAAGTAGTCGGTGATTAACTTTTTCGCAGAGGACATGAAGTCGCTTTGCTCGCTATTCGGACTCGCGAATTCACTTCAACCGCCCCAGCACCTCCACGCTCGCATAGCCATCCGGCACCAGCCCGACCGTCCGCTGGAATGCCCGGATCGCCGCAATCGTGTTCGGGCCGATCTTGCCGTCCACGCCGCCCGTACTGAACCCGGCCTCGGTCAGCTTTTCCTGCAGCTCCTGCCGCTCCGCCGCCAGAAGGGCCCGGTCCTCGCGCGGCCAGTTGGCGCGGATGGGCGGGCCGCCGGCGATGCGGTCGGCGAGGTGGCCGACGCCGATCACATAGGCATCGGCGGCGTTGTAGCGTTCGATCACGTGGAAGTTCGGGAAGATCATGAAGGCGGCGCCCCGCGCCCCCGCCGGCATCAGGATCGAGGCCGCGCCATGGTCCGGCACCGCCTTCCCTTCCATGTCGCGGATGCCGAGAGCGGCCCAGTCGGTGGCGGACTTCTTCACCCGCTCGCCGGTCAGGCCGTAGTCGAAGCCTTCCGGCACGCGGACTTCCACGCCCCAGAGCGCGCCCTTCTGCCAACCGAAGTTCCGCAGGTACGCGGCGGTCGATGCGAGCGCGTCGGCAGGATCGTCGGACCAGATGTCGCGCCGCCCGTCGCCGGTGAAATCCACGGCATGGTCAAGGAACGAGGTCGGCATGAACTGGGTATGACCCATCGCCCCGGCCCAGCTACCGGTCATGTGGCTTGCATCGACATCGCCGGCCTGAAGTATCTTCAGCGCGGCGACAAGCTGGCCCTCGAAGAACTCGCCGCGCCGCCCGTCGGAGGCCAGAGTCGCCATGGCCGGGATGATGGGGATAGAGCCGCGGAAGGTGCCATAGGCGCTTTCCAGCCCCCAGATCGCGACGACAACCTCCTTGTCGACGCCGTAAGTCTCCTCGATCCGCTGCAGAAGATCGCCATGTATGGCCAGTGCCGCACGGCCATTCGCGATGCGGTCCGCCGACACGGCGCTGTCGAGATAGTCCCAGATGGTCCGGGTGAATTCGCTCTGGTTGCGGTCCTTTTCGATGACGCTGGTGTTGTACTCGATCCCTGCAAAGGCGCGATCCATCACCTCCGCGTGGATGCCCTGCGCCTCGGCCCTCGTCCGGAACCCGGCGATCCAGTCGCCGAAGGTCAGATTGGCCGTCGCCGGCATCGGCTTTTCCGACCCGCTCATCCCCTGCCCCCCATGCGAAACGGCCGTCTCCGCCGCCCTGGCGGTCAGCGGAAGCGTGGCCAATAGAATGACTGCCGCCATGAGATGCTGCATGCCTGTCTGCCCTGCTCTTTGTTTTTCCGACAGGGTAGCGCCGATGGCCCTTCAGGTGAAGCGTCTTGAGGCGACTACCGCCGACGCCGTTCAACCTTGCGCTTCACATTGGCGGTTTTCGCGCGAGACTGGCCGATCCGGCGCCGCACCGGGCCGCCGCGCTTGCCAGAAGCGCCGCCCGGCATCGGCCCACCTTCGACCGCCAGAAGCTCCAGCATCAGCCCGCCCGTCACCGGCACCGCCTCGGCCAAACGCACTGTCACACGCTGCCCGACTGAGATCGTCATGCCGGTATCGGCGCCAGTCAGGGTCTGGGTCCGCTGGTCATAGTGGAAGAACTCCCGCCCGAGCGTGCGGATCGGAATCAGCCCGTCGGCGCCGGTCTCGTCCAGCCGGACAAAGCAGCCGAACCGCGTGACGCCGCTGATCCGGCCAGCGAACTCGCTGCCGACACGTTCGGACAGATAGGCCGCAAGGTAGCGATCCGTGGTGTCACGCTCAGCCGCCATCGACCGCCTTTCGGTGTCCGAGATATGTTCCCCGGTTTCCTTCAGCGTCTCGATATCCTGCGCCGAGAGCCCGTCTTTGCCCCAGCCATGACCAAGAATCAGCGCCCGGTGCACGATCAGGTCGGAGTAGCGCCGGATCGGCGAGGTGAAATGCGCGTAGTTCTTCAGGGCGAGGCCGAAGTGCCCGAAATTCTCGGGCGCGTAATAGGCCTGGGTCATCGACCTGAGCGTCGAGATGTTCAGAAGCTCGTCGAAATCGGTGCCCTCGGCCTGCGCAAGCAGCCGGTTCAGATGCTCGGTCCTGAGCACCTGCCCCTTGGCGAGGGTAAAGCCCGAAGCCTCGGCAACTTCGCGCAAGGCATCGAGCTTGTCCGGGCTCGGCTCCTCATGGACGCGGAAGAGAAGCGGGCGGCGGAGCCGCAGCAGTTCCTCGGCGGCGGCGACATTGGCGAGGATCATGAATTCCTCGATCAGCCTATGCGCGTCGAGCCTTTCGCGGAAGGCGACCGACTTCACCTCGCCCTCGTCGGTCAATTCGATCTTCCGCTCCGGCAGGTCGAGGTCGAGGGGCTGGCGCATCGCGCGTTCGGCCTTCGTCGCATCATAGGCGGCGAAAAGCGGCGCGATCACCTCGGCCATCAGCGCGGCGCAGCGTTCGTTCGGTTGGCCATCCTGCGCTTCCTGCACCTCGGTGTAGTTAAGGCTCGCGACCGACTTGATCATGCCCCGGGTGAAGCGGTGAGAGATCTTCCGCCCCTTGGCATCAAGCTTCATCCAGACCGCAATCACCGCCCGCGCCACGCCCTCGTGCAGCGAACAAAGGTCGCCCGACAGCCGTTCGGGCAGCATCGGCACCACGCGGTCGGGGAAATAGGTGGAATTGCCGCGGTTCCGCGCCTCGCGGTCAAGGGCCGACCCCGGCGTCACGTAATGCGCGACATCGGCGATGGCGACCCAGACGACATGGCCGCCCTCGTTCTTCGGGTCGTCGTCGGCATGGGCATAGCAGGCGTCGTCATGGTCGCGCGCATCGGCAGGGTCGATGGTGATGAAAGGCAGATGCCGCAGATCCTCGCGGTCGCCCAGGGGGGCCGGCTCCATCGCGTCCGTTTCGGCAATCACCTCATCGGGGAAATCGTCGGGAATGCCGTGCTGGTGAATGGCGATCAGCGATACCGCCTTCGGCGCGGAAGGGTCGCCCAGACGTTCGATGATCCGCGCCCGCGGCATCCCCAGCCGGCCCTTGGATCCGGCCTGTTCGGCCTCCACCAGCTCGCCGTCCTTGGCCCCTTCGGTCGCGCCGGCGGCGACGAGCCAGTCCTTGTCGGCGCCCTTGTCGATCGGCACGATCCGCCCGCCTTCCGCCGATTTGCGGAAGATGCCGAGGATCTTGTGCGGGTTGGTGCCGATCTTGCGGATCAGCCGCGCCTCGTACTGATGGTCCTCGCCCCGGACCTCGGTGATGCGGCCAAGGATGCGGTCGCCTTCGGCCACCGGCGCATCGGTCTTGCCCGCCTTGAACAAGACGCGCGGCGGCGGCGCCTCGCCTTCCCATTCCAAGGGCCGGGCGAACTGGTCGCCGTTCCGGTCGGGCGGCAGGATCATCAGGATGGTTACGGGGGGCAGCTTGTCGGGGTCGAGATAAGTCTTCCGACGCCGCTCAAGCGTGCCCTCGCCCTCAAGCTCCTTCAGGATGCGCTTCAGCTCGATCCGCTCGGCTCCCTTGATGCCGAAGGCCTTGGCGATGTCGCGCTTGGCGGTCAGGCCGGGGTTTTCGGCGATCCATTCGAGGATTTCGGTCTTTGAGGGGATACGGGCCATGCGCCTTCGCTACCATGCCGGGCAGGCGGCGTCATGCGGAAACGTCCCGGCTTTCATCTTGCCAAAAATACCTCCGCCGGAGGCTCCTCCGCCCGCCACATGCGGGCGGCTTCAAGCAAAATAGTCCCTCAGAACCCGCCCGTAGACCGCCTTCAGCTGGCCGATCTCGGCCACCTCCACATGCTCGTCGACCTGGTGCATGGTCTTGCCGACCAGCCCGAATTCGACGACCGGGCAGTGATCCTTGACGAAGCGCGCATCCGAGGTGCCGCCTGAGGTGGAGAGCACCGGCTCGACGCCGGTTTCCGCCCGGACCGCTTCCCGCACCAGATCGACGAAAGCGCCGGGCGGGGTCACGAAGCTTTCGCCGGAAACCTCCATCGTGAAGGCGAAGGTGACGCCAGTTGCGGCGCTGACGGCGGCGGCCTCGGCCTCCAGCCAGTCGATGAGGCTTGCAGAGGAATGTGCATCGTTGAAGCGGATGTTGACCATCGCCCGCGCCTTTGCCGGGATGACGTTGTTCGCGGTATTGCCGCAGTCGATCCCGGTGATGGCGAGCGTCGAGGCGTCGAAATGCGCCGTCCCCTCGTCCAGCGGCTTCGCCGTCAGCCGGCCAAGCCAGTCGACCAGCGCATGAAGCGGATTCTTCGCCCGGTGCGGATAGGCGGAATGGCCCTGCACACCTTTCGCTTCGACAAAGGCGGTCATCGACCCGCGCCGGCCGATCTTCATCATCTCGCCCATGCGCTCCGGGCAGGTCGGCTCGCCGACAAGGCAGACCGACATCGCCTCGCCCATCGCTGCCATCCAGTCGAGGATCGCGCGGGTGCCGTCCTTGCCAACCCCCTCCTCATCGCCGGTGATGGTCAGGATCACCGCGCCGTCGGGCGGCGTCTGGCGGACGAAATCCACCGCAGCTGCGGCAAAGGCTGCGACGCCGGATTTCATGTCGGTGGCGCCCCGGCCCCAGAGTTTGCCGCCGGAAATCTCGGCGCCGAAGGGGTCGTGCACCCAGGCCGCCGTGTCGCCCACCGGCACCACATCGGTATGGCCGTTGAAGCCGAAGCTGCGTGCCGCGCCCCTGGCACCCCAGCGGGCGAAGAGGTTCGGAATTCCGGCGCGGTCGACCCGGTGGCATTCGAAGCCGGCGCCGGACAAAAGCCCGGTCAGCAAGGTGAGCGCGCCGCCCTCTTCGGGCGTGACGCTGGCGCAGCGGACAAGGTCGGCGGTCAGGGCAACGGGATCGACGGGATTGGTCACGGGGGCTCTCCTTCGCTGGCGCGTGGAAGGGTTAGCGTCTTTGCCAGACCGCCGCAATCTCGCCTGCTGTTGCGCGGATGACACCCGCCGCGCCGGAACGCGCTTGCCTGCGCTTGCACCCTTAACAGCGGACAGGTCGCCCGCTTAGGTTGCGATCCAAGAACAAGCCGAGGCAGGCGAACGCGGTCAGCACCCGAAAACGGGGCGGCCGAACCGGAACGACAGGCGGCATCCATGGCCGCCCGTGTCAGGCGTTGACCTGCCTCCCGAATGTGCGGGGGCACCTATGGCAGGCGGAATGATCCGCGAGATCGAGGCGGCGCTATGAGCTGGCGCGCGCTTCGCGGCGCCGACGGCAGCGCCCGCCGTATCGGCCCGGTGCCGGAAGGGCCGCTCCGGCAGGGTACGCTCCTACTTTCCTTCGATGCCGCAGCGCTTGGCCGCGCCTATGGCCCGATCCTGCGCATCGGCCCCCGGCTTGAGCCGCAACGGATCTTCGCGCTCGACCGGCGCCGCGATGGCGAGCTGTCGTTCCTGATCCGCGACGGCGCCGAGGTCAGCCATATCGCCGTCCTTCCCGGTGACACAGGCGCGCATCTCCACCTCGCCTATCTCTGGAACTGCGACCGCGAAGAGGCGCTTCTGACCGTGCTCTCGGGTGATCGCGGCATCGTCCACCGCGTCGGGCGCGGTCCGGTGCCGGCCATCGGCAGCGACCAGATCGCCACGCTTTTCACCTCGCGCCACGGCGCCTTCCGCCACGACGCGATCCGGGGCATGGCGGTCGCCGACCATCTGATGCCCATCGGGCCGCTGCCCGGCCTTCTGGCCGGTTCGCTTGTCACCACGCCCGAAGGCCCGCGGTCGATCGAGACCCTGCGCCCCGGCGATCTTGTCCTTGGCGCAGGCGGCGGTCCCGTGCCTGTGCTATGGCAGGGCGGTGCGGAACTGCCGGCCCTTCCCGGCCTTGGCCCGGTGCGGTTGAAGGCGCCCTTCCACGGGCTTGACCACGATCTCGTCACCCTGCCCGACCAGCTTGTCGCCATCGGTGGCCGCGATGTCGAATACCAGTTCGGGGCCGAGCGGGTGATGGTCCGGGCGCGCGACCTCATCGACGGCACGACGGCGATGGAAGACGCGGTGCGGACGGCGACGGTCCATTACCACACGATCCTGCTTGCCGAGCCCGAGATGTTCCTCGCCTCCGGCGCGCTGGTGCAGAGCTTTACCCCCGGCCGTCTTGCCCGCCAGCCCGCGCTGGCCGGGATGAGCGTTGCGGCGGACTGGTTCGTGGCTGGTGACACACTGCGGCATGACCGCTCTGCTGCCCGGGTTTTGCAGCCCTTCGAGGTCAAGGAACTCAGGCGCATTCGCGACCTCAGACGCGCGCCATACGCCGTCTGAGAACGGCGTCAGAGGTCGAAGGTCGCAAAGACCGGCACATGGTCCGATGGCTGGTCCCAGCCGCGCGCAGCGCGGAGGATGCGGCTGCCGTGCGCCGCGCCGGCGATGTCAGGTGTCGCCCAGACATGGTCGAGCCGCCGGCCCTTGTCCGCCGCATCCCAGTCGGCAGAGCGATAGGACCACCAGCTGTAAAGGCGCCCCTCGGGCACATCCTGCCGGGTGACGTCGACCCAGCGCCCGGCGTCCTGCACCTGACCAAGGTGATCGACCTCGATCGGCGTATGGCTGACGATCTTCAGAAGCTGCTTGTGGTTCCAGACGTCATCCTCCCGCGGCGCGATGTTGAGGTCCCCGACAAGGATCGACCGGTCCGGCTTTGCCGCGTGGAATTCGTCCCGCATCGCGGTGAGGTAATCGAGCTTCTGGCCGAACTTCACATTCTCATTGCGGTCGGGAATATCGCCGCCCGCCGGGACGTAGAAATTGTGGATGGTCACGCCATTCTCAAGCCGGCCAGCGACGTGGCGGGCATGGCCAAGCCCGGCGTAATCGCCCGCGCCCACTTCCACAATCGGCAGCTTCGACAGGATTGCGACGCCGTTGTAACCCTTCTGCCCGCGCGCGACCATGTGACGGTAGCCAAGGCCGTGGAACCCTTCGAGCGGGATGCTCTCGACCGGCGACTTGCATTCCTGCAGGCAGAGAATGTCTGGCATCTCATCGGTCATCAGGCGTTGAACCAGCGCCTCGCGCAGCCGGACGGAGTTGATGTTCCAGGTCGCGATGGTGAATGCCATGAGCTTGTCCTTTCGTTCGCCGGGGGACCTTAACGGCGCTTCGGCGCAGCGGCAACGCGCCCATCACGGAGACTTGGGGTTGAGCGGCGGCCCCTCTGCCTGCATGATCGCGCGAATCTGTCGTACCGTGCATACCGGGGTTCCTCATGCGTCTTCGCCACCAGTTTACGATTTCCCTACTTGTTTCCAGTCTCCTTGGCTTCTCCGCCGCTGCGCGTGACCTGACGCCGGAAGAGGCCGGCACGCTCGACAAGGCGGCGGCCTCCTATCTTCGTGCGGTCGACAAGGGCGATGCCGCCGGCATTGTCGCGGCACTGCCGCCGCGAATTCTGACGGTCTTTGGCGCCGCCTCGGGCATCGAGGAAAAGAACCTCCAGAAGAAGCTGGTGGAACAGACCGCCGCGCTGATGAAGACCACGGATTTCCGCGATGTCGCCGCCGCTGAAGGCACGCCCGTCGCGGGCGACGCTGCGCTCGCCGATGGCACGCCGGTGGTCTGGTCGATCCTGAAGACCAGCTTCGTCAGCGAGACCGACGGCAAGGCGATGCAGAACTGGCAACCGCTTCTGGCGCTGAGCGAGGGCGGCAAGTGGTATTTCCTCAGGGTTGAGGGACCGCAGAGCAAGCAGCTTGCCGCCATCGCCTACCCGTTCCTCGGCGATATCGACTTCCCCCCGGCCGCGAGCGCGCCCGCCAACTGATCCTTGGGCAAAAAAAGGCCGGGCCTAAGCCCGGCCAGTCCAACAGGGAGGATGCCACGTCATAACCCCGACGCGGCGAGGGGATTCTGTTCTGTCACGCTAGGAGACGATAGCCGCCTGATTCGGTCACAAGAAGGCGTGCATTCGACGGATCTGGTTCAATTTTTTGGCGAAGCCGGTATATATGGGTCTCAAGCGTGTGGGTCGTAACACCTGCATTATAGCCCCAAACCTCGTGCAAAAGAACATCCCTTGCCACAACACCTTCCGATGCCCGGTAGAGGAACTTCAGGATGTTCGTCTCCTTCTCGGTCAGGCGGATTTTCCGTTCCTTTTGGTCAAGAAGCATCTTCATGGCCGGCTTGAAGACGTAAGGTCCAAGCTGGAAGATCGCGTCCTCGGACTGTTCATGGGTGCGCAACTGGGCGCGGATGCGGGCCAGGAGCACCGGGAACTTGAAGGGCTTTGACACATAGTCATTGGCCCCGGCATCGAGGCCAAGAATGGTGTCGGCATCGCTGTCATGGCCGGTCAGCATGAGGATCGGCGACTTGACGCCCTGCTTGCGCATCTTCTTGCAAAGCTCGCGCCCGTCCATGTCCGGCAGGCCGACGTCGAGGATCACAAGGTCGAACATCCCGGCCTTCACCTTTTCGATGCCGGCATGGCCGTCGGCGGCCTCGAATACGTCGAAATCCTCGGTCAGGACGAGCTGTTCTGCAAGCGCCTCGCGCAGGTCGTCGTCATCGTCGACAAGCAGGATCTTCTTCAGGTTGGCCATGTGTACGCCTCCGCTTTGGCCAAGACATGCGACCATGGCTGCGGGGCTGCAAGATTTGTAACGCCCCGCTCACGCCGACGTGTCGCCTGCGCGGCGAATGTTTCAATTTGCGTCACTGCGGTCTATCTAGGTGCCGACACTCAAGCGGAAATACGATGGTCCTTGGTCCTGACATTGCCGAACGTCTGAACCGGGCCAGGGCGGATCTGCGCGCGGGCGTGCCGGTCGTGCTGACGGACGGGCCCGATGGGGCGCTGGTCTTTGCCGCCGAAACGCTTGGGGCCGAACGCTTCGGCGCGGCGGCGGCGCTTGGGCAGAACGTGCTTGTCATCACCAGCCGCCGGGCGGAGACGCTGAAGACCCCCGCCTATGACGGCGATCTTGCCCGGATCGCGGTGCCGGCGGGTGCCGGGCCGGACTGGACGCGCGCCGTCGCCGATCCGGCGAGCGACCTGATGTCGCCGATGAAGGGGCCGTTCCAGCATCTGCGTGAGGGCAGCGCCGGGATCGCCCGCGCCGCTATTGCGCTGGTGAAATCGGCACGCCTTCTGCCTGCCGCGCTGATGGTGCCGCGCGAGGATGCGGTGGCGATCGCGGCGCGCGAAAACCTCACCACCCTTCCGGCAGATCAGGTGCAGGCCGCCCTTTCGGCGCCGGTGGCGCTTGATCCCATCGTCCATGCGCGCCTGCCGATGGCGGTGTCGAAGGCCGGGCGGCTGCATGTCTTCCGCCCCGAGGATGGCGGCGAGGAACATTACGCGGTCGAGATCGGGCAACCGCCGCGCGACCAGCCGGTCCTTGCCCGGCTGCATTCGGCCTGTTTCACCGGCGACCTTCTCGGCAGCCTGAAATGCGACTGCGGCCCGCAGTTGCGCGGAGCGCTGGCGCAGATGGGGGAAGAAGGCGCCGGCGTGCTGCTTTACCTCAATCAGGAAGGCCGCGGGATCGGTCTTGCCAACAAGATGCGGGCCTATTCGTTGCAGGACCAGGGCTTCGACACGGTCGAGGCCAATCACCGGCTTGGCTTTGAGGATGATGAGCGGGATTTCCGTCTGGGTGCGGCGATCCTGCGCAGGATGGGGTTTCGCGCCGTAAGGCTCCTGACCAACAATCCGGCGAAGATCCGCATGATGGAAGCCAACGGCATCGAGGTGGCCGAACGGGTGCCGCTGAAGGTCGGCCACACGGCGGAGAACGCCGATTATCTCGCCACCAAGGCGCGGAAATCGGGGCATCTTCTGTGACCGGACCAGAGGCGCTGGTCCTGACCCGTGGCGGCGTGCGCTTTGCCGGGCGGATGCTGCCGGTCTCCATCGGGAGGAGCGGCGTCAGCACGCAAAAGCGTGAGGGCGATGGCGCGACGCCGGCCGGACGGCACCGGATCATCGGGCTTTTCTACCGGCCTGACCGGATCGCCGCCGCCACGCTGCCGACCTGGGCCACGCCCATCGGGCTTGAGGACCGCTGGTGCGACGCGCCCGACCATCCGCTCTACAATCAGCTGACAAAAAAGCCCTTCGGCAAAAGCCAGGAAAGGCTTCGCCGCGCCGATCCGCTTTACGACCTGATCCTGCCTTTGGACTGGAACTGGCCCGACGCGGTGCCTGGCAGGGGCTCGGCGATCTTCATCCACCAGTGGCGGCGGCCCGGCTTTCCGACGGCAGGATGCCTTGCCTTTTCGCGCCACGATCTTCTCTTCATCGCCCGGAATGCCGCGCCGGGTACCGAGGTGATCGTCCCCGCGCTTTAGCCGTAGCTGCGGGCGCCGAAGATCGCCGAGCCGACGCGGACATGGGTCGCACCATGGGCGATGGCATCCTCGAAATCGGCGCTCATCCCCATCGAAAGGCCATTAAGGCCATTACGCCCGGCCATCTCCCGCAGCAGCGCGAAATGCGGCCCGGAAGGTTCGCCTTCGGGCGGGATGCACATCAGCCCGGCGAGCGGCAGGCCAAGATCACCGCAGCGGGCGATGAAGGCATCGGTTTCTTCCGGCAGGACGCCGGCCTTCTGCGGCTCGCGCCCGGTGTTCACCTGCACGAAAAGCTTCGGGCAGCGGCCTCGCTCATCCGCCAGTCGCGCCAGCTTGTCGGCGAGCGATGGCCGGTCGAGCGTGTGGATTGCGTCGAAGAGATCGAGCGCCACCTTGGCTTTGTTGGTTTGCAGGGGGCCGATCATGTGCAGCCTGACCGCGCCGAAGCGCGCGCGGAGGTCGGGCCATTTGCCGGCGGCTTCCTGCACGTAATTCTCGCCGAAAACACGGTGACCCTCGGCCAGCACCGCCTCCACCCGGTCGAGCGGCTGGACCTTCGACACGGCGATCAGCGTCACCGATCCATCCCTGCGCCCGGCGGCGGCCTCGGCCTTGCGGATGCGGGTCAGAATGTCGTCAAGCGCCATGGTGTCCTCCTGCCGGTCGCAACCGACATAGACCGCGCGGGCGCAAAAAGAAAAGAGCGGGCTTTCGCCCGCTCTTCCCCAAGACTTGATCCGTCAGGATCAGAAGTCGAAGCGAACGCCGAAGTCGACGTAGGTTTCTTCAGCGTAGTCACGCTGGATACCACCGGCGAGCGTCGCGCCGCCGAGGTCGTAGTCAGCGCCGATACCGAAGCCGGTGTCGGTGGTGTTGCCAACGTAGTCGTTGTTGGAGATGTAGCCTTTGAAGGTCCAGGCATCCATCGTGTAGTGAGCATAGGCAACGATCGTCGTGCCAAGCTTGACGCCGGGGGTAACGCCGTCTTCGCCTTCTTCGATGTAGTTCAGGCCGATCGTGGTGTTCGCCAGACCCTTGTAGGCGCCGCCGAGGAACCAGACGTCGTTGTCGGCAATGCCGGCACCGTCGGTCACGTAGGCACCGGAAACCGCGAACATGTCGGTCTCATAGGAGAGAGCGATCGAGGTTTCTTCGTTGACAACGGTCGCGCCCGACTGGTCCGGCGTCGCGTAGGACACCTGGCCGGTGAAGCCGTTCATCGAGTAGGAGGCGAAGATCGCCATGTAGTCCGGGAGCGGAAGCGCACCGGTCGAGAACGAGTAGAAGCTCGAACGCGAGTTGCCGGCGGACGACGAGACGTAGCCGACTTCCGAGTTGTAGAGCAGCGCGGCGGAGTCGAACGCGGTGTTGGCGTTGCCGACTTCGACGCGGAGGCCTTCGTAGGAAACGTTCAGGCGAGCGGCGCTGAGGCCAGCGTTCGTCGCGCCGTCATCCCACTGCATGCGGATACGGCCACCGAAGACAACGCCCGAATCGGTTTCGGTCGTCGCGTCGATGTTGAAGCGCAGACGGGCATCGACGCGGGTGTCGCTGGTCGGCGCAACGTTGCCGGAGTAGTACACCAGACCGAAGCGGCCCATGCCGCTGATGGTCACGCCGGTTTCCGCGGCTGCGGCGCCGGCCGCGAAGATCAGCGCGGTGGAGGCAAGAAGCTTTTTCATTTCGTTTTCCCTCGTTGTGTCAAAGGTAGGCCCAACTCAGGGGAATCCGAATTGGGTATGCCACTCTATTTCTCTCCCCGGCCCCGGCAATGCAACGGAAACGGCCCGCATTTCGGGAAGAACGGCGGCGATGGTGCGTTCTTGCCACAGTGAAAGCGCGGCGCCCCGTCGCCGTTCCCGTGCCGCCGTGCATCCCACGCGCCGGCGCGGCAAAAATCCTTGTCCGCCAATGGTGGCTCGGCTAGACAGCGGCAGAGGCAATTGGGGAAGTGGGCATGCAGATCCGGATCATCGTGCGCGGCGCAATCTTGGCCGGACTGGCCGGTTCCCTGGCCGGATGCGGCGGAATCGGGTCCGGCGACAGCGGGCTTTTCGGGCGCCGGGAGCCGACAGTCTACACCGGCACGAACACGCAAGCGGAACCTCTGCGCAACAGCATGACCCGCGAGGAACGTGAAGTTTCGGGCGGCGACACTGGCAAGAACACCAGCATCTGGGACGCGTTCAACTCCACCGACCCGAACAATACGGTCGAGGTCAACAAGTACCTCTGGCAAGCCTCGCGCGAAGTGCTGAGCTTTCTGCCGATCCAGTCGGTCGATCCCTTCTCGGGCGTGATCGTCACCGGCTACGGCACTCCGCCCGGCGGCGGCCGCGCCTATCGCGCGACGATCTACGTGACCGATCCGGCGCTCGATGCCCGCTCGCTCAAGGTCGCACTCGCCACGCAGGGCGGTCCGGTCGATGCCGCGACCCAGCGCGCCGTCGAGGATGCGATCCTGACCCGCGCCCGGCAATTGCGCATCCAGGACGGCAATCTCTGACCTCCGGGCGCGAAAGCCCCGGCAGCAGCGACGCACTGGACCTTGCGCGGCGGCTCGCTATAACCGGCGGGCACCGTTTCGAGGGATGAATGATGTCGCGCTACGACCCCGCAGTGATCGAGCCGGAATGGCAGAAGGCCTGGGAAAAGGCCGGCTGCTTCACCGCACGGCATGATCCGGCCCGGCCGAAATATTATGTGCTTGAGATGTTCCCCTACCCCTCGGGGCGCATCCACATCGGCCATGTGCGCAACTATACGATGGGCGACGTCGTCGCGCGCTACAAGTCGTCCTGCGGCTATTCGGTCCTTCATCCGATGGGCTGGGACGCCTTCGGGATGCCGGCGGAGAACGCGGCGATGGAGCGCGGCGGCCATCCGAAGGACTGGACCTACGGCAACATCGCCGACATGCGGGCGCAGATGAAACCCCTCGGCCTGTCCATCGACTGGGGCCGGGAATTCGCCACCTGCGACCCCGAATACTACGGCCAGCAGCAGGCCATGTTCATCGACATGATGGAAAAGGGCCTCGTCTACCGCAAGAACGCGGTGGTGAACTGGGACCCGGTCGACATGACGGTGCTGGCCAACGAACAGGTCATTGACGGCAAGGGCTGGCGGTCGGGCGCGGATGTGGAACGGCGCGAGCTGACGCAGTGGTTCTTCCGTATCTCCGACTTTTCCGAGGAGCTGCTCGACGCGCTCGACGGGCTGAAGGACTGGCCAGAGAAGGTGCGGCTGATGCAGGCCAACTGGATCGGCAAGTCGCGGGGCTTGCAGTTCGCCTTCGACACCATCGGCGCGCCCGACGGTTTCGGAAAGATCGAGGTCTACACGACGCGCCCCGACACTTTGATGGGCGCCAGCTTCGTCGGCATTTCGCCGGACCACCCACTGGCGAAGGCGCTTGAGGCGAAGGACCCGGACCTCGCGGCCTTTCTCGCCGAATGCCGCAAGGGCGGCACGACCGAGGAAGCCATCGAGACGGCCGAGAAACTGGGCCGCGACACCGGCATCCGCGTCAAGCACCCGCTTGATCCCACCTGGGAACTGCCGGTCTGGATCGCCAACTTCATCCTGATGGATTACGGCACCGGCGCGATCTTCGGCAGTGCCGCACATGACCAGCGCGACCTCGACTTTGCGCGGAAATATGACCTGCCCGTCATCGACACCTTCCTGTCCCTCGATGGTCCGACGCCGGTCGTGGACAAGGCCTTCCTGCCGCCAAAATCCGAAAAGGTGAAATGGATCAATCATTTCGCCGGCCTTGACGTGGCAACGGGCGACGAGGCCATCGAGGCCACGATCGACTTTGCCGAAAAGCAGGGCTGGGGCCAGGGCGTCACCAAGTTCCGCCTCCGCGACTGGGGCGTCAGCCGCCAGCGCTACTGGGGCTGCCCGATCCCGGTGGTCCATTGCGCGACCTGCGGCGTGGTGCCGGAGAAGAAGGCGAACCTGCCGGTCGAGCTTCCCTATGACGTCAGCTTCGACCAGCCCGGAAACCCCTTGGACCGCCATCCGACCTGGCGCAACGTGCCCTGCCCGAACTGCGGCGCCCCGGCGAAGCGCGAGACGGACACGATGGATACCTTCGTCGACAGTTCCTGGTACTTCGCGCGCTTCACCGCGCCCCATGCCAAGACGCCGACCGACAAGGCCGAAGTCGATTACTGGATGAATGTCGACCAGTATATCGGCGGGATCGAGCACGCGATCCTGCACCTTCTCTATTCCCGCTTCTTCGCCCGCGCGATGCAGATCTGCGGCCACCTGCCGAAGAAGGCGATCGAGCCCTTCAACGCGCTTTTCACGCAAGGCATGGTCACGCATGAGACCTATGCCACCCGCGGCAAGGACGGCCGCCCGGTCTGGCACACGCCCGACGACGTCATCCGCACCTCGGAAGGCGCCACGCTGAAGGACGGCACCCCGGTCGAGATCGGGCCCGTGATCAAGATGTCGAAGTCGAAGAAGAACGTCGTCGACCCGATGGACATCATCGCCCGCTATGGCGCCGACACCGCGCGCTGGTTCGTCATGTCCGACAGCCCGCCCGAGCGTGACGTGGAATGGACCGCCGCCGGCGCCGATGCGACGCAAAAGCACCTCGCCCGGGTCTGGCGTCTGGCGTCCGAGATCGCCGAGGGCGGCGATCCGGCGCAGGACCTTGCACTGGTGAAGGCGGCGCACCGCGCCATCGCCGATGTGACGGCGGGGATCGAGGGCTTTGCCTTCAACAAGGCGGTGGCGAAGCTTTACGAATTCACCAACAGTTTTGCCAAATCCGGCGCGACGGCTGAAACCAAGCGGGCGGCGATGCGCATCCTTGCGCAGCTCATGTCGCCGATGGTGCCGCATCTGGCCGAAGATGTCTGGAAGATCGCCGGCGGCGAGGGGCTGGTGGTCACCGCGCCCTGGCCCAAGGCCGATCCGGCGATGCTGGCCGAAGACAACGTGACCCTGCCGATCCAGATCAACGGCAAGCGGCGGGCGGAAATCAGCGTGCCGAAGGATATGCCGGCGTCCGAGGTTGAAAAGATCGTGCTGGCAGATGAAGCTGTCGCCAAGGCGCTGGCCGGGGCCGCGCCGAAGAAGCTGATCGTCGTACCGGGCCGCATCGTCAATGTCGTCCTCTGATCGTCGCGCCTTCCTTGGCCTTCTGGCGGCGCTGCCGCTGGCGGCCTGTGGCTTTACCCCGGCCTACGGGCCGGCAGGGCCGGCGCGCGGGTTCTTCGAACAGGTGCGGGTCGATGATCCGAAGACCAAGGACGCCTTCGATCTTGTCGAGCGTCTTGAAGAGCGTCTGGGGCGAACGCGGACCCCGGCGCTCCTACTGTCGTATGAGATCACCACGCGCGAACAGGGTCAGGCCATCGCGCCCGACAACTCGACCACGCGCTACCAGATCTTCGGCGTGGCAAAGTTCGTGCTGCGTGATGCAGCGACCAATGCCAAGCTGTCCGAAGGCGAAGTCGACGGGTTCACCGCCTATTCCGCCGTCGGAACACGGGTCGAATCCGAATCCTCGCGTGTCGATGCGCGGGTGCGGCTGATGCGCATCCTCGCCGACGGGATCGTCACCCGGTTGATCGCGACCTCGGGTGCCTGGAACAAGACATGAAGCTTGGCGGTCCCGCCGCGCTGAAGTTCTTCGCCCGGCCAGAGCCGGAGTGCGCCGGGCTTCTCATCCACGGGGCGGATGCGATGCGGGTGGCGCTGCGCCGGCAGGAAGTCATCCTGGCGCTGATCGGGCCGGAGGGCGAGGCCGAGATGCGGCTGACGCGGCTTTCGGGTGGCGATCTCAGGAAGGACCCCGCCCTTGCCGGCGACGCGATGCGGGCGCAGGGCTTCTTTCCCGGCGCCCGTGTGGCCTTCGTGGAAGAGGCGACCGACACCAATGCGCCGGCGCTGAAGGCAGCGCTTCAGGACTGGCGGCAAGGCGATGCCATGCTGGTGGTGACGGCGGGCAACCTGACCAAGGCCTCCGCGCTGAAGAAGATCTTCGAGGATCACCCCAATGCCTATGCGGCGGCGATCTACGACGATCCGCCGAGCCGGGAAGAGATCGAGGCGACGCTGTCGAAGGCCGGTATCGGCCGGATCGCGGGCGAGGCAATGACCGATCTGCTCGCCCTCGCGCGCGAGCTTGACCCCGGCGATTTTCGCCAGACGGTCGAGAAACTGGCACTTTTCAAGTTCCGCGATACGTCTGACGTGACGCCCGCCGATGTCGCCGCCGTCGCCCCCGCCACCATTGAGGCCGAGGTGGACGACGTCCTCAACGCCGCCGCCGAGGCCCGTACCACCGAGATCGGCCCGCTGGTCCGCCGCCTCCAAGGTCAGGGCATCGCGCCGGTCACGCTCTGCATCGGCGCGACCCGGCATTTCCGCGCGCTCCACGCCGCCGCATCCGCGCCGGGCGGGGCCGCGGAGGGCATCGCGCGCATGCGCCCGCCGGTTTTCGGCCCGCGCCGCGACCGCATGCTGAAGCAGGCGCAGGGCTGGGGGATGCACCGGCTGGAACAGGCGCTGAGCCTCCTGACGGATACCGACCTTCAACTCCGCTCCTCTTCGCGCGCGCCGGCGATGGCGCTGATGGAGCGGGCGCTGATCCGCCTCGCCATGCTCGGACGGCGGTAGACCGCGCCCCTTGCAAAACGCTCTTGCACCTCCCCGCGTCAAGTGGCTCCATTGACCCGGAGGTCAGCGAAAACCGTGCTCTATACCGTCATCGGAACCGTCAGCAGCCGCGCCGCCCGGGTGCTCTGGATGCTCGAAGAGCTGGGCCTGCCCTACGATCATGTCCCGGCGCCGCCGCAATCCGAAGGGGTGACGGCCTTCAACCCGGCGGGCAAGGTGCCAGTCCTGATCGCGGAAGGCACGCCGATCACCGATTCCACCGCGATCCTCCAGTATCTCGCCGACAAGCACGGGCAACTCACGCATCCCGCCGGCACTCTGGCGCGGGCGCGGCAGGATAGCCTGACGCAGTTCCTGCTCGATGAGTTCGACGCCAATCTCTGGACCGCGGCGCGGCACAGCTTCGTCCTGCCCGAGGAACTCAGGCATTCCGCCATCAAGAACACGCTGCGGTGGGAATTCGAGCGGAGCCAGAAGACCCTGATGCACCGGATGGGGGATGGCCACTTCGTGATGGGCGACCAGATGACGGTCCCCGACATCATCCTGACCCATTGCGGCAACTGGGCGCTTGAGGCGAAATTCCCGATCACCGAGCATCGGCTGACCGAGTACCTCGCCGCGATGCGGGCGCGCCCGGCCTACAGGCGCGCGATGGCGCGGTAGGCCGGTTCAGCCGAGCGACTTCATTCCGGGCACAACCTCCAGCATGAACTGCTGACCGATGCGGTCGGGCTTGCGCGGCAGCCCGGCGGCCTGAAGGAAGTCGAGCACGGCCTCGCGCACATGCATCCGTTCGTCCTTCTTCCAGAAGAAATCATCTCCGGCGATGATGCCGCCGAGCCGTACCTTCTTCGCGGCGACCTTCAGATCGGCCAGAACGAAGTCGTAAAGGTGATTGCCGTCGATATAGACCCAGTCGAAATAATCGTCGGCGAAGCTGGCCAGCACCTCGGCGGAAAATCCCTTCCGGATCGTCACTTCCTTGCGATCGGCATACATCGCCGAGACATGGCGGAACATCTCGCCCATGGCACCGCCGTCCTGATGCAGGTGATGGGTCATCTCGTCCTTGGGCTGCGCCGCGAGGAGGTCCCATGGGTCGATCAGGATCAGCTCCTTCGGCTTCGCAACCTCAAGGATCGCTGCCGAGAACTTGCCGTTCCAGACACCGATTTCGGCGCAGCGGCCGCCCTTCGGCATCCGGTCGAGCATTTCCAGCCGCACCTTGTGGCGTTTCGGCGCCTTCACGGCCAGATCGTCGCTGTCGGTGCCCTGTGCCATCTTGATCCTCGTTGCGACCGCCCCGGCGACAGGTAAACGCGGAAGACCACGGGGCGCAAGCGGGCCGTCATGCCGCCTTGGCCGCGGCACGCCCGGCCCTGCGGCCGGTGGCAAGGCAGGCGGTGAGAAGATAGCCGCCGGTCGGCGCATCCCAGTCGAGCATCTCGCCGCAGACAAAGACCCCCGGCAGGGCGCGAAGTTCAAGCTCCGAGGTCAGGGCGCTTGCTGCGATGCCGCCCGCTGTCGAGATCGCCTCATCCATCGGACGCGGCCCTTTGAGCGGCACCGGCAGCGCCTTGACGAGGCGCGCGAGGGCTGCCGCCTCGCCCGGCAGCGGTCGCGCCCATTCCTGCAATAGCGCCACATGCACCGGCGCCAGCCCCAGCGCCTTCCGAAGCCGGTTGCTCGCGGCGTCCTTCGTGGACGCGCGGGCAAGGCGGCGGGCGACCTCCGCCACATCGAGATCGGGCGCAAGGTCGAGCGTCAGCCTTGACCCCGCGCGCAAGGGGCGGGTCAGGGCATAAATGCCGCCGCCCTCAATGCCGCGTTCTGACAGGACGAACTCACCGCGCCCGGTCCCGCCGCCGGCGCTCAGCGCCACCGCTTTGACCGGCTTGCCGAAATGCGCGGCCATATGGTCGGACCAGTCGATGCGCCAGCCAAGGTTGGAGCCGGCGAAGGGCGTCACCTCAACCCCGCGCCCGGACAGCCACGGCACCCAGGCTGCGTCGGAACCAAGGCGCGACCAGCTTGCGCCGCCAAGCGCCAGCACGGTGGTTTTCGGCCTTTCGATCCGCCGCCCTTCTGGCGTGTCGAAGGCAAGGCCACCCTCGTCAAAGCCGGTCCAGCGCCAGCCGGTCCGCAAAACGACCCCCATCCCCGCAAGATCCGCGAGCCAGGCGCGGAGCAGCGGCGAGGCCTTCATCGCGCGCGGGAATACGCGGCCCGTTGATCCGGTGAAGACCTCCACCCCCAGCCCTTGAGCCCAGGCCACAACCTCCGATGGTCCGAAGGCGTTGACGATGGGTTGAAGCCAAGGCGCGTCGTAATGGCCGAGGAATGCCGGCAGAGGCTCTGCCCTGGTGAGGTTCAGCCCGGATTTCCCGGCCATCAGGAACTTGCGGGCGGGGCTCGTCTTCGCCTCGGCGATCACGACACGGCGACCGGCCCGCGCCAGTTCAGCCGCCGCCATCAGGCCGGCCGGCCCGGCGCCGATCACCAGCGCGTCGGTCAATGTCGGATGCCGGTCCATGCCTGCCCTGTCGCTGCCAGCGCCCGGTCTGACAAGAAAGCGCAGCGCCGGCAAGAGGCCCCGGCCCGCCCCGCTCAGAGATGGCCGGTCATGTCCGGCAGGAATTTTCCTTCCAGCCCCAGAATCGTGCGGTGAACCCTTGCCGTAGCCGGCCGTTCCGGTTCCGCCGAGGGGCGGACGAGGAACCAGTGCCTGAGGACCGGCAGCCCCTCCGCCCGGATCAGGGCAAGACGCCCCGTCGCCAGCTCGTCCGTGACGGTGTGAAGGCTGAGGAAGGCGATCCCGAGGCCGGCCATCGCTGCCTGCTTGATCGTCTCGTTCGAATCCATGACCATGAAATCGAATATCCGGCCCTCGCCGATCCGGTCGAGGTAGCGGCCCATCAGGATGCGGGTGCCCGAGCCTTCTTCGCGCGACAGGATGGTCTCGCTGATAAGATCGTTGGCCGTCACCTTGCGGCCCGAGGCGAGGGGATGGTCAGGCGCGGCGACAAGGCCGTGCGGATGCACGCCGAGCGGTTCGGCGACAACGGGCGGATCGCGCGGCGGGCGGCCCATCACGGCAAGATCGACGCCGTGGCGTTCCAGCTCGTCGATGATGAACTCGCGGTTGCCGACCTTCAGCACCACCTCGATCTCGGGGCAGAGAAGTTGCAGCCGGCGCACGAGTCGCGGCGCGAAATACTTGCCGGTCGAGACGACGCCCAGCGCCACCCGTCCGGTCAGCCCGCGCGAGATGGCGGTGATCTCATCCGCCGCCTGCGACAAAGTGGCCTCCATGCGGTGGACGGCATCAAGCATGACCGCCCCGCTTTCGGTCAGGACCGAGCCGCTCTGGTCATTGGCGCGGCGCACGAGCGTGGCGCCGACGATATCCTCAAGCGTCCGTATTTGCGTGTAAATCGCCGGGGTTGTCAGGCCCAGCGCCGCCCCCGCCGCGGTGAGGGAGCCGTGTTCGGCCACCGCCGCCACCGCGCGCATCTGGCGAAGCGTGATCGCGCCCAGCCGCATCTTTAATTAACATTTAAAGTAGTCTTCATTTTTTTAAATTTTCATGAAGTCCCCCTGAAAGCAAGCCTGATCCCAAGTTCCAGGGAGAGGGCAATGACGATCACCGAGACTTCAGGCTTTCGAGCACCGGGCTGCCCCGATGACGTCGCCCTGGTGCTGGCGCGGCTGGCGGGGGCGGGGGCGGAACTGGCGTGGATGATCCAGTCCAACGGCCTTGACCGCGACCTTGGCGAAGCGCGCGGCACCAACAGCGACGGCGACGGGCAGAAGGCGCTCGACGTGCTCGCCGACGAGTTGTTCCGCGAGGCGCTGGAAACCGCGCCGGTCCGCCACTACGCCTCGGAAGAGCAGGATGATGTGGTGGCGCTGAACGGCGGCGGCACGTTGGCGGTCGCCATCGACCCCTTGGACGGCTCGTCGAACATCGACGTCAATGTCTCCATCGGCACGATCTTTTCGGTCTTCCCTGCGGCGGATACGGCGGAAGCCAGCTTCCTGCGCCGCGCCGACGAACAGGTGGCGGCGGGCTATATCATCTACGGCCCGCAATGCGCCTTCGTCGCCTCCTGGGGGCGCGGGGTCCATGTCTATGTGCTCGACGCGCGGACAAGGGCATTCGTGCTGGTCCGCTCGGGCGTGACGATCCCGCAGGAATCGAGCGAGTTCTCGATCAACAGTTCCAACTACCGGCACTGGCCGCAGCCGGTCCGCGCCTATATCGACGATTGCGTCGCCGGCGCCGAGGGCCCGCGCGGGCGCAACTTCAACATGCGCTGGATCGCCTCGCTGGTGGCCGAAACCCACCGCATCCTGACCCGCGGCGGCGTCTTCCTTTACCCCGCCGACAGCCGGAAGGGCTATGAACGCGGGCGCCTTCGCCATGTCTACGAATGTGCGCCCATCGCCAAGCTGATCGCCGAGGCGGGCGGCGCCGCGACCGACGGATCGGAACCGATCCTGTCGCAGACGCCCAAGCGCCTGCATGAACGCACGCCCTTCGTCTTCGGCTCTGCCGCCAAGGTCGCCCGCGTCGCTTCCTACTTCGACCTGCCTGCCGCCGAAGCCTCGGCGCTCTTTGGCAAACGCGGCCTATTCCGGAGCTGAATGAGATGAGCAAGAAGTTCCCGATCATTTCCGTCACCGGTTCCTCCGGCGCAGGGACGACCACGGTCAAGCACACCTTCGACCAGATCTTCCGCCGCGAGGGGATCAAGGCCGTCTCCATCGAAGGCGACGCCTTCCACCGCTTCAATCGCGCCGACATGAAGGCCGAACTTGTCCGCCGCCAGGCCGAAGGCGACCTCACCTTCTCGCACTTTTCCTACGAGGCGAACGAGCTTGGCGAGCTGGAGCGGGTCTTCCGCGAATATGGCGAGACCGGCAGAGGCCGCACCCGGACCTATGTCCATGACGACATGGAGGCCGCCAAGACCGGCGTAGCGCAGGGCAACTTCACCCGATGGGCGCCCTTCGACGATGGCTCCGACCTTCTCTTCTACGAGGGGCTGCACGGTGCCGTCGTGAACGATCAGGTGAACCTCGCCGCGCTGGCCGACCTCAAGATCGGCGTGGTCCCGGTCATCAACCTCGAATGGATCCAGAAGATCCACCGCGACCGCGCCCAGCGTGGCTACACTACCGAGGCGGTGACCGACACGATCCTGCGCCGGATGCATGCCTATGTGCATTGCATCTGCCCGCAGTTCACCGAGACCGACATCAACTTCCAGCGCGTGCCGGTGGTCGATACCTCCAACCCCTTCATCGCGCGCTGGATTCCGACGGCCGACGAAAGCCTCGTGGTGATCCGCTTCAAGAGCCCGCGCGGCATCGACTTTCCCTATCTCACCTCGATGATCGACGGGTCCTGGATGACCCGCGCCAATTCCATCGTCATTCCGGGGCCGAAGCTCGACCTCGCCATGCAACTGATCCTGACCCCGCTGATCGACCGGCTGGTCGGCGAAGCCAAGCGCGCATGAGGGCAAGATGAACAAGACATTCGTACCCGAGATCGACATCACCCGCGAAGCCGACATGGCGAATGCGATCCGTGCGCTGACCATGGACGCGGTGGAAAAGGCGAAGTCCGGCCATCCTGGCATGCCGATGGGCATGGCCGATGTGGCGACGGTCCTTTTCAACCGCTTCATGAAGATCGACCCTTCGGCGCCCCTCTGGCCCGACCGTGACCGCTTCGTGCTTTCTGCCGGACATGGCTCGATGCTCCTCTACGCCATCCACCACCTTCTCGGTTACGCCGACATGGGGACGGAGGAACTGAAGCGCTTCCGCCAGCTTGGCAGCCGCACCGCCGGCCATCCGGAATACGGCCATGCCGCGGGGATCGAGATGACGACCGGCCCCCTTGGCCAGGGCATCGCCACCGCCGTCGGCATGGCCATCGCCGAACGGATGCAGGCCGCGCGCTTCCCCGGCCTTGCCGACCATTTCACCTATGTCATCGCCGGCGACGGCTGCCTGATGGAAGGCATCAGCCACGAGGCGATCGACATGGCGGGCCACCTCGGCCTTGGCCGGCTGATCGTCCTTTGGGACGACAACCGCATCACCATCGACGGCGCGACCTCGCTTTCGACCTCCACGGACCAGCGCGCGCGCTTTGCCGCCGCTGGCTGGCATGTGCTCAGCGTCGACGGCCACCACCCGACCGAGATCGCCGATGCCATCACCGAGGCACGCCGCGACCCGCGCCCGACGCTGATCGCCTGCCGCACCATCATCGGTTACGGCGCGCCAACGAAACAGGGCGGGCATGACGTCCACGGCGCCCCCCTTGGCGCCGAAGAGATTGCCGCCGCCCGGAAGGCGCTTCACTGGACGGCAGAGCCGTTCGAGATACCCGCAGCGGTCAGAAAGTCATGGGCCGACATTGCCGCACGCGGGGCAAAGGCGCGGCTGGACTGGGAAAAGCTCCTGACATCCCATTCCGGCCGCGCCGATTTTGAACGGGGGATCGCCGCCGATACTTCGGCGCTTGCCCCGGCCATGGAAGCCTACAAGGCAAGGCTCATCGCCGATGCGCCGAAGGTCGCCACCCGCAAGGCCAGCGAGATGGCGCTTGAGGTGGTGAACGCGGCACTGCCCTTCACCGTCGGCGGCTCGGCCGACCTGACAGGATCGAACCTGACCCGGTCGAAGGCGATGCGGAGCGTCACCCGCGATGACTTCTCAGGCAGCTACATTCACTATGGCATCCGCGAACACGGCATGGTGGCGGCGATGAACGGTATTGCGCTCCATGGTGGACTGAAGCCCTATGGCGGCACCTTCCTCGCCTTCGCCGATTACTGCCGCGCCTCGATCCGGCTTTCGGCCCTGATGGGCGTGCCGGTCACTTACGTCATGACCCACGACTCCATCGGTCTTGGCGAGGACGGCCCGACCCATCAGCCGGTCGAACATCTCGCCTCGCTCCGCGCCATCCCGAACCTGACGGTGATCCGCCCCGCCGATGCGGTCGAAACCGCCGAGGCGTGGGAGGTCGCGATGACCTCCAAGGCCTCGCCAGTCATGCTGATCCTCTCGCGGCAGAACCTGCCGACGGTCCGGGCCGATGCCAGCGAGAACCTGACGGCGCGCGGCGCCTATCTGGTCCGGGGCGGCGACAACCGCGACCTGACGCTGATCGCCACCGGATCGGAACTGGAGCTGGCGCTGGCCGCCGCCGCGCTGCTCGAAGCCGAAGGCCTGAAGGTCGCCGTCGTCTCGGCCCCGTCCTTCGAGTTGTTCGCGGACCAACCCGCCGACTACCGCGCGACGGTTCTTGGCAAAGCGCCGCGCGTCGGCGTCGAGGCGGCGATCCGCATGGGCTGGGACGGGTTCCTGCGCGATACCGACGCCTTTGTCGGCATGACGAGCTTCGGCGCCTCGGCCCCGGCGCCCGACCTCTACCGCCATTTCAACATCACGCCCGAGGCCGTTGTCGCCGCGGGCAAGGCACTGATCGGAAAAGGGAAAGACGAATGACAGTGAAAGTCGCCATCAACGGGTTCGGGCGCATCGGGCGCAACGTGCTGCGCGGGATCATCGAGTCGGGCCGGAAGGATATCGAGGTCATTGCCATCAACGACCTCGNCCC
>Ga0056913_1000485_pt1 | contig 35679 bp, 31 predicted proteins | sample EBPBio282013_DNA_FD_55170 | JGI IMG/M metagenome (GOLD analysis project Ga0056913, IMG submission 55170) | Wastewater treatment Type I Accumulibacter community from EBPR Bioreactor in Madison, WI, USA - Reactor 2_5/28/2013_ DNA (Hybrid Assembly) | ecosystem: Engineered > Bioreactor > EBPR >... | reverse complement strand
CCGACAAACGCCCCCATCTCCAGAACATCCGACAACCGCATGATCTTGATCATCAGATCGGTCCCGATGTTCCCCGAACCGATAATCGCTACCTTCGTCTTCGACATCACATCACGACTTTCCATAGGTGAAGGAACAGGCGCCTATGCCGCCGACAACAGCGCGCACATGGTCGCCCGGATTGAGCGCCACCATCGGCCCCAAGGCTCCGGCCAGCACGATGTCGCCAGCGCGAAGCGGCTCACCACGCTCGGCGAGGGTTCGCGCCAGCCAGGTTGCGGCATTGATCGGGTTGCCAAGCGCTGCTGCACCGACCCCCAGCGAGGCGATATCTCCGTTCACCTCCATCACCATGCCGGCTGAATAAATGTCGAGGCCGGGGAGGGGCTTTCCTTCTTCCGCCAGAATGAAAAAGGCGGAAGAGCCGTTATCGGCTACGGTATCGGCAAAGCTGATCTTCCAGTCCGCGATCCGGCTGTCGACAATCTCGATAGCGGCATGGACGCTGCCGATCGCAGCGGCGACGTCCTCAGCGGTAACAGCCGGATTGAACAAATCCTGGGCCAGCACGAAGGCGATTTCAGCTTCCGCCTTGGGCTGGAGTGTTCTGGCGGGATCGAGGAAGCCGCCATCAGGCAATTCCATGTCGTCGAACAGCGTGCCGAAATCAGGCTGGTCGACGCCCAGCTGCCGTTGCACAGTCTTGGCGGTCAGCCCCGCCTTGCGCCCGACGATGCGACGGTTCTCTGCTGCCCAGATCCGTGTGTTGATGGTCTGCACCGCGTAGGCGCCGGTGATATCGAGCGGCTCCAGGCCGTCGCGAAGGGGGGGAACCGCGCCGCTGCTGTAGGCGTGGCGCAGACGTTCAGCCAGATCTTCGTAGGTTGGCCTAGACATATATCATCCTGTACCTTGCGGAAGGCGCTCTCCATCGAATGATGTCGCCTTTGCTTTTGCGCCGGGAAAGTAGATTTCCCTGTACGGCATACCACCGCTATTCCGCTGGAATGGCGGTGGAGCCTCGCTTGCAACTCAGATCACGTCACTCGGCTTCTGCACGCTCTCACCGTGCCTGTGGCAGAGCTCGCGCCACATGATGATGCCGTTGTCCTCGGTCACGAGAGTTTCTTCGAGCCAGTTCTGATCATGCTCGTAGAAGGGCTGAAGAGCTTCGCGGGCGAAGACGTCTTCATTGTTGAAGCCTTCCAGCGACACCGGTTTCCAGCGATGCCAGAACTCATGTTCATGCTCGGCGCGCTCCTCCTCATTGGCGCAGTGCTTGCCGATCGTGATGATGTAGAGATGCGAGTTTTCGGTGATGGGCACGTACCATTCAAACTGGAAGCGGCCGACGAATGGAAAATTGTCGACGCGCAGAACGCCCGGCATGCAGATATAGTGGCCAGTTGTCCTCTTCTGTGCCGCCTCCTCGGGCGTCTGGTGCATCTTGGTGCCCGTGACGACCAGCTTGCCCTCGACATGGCCCTCATAGGCCATGGGCGTGGCATCCTTGAAGGTGCGGGTCGAAACGCCCTTGGGCTGACCCGGCTCCTCATGGATCTCGAAATAGTCCACTGGCCTGTTGGTATGCCCGAGCGGAAGCGATCGCTGCGTATTGGGAATCAGCGGCGATTGGCGATGGAGGTAGATATGCAGGTCGTCGATGCCGTTCTCGCAGCCGAGCCGCCAGTTGGAGTTGACCATGTAGGTTGAGCCGAAGACCACCATATCATCGTCGAGAAACGTCGGCGGTACGTCCCTAGACAGGGGATGCGGCTCATGGCCGGGGTCGCCGACGAACACGAACACCATGCCCTTGGCTTCCTCGACCGGATAGGAGTGAAGCGCCTTCCTGCCGATGATCGGGGTATTGGGGCTCGCGATGATGTCGCACAGGGTCCCGTCGTTCCAGCGATAGGTGAAGCCGTGATACCAGCAGGTGATGGTATTACGGGTGTAGCATTCGACCTTTTCGGAGAGCTTCACCCCGCGGTGAAGGCAGCGGTCCCGGATGGCGTGGACCTTGCCGTCGATGCGCTTGAGCAGGATGTTTTCGCCCAGGAGTTTGCGGGCTTCGACTTCATTCTCGCCGATCTCGCGCGAGAACATGACGGGATACCAATGATTTCGAAAGCCGAGTTTTGCGGCAAGATAATTGCGCCAGCGCGGCACCTTCTTGAGCAGCCGCTCTTCAACGAAGCTATCTTCTCCCATTATACCTTGTTCCCCTACTGCGAGCGCGTGTTCACGCACCTTTTCACTGAGTCCCGCCGATTGACGGCTGCCGACAATATGCATACGGTATGCACATAAAGCAAGCATGATCGTTGGTGTAAACTGTCGATCCTTAATCGGGGAGGTGAGAAGAATGGCGTTCGTCAACGCGGGAGAAAGCCGGCTCTATTATGAAAGCCATGGGGATGGACCCGCACTTATATTTGCGCACGGAGTGGGAGGCAACCATGCGAGCTGGCACAAGCAAGTGCCGCTCTTTTCCCGCGATCACCGGGTGATTGTGGTCGATCAGCGCGCATTTGGCAATTCCTCCGATGTCGAGGAGGCAGGCCGATCGCGATTTGTCGATGATATGCTCCTTTTCCTGGACAGCCTGGCGATCGAGAAGGCAACGCTTGTCGGGCAATCCATGGGAGGCGGGACCTGCGCTGCCTTTACCTGCGCTCACCCCGAGCGAGTCGAGAAGCTGGTCATAGCCGATTCGCTCGTGGGCATTGATGCGCCCGAGCCGCTCGCGGGGCGGCTCAAGGCAGTCGAGGAAGCGACCTGGGGTCTCAGCCAGGCCGAACGCGTTTTGGGGGCCGTCATGCGCCACGACGACCCCGAAAGCACGATGCTGTATCTTCAGATCGCCAGCTTCAATTCGGTGAATGTTCGGACCCTGAAAGGGGAAATGCCACGCTGGACCCCAGCGCGCCTGTCGGAAACCGGCGTGCCGACTCTCTTTCTGGTGGGGGAGCATGATGTGCTGTTCCCGCCCGATGCCGTTTTCGCTGCGCACGAGCTGGTAGGCGCGACGTCGTCGTTCGCGCTGATCGAGGGGGCGGGCCATTCCGCCTATTTCGAGCGGCCGCACGCGTTCAATGCGCATCTTGGCGCCTTCCTCACCAACGGGGAAGGTTGACCGGCAATGGCAAATGAAAGGTTCGATATCGTCATCGCCGGCGGCGGCGGGATGGGCAGCGCCCTTGCCTATTTCCTCAAGGTGATGGGCTCCGATGGGCTGAGGATCGCTGTTTGCGAGCCTGATCCGACTTATGCGCGAGCGGCGACGGCCCTTGCTGCCGGCGGAATAAGGCAACAATTCTCGACGCCCGAAAACATCCTGATGTCCCAGTTCGGCTTCGACTTCATGAGCCGATCGCGGGAGCTTCTTGCCGTGGGCGATGCGGAGCAGGATGTGGGACTGCATGCGCTGCCCTATCTTCATCTTGCGGCAGGGGACGCGGATGTGGAGGCTTTGAAAGAAAGCCACGATCTGCAACTATCCCTGGGTGGAGCGCCGCGCTGGCTTGATCATGATGCATTGCGAGCCGCCTATCCCTGGATGGCACTCGATGATGTCGAAGCCGCCGTGCTGGGCGGGCCGGGGGAGGGTCTTTTCGACCCTTATGCCCTCGTCCAGGCCTTTCGGCGCAAGGCCATTTCGCTCGGGGTCGAATATCGACCCTTTGCCGCGGTGGGACTCGATCTCGCTGGCGGGAAGCGGGTCGATAGCGTGCTGCTGTCGGACGGGGTAAGGCTATCGACCGATCTCTTCGTCAACGCAGCGGGACCATGGGCCCGGCAGATTGCAGCGCTCGCGAACGTCGAGCTGCCGGTCATACCCGTACGGGCGCACACCTTTGTCTTTAAGGCCGAGAAGAAGCCTGAAACCGCGCTCTTCCCCATCGTCGTCGACCAGATCCAGCTTCTGAATTTCCGCGCCGAAGGAGACATGTTCCTTGCCGGGTCGCCGCGGGAAGGCGAGCTGCAGGACGCGAGCGACAATTTCGAAATCGATTATGAGTTCTTCGATACGATGCTGTGGCCGATGCTTGCAACGCGCGTCCCGGTGTTCGAGGCCATCCGTATGACCAATGCCTGGGTCGGCCATATGGAATGGAATGTGCTCGATGCCAATCCGGTGATCGGTCCGCATCCTGACATCACGAACATGTACTTTCTCAACGGATTCAGCGGGCATGGCGCACAGCATTGTCCGGCCGCTGGCAGGGGTTTGGCCGAGCTGATCCTGTTCAATGCGTACAAGACGATCGATCTTGCCCGCTTTGGCTATGAGCGGGTCCTGACCGGGGAGCCGGTCATCGAGAAATATTGAGGCTGGGATGGGGGTCGACGTCACGAGCAGGAAGGACAAATGCGCTCCGGTCCAATAGGATCGGAGCGCATTTGATTTTCTGGGCTGGCATGTTCGGATTACAGGGCCTTGCCTGGATCGCGGAAGCGAGAGCCAGATGATCGCGCGCCTGGAGGCTATGGCGTCGGTCCTCGATCTACTCTATTTTCCTTCCGGGGCAGGTGATCACCATTTCTTCGGGAAAATGCTCTAGATACCCACTGTCTCATACAGCGTCTTTATGCGCGACAAGGCAATGACATAGGCCGCTGTTCTGAGATCGGCGATCGCGTCGGCCTCGTTCCAGAGATGGGACATCTGTCGATAGACGGCTCGCATCTTGCTCTCCAGTCCGGAACGAACAAGATCGATCTCCTGCACGCCCGAATTCTCCACCAGATCGGTCGGCAGCGTCTTGCCGATGAGATCGGCCAGTGCCGACGACAATAATGAGTTCTGCTGGCGTCGATGGCCGCTCTCCATCAACCCGAAGGGGATGTGCGTGATGTTCTTGACCCACTCAAAATAGCTGACGGTGACGCCGCCGGCGTTGGCGAACAGGTCAGGGATGATCACGATATTCCGCTCACGCAGGCGGCGGTCTGCGTCAAAGGCCACCGGGCCGTTAGCCGCTTCGACGATCAGCCTGGCGTCGATCGCGTCGGCATTCTGGAGGGTGATGACGGATTCGCGAGCAGCGGGAATCAGAATATCGCACTCCATTGTGAACGCGGCGACGCCGTCGACGAAGCTGCCGCCCTTGAAGTCCTTGACGCTTCCGGTGGAGTGGAAATGGGCGGCCAGATCATCGATCGCGAGGCCATCGGGATTGAAGCAGGCCCCGTCCCGCTCGACGATGGCGACGATCTTGCACCCGTCCTGCGCGAGAAACTTCGCGGCATGATATCCGACATTGCCGAAGCCTTGGATTACCACGGTCCTTCCGTTCAATTCCGGCACAAGGCCCGTCTTCCCTATATCCCGCTGCGTCGCAAAGAATTCGCGGATTGCATATTGAACGCCGCGCCCGGTCGCTTCGGTACGTCCCTCGATCCCGCCCGCTGCCAACGGCTTTCCGGTTACGCACGCCTCGGCGTTGATGTCGCCAGGCCGCAACCGGCGATATTCATCGGCGATCCACACCATTTCTCGCTCGGAGGTGCCGACATCGGGGGCGGGCACATTCTGCGCGGGACTGAGGAAATTCTGGCGGATAAGCTCCTGGGCGAAACGCCGGGTAATGCGTTCGAGTTCGCGTGGAGTCCATTGGGCGGGGTCGATCTTGAGCGCGCCTTTCGATCCGCCGAAGGGGAGACCCATCAGCGCGCATTTATAGCTCATCAGTGCGGCGAGCGCCTCGACTTCCTCCTGATCCACGTCGGGCGCGTAGCGTATGCCGCCTTTTGCCGGCGCGGGCTGGTTGGCATGGACGCATCGCCATCCTTCGAAGGTGAACATTTGCTCACGCAGCCGGACACCAAAGCGGGTGACATAGGTTTCGTTGCAGACGCGGATCTTTTCGAGGAGGCCGCCCTGCATAGGTACATGCTCGGCTGCAGATTGGAGCATTGCATCGACATTTTCGAGAAAAGTCGAGGAAACGTGCCCGTGTACGTCGGTGGCGAGTGTGGACATGGGATTTCCATTCAAGGTTCTGGATATTCTGGGAAACCGTGCGAGCGACACCTGCCGAGGTCATGCTGGCAAACCTCATTGCAGGGAGTCCGACTGCGCCGACGATAGTCGCACGACCGCTAGGAAAAGGTGCTGCGGCGGCCGATATCGACAAGGCGGCAGTGATAGGCCGTCGCCTGGTGCAACGCAGGCAACTTACGGCGCTGCCCTAGGACCAGAACCACGGGATCAATGGTGATCATGGGCTTCGTTAAAGCGAGGCAGGAGGCTCAGGATCAGGCAAAGCAGGGCAAGTCCTGCTGTCGCCGTGAGAAACGGCACCGTGTAATTGCCCCAGAGGTCGAAGGCCTTACCGAACAGATAGGGGCCGACCGCAATTCCGATCATGAAGATGCCATAGATCAGGCCGAAAATCCGGCCTGACTGCTTCAGGCCAAAATAGCGGCTGACCAGATAACCGATGAAATCCGACTCAGCGCCCTGACCCACCGCGAGCATAATGCTGCCTGCAATGCCGATCGCGAGTATCGGATGGCTTGCCATCATCAATGCACCGATCGCCGGGATAGCGAACACAACCAACGCGACTCTCGGCGCGAAATGACGATCGAACAAATATCCTGCGATGAGACGGGCGGGGATGCCGATGAGCGCATTGAACATTGTGATCGCAGCGAGCGCTGCGGTGTTAAGACCCTGGTCGAGCAGGAACGGCGCGATGTGGATGGCCATGCCCTGCAAACAGCTGGAGATCAGCAGCACCATCGCGATCAGCATCCAGAAAGGGCGGGTCCTTGCCGCTTCCTGCAACGTCATTCCTGGAAGGGTTGTAAGACCGCTTTGGGCGTTCTCCTCGATGGGCGCCTCGCGGACGAAGAAGAGCGTGACGGGCAGTCCGATGAGAAGTGGCAGGAGGGAAAGCCCCCAGAAGCCGTATTCCCATCCATAATTTTCGATCAGGAAGATCGCGAGCGGGCCTGACAATGCTGCGCCCAGCACGACACCGGCGGAGGAGCATCCGAGCGCAAATCCGCGCGATTTCCTGTGTTCCCCCGAAAACCAGCCCGATAGCAGCCGGACATAGCCGACAATGGTCGACCCGGCGCCGAGCCCGCAGATCAGTCCGAATCCAACATAGAACCCGATAAGGCCGTAGGACTGGATGAGGAACGGCACTGCCGCGGTCGCGAGGCCATAGCCAAGCTGCGAGACCAGCAGGGTCGTGCGGGTGCCTATGCGGTCTATCAGCGCTCCCATCAGCGGATTTGCGACAACCATCACCAGCGCGCCGATCGACAGGGACAGCGTAACATCCGCCCTGTTCCAGCCAAAGGCCGCGCCGAGTGGACGTATGAACAGTCCGGTGTTGATCATCACCACCGAAATGGCGCAGCACATGATGCCTATGGTGGAATACAGCACCATCAGCCAGGCTTCGCGGGCACCCGAACGCGCGGATGCCGAGGCGGAGCTAGTTGCCATTCAGATTCTCCCCTACTTCATTATATAGATGGCATACTGCATACAAATGGCCGAATGTGCAAAGCGTTTCTGACGCGATTATCCGATCCGCCGCAATCCGCACGCACGCTTGCACATTCCGGCCAAGAATCAGGTTGACATTAGCATACGGTATGCATCAAATATCCACAGGAAAACATTTCCCGACAAGAACAATTTGACAGGGGATCCATGCTGAGCATTGAGGATAATGAACGCCTGACGCGAGTTGGGCCGGGTACGCCGATGGGTGAAGTGATGCGGCGCTACTGGCTGCCTTTCCTTTTGCCCGAGGAACTGCCTGAAGCGGATTGTCCGCCGATTCGCGTCAAGCTGCTGGGTGAGGAACTGGTTGCGTTCCGTGATACCAACGGAAGGCTTGGGCTGCTCGACCGTTATTGCCCCCATCGCCGTGTGGACCTGTTTTTCGGGCGCAACGAGGAATGCGGCCTGCGCTGCGTCTATCATGGCTGGAAATTCGACGTTGATGGCAATGTCACGGATATGCCCGCCGAGCCCGAAAACTCGCCTATGCGCAGCGAAACGAAGATCAAGTCCTATCCGGTCCTTGAGTGGGGCGGAGTGATCTGGGCTTATATGGGCGATCCGGCGTTTCAGCCGCCGCGCCCGCCGGAGATCGAGTGGGGCCTGGTGCCCGACCGGCACAGGAACATCCAGAAGCGGCTTCAGGAAAACAACTGGGCGCAGGGCGTGGAAGGCGGAATTGACTCGAGCCACGTCGGCATTTTGCACAGCCTGCTTTCGCCGCCTGAGCCTGGCAGGACGTTCCGGGATCGTCAGCAGGCGATCGACCCGATGGTCCCCTATCTTGCCATGGACACGTCGCCCAAGTTCTTCATCCGCCCGCAGGAATATGGGATGCTGATCGGCGCGCGCCGCAATGCGTCGGATGATGAATATTACTGGCGGATCACCCAGTTTCTCGCGCCCTTTTATACGATGATCGCGCGCCGCGATGCGACCGGGCCGATCTCGGGGCATGCCTGGGTGCCGATCGACGATGACCATACATGGACGTTCACCATGTACTGGGATCCCGATAGTCCGCTGGAGGAATCGGCTGATTTCGACGCGACCAAGGTGAATGTGCCGGTGATGGACGATGGATCCTTCCGTCCCATCGACAATCGCTCGAACAATTACGGCATCGACCGCTCGCTGCAGAAGATCAAGAATTCGACCGGCATCATCGGGATCGGCCTCCAGGACTCGGCGATTCAGGAAACCATGGGTGCCATCGTCGACCGCTCGCGGGAGATGCTCGGTTCCGGCGACGCGGCGATCGTCGCGTGGCGCAAGCTGATGCTGGCGCAGACCCACAGCCTCGCGGCCAATGGCGCATTGCCGCTGCCGGCCAAGCCGGAAGTCTATCGTGTTCGGTCTGCCGGCGTCGTGCTGCCCCGGGGCATCGATTTCGAAGTCGGCGCGAAGGAGCGACTGGTTGTGGCCTGATGGTTTGCGGACAATCCGCCGTCTTGAAGAAGGATAAGAACCATGGATTCGGAGAGGAAAGGGCAGAAAACGCTGTGGGATAGCCCCAATGTTGGTCGGCGTGAGATGATCTCGCTGTTGCCTCTTTCGCTGGCGGCGGTGAGCCTCGCCGGCGCAGCTACGGCGAGCGCTGCGATACCCGCCGCACGCCCGAGGATCGCCGTGGTCGGCGCAGGGATCATCGGGGTGATGATCGCCTATCACCTGGCGCGGCGCGGTGCTGCCGTCACCGTGCTGGATCCCGCACCCAACAGCGGTTGCACGCCCGGGGCCTTTGCCATGCTGATCGCAGGGCAAACCTCCGGTTCGGCCGAATTCAACGACCTCTATGTGAGAGCGGTGGCCGATTGGCATCGTTTTCAGGCCGAGCTGGGTGGGGATTTGCGGGTCCAGTGGGGAGGAACCCTCAACTGGGCGGCGCCTGGCGATCATGTCGCCAAGATAAGGGCGGACCAGGCAAAACTGACGAGCTGGGGTGTCGATGTCGAGCCGCTCAAGGCCGCGGACATCGCACGTCTGTGTCCCGGCGCTGTCGCGGGACCGTTCGGCGCCGGCTATTTCCTGCCCGACCAGGGCGCGGTCGACATCGATGAGGTCATGGCGGTCGTCACCGCGCACGCGGTTCGCCATGGCGCTGTCTTTCGCAAGGCGAAAGTGAGGGGATTCGGATCGCAAACGGGTGGGGGGGTCCAGCTTCTCACCGACCAGGGCCCGGTCGATGCCGAAAAGGTCGTGCTGGCCGCAGGACAGCATAACACCGACCTTGCTGCTCTCGTAGGCGCGAAGGTGCCACTCGATCTTGTATCGGGGACGCTCGCGCACAGCAAACCGATGCCGCCCATATTGCACCGGGTGCTCAATGGGCCGCTGGGCTCCATCAAACAGGATCCCAACGGCTGCATCGTCACAGGCCTCGATTACGCCCCCGGCGCCTCGGGCATCGACATAAGTGATGAATATGGCCGGCGGCTGCTGGCGACGGCCGCACAGACAGTTCCCGCATTGCGCGATGCGAAACTGGACCGGATGACGCTGGGCTATGTTCCGATTCCCGCGCAAGACAAGATGCCGATCGTCGGCCGCGTCGCGCCGGCGCCCAATGTCTACGTCGCGTCCATGATGAGCGGGGTCACGGTAGCGCCTTTGCTGGCGCGCCTGATCACGACGGAAGTCCTGGAGGATGTCCGTATCGAAATGCTCGCGTCCTTCCGGCCCGAGCGTTTCAACCCGCAATGGCAGGAGCAAGGCTGAACCTGCTCGCAATAGTGCGCATCTCAGCGCTCGAAAATTCCAACGCCCGAAAGGGCCAATGACAGATTGAGGAAGTGACTATTATGGCAAAATTGGTCCTGGGTATCGGTAGCTCGCACAGCCCCACCTTGCTGATGGAACCCAAGGCGTGGCTTCGTCGCGGTGAAGTCGACGATCAGAGCTATCTTCCGCTCTACGACTTCGAAGGTAAGCGCGTGCAGTATCCGGAGTTGGCAGAGCGCGTGGGGGATTCGCTTCTTCGGGAGCTCGAACCCGAGGTTCTCGACCGGCGTCATGCCGCCAACGAGAAGGGGATCGCCGCGGTCGCCGCAAAGCTCAAGGAAGTCGATCCCGATCTCGTCATCATCATCGGCGACGATCACAAGGAAGTCTTCCAGGACGACAACATGCCGGCGCTCTCGGTCTATTGGGGCGAGACGCTGCCATACAAGCCCCAGGGCCTGATGAAGTGGCCCTATGCCGACGACCTCAAGGCCGACATGTGGTATCCGCAGGAAGAGACGCAATATCCGGTCGATTCCAGGCTCGCCGAACGGCTGATCGGCGATCTCCTTGAGAAAGGCTTCGATCCGGCCCATTCCAAGTTCTATAATGAGGAACAAGGGATGAGCCATTCGTTCGGCTACATCTACCACCGGATCATGGTCGACAAGAAATGGCCCGTGATCCCGGTGAGCATCAACACCTACTATCCGCCCAACCAGATCACCCCTGGCCGGGCCTATCAGCTCGGCCGTGCGCTTCGCCAGGTGGTGGAAGCATGGCCTGAAAATCTGCGCGTCGCGATCATGGCGACCGGCGGGCTCAGCCATTTCGTGGTCGACGAGGAATTCGATCAGGCATTCATCGAGTTGCTGCGCTCGGGGGGCGAGGAAGGCCATGCTGCCTTGCCGCGCGAGAAGCTGCAGTCGGGCAATTCGGAGCTGCGATGCTGGTCCGTGATCGCCGGCGCGGTCGAAGGGATGGAGTTCGACTTGATCGACTATGTTCCCTGCTATCGCTCGCCGGCCGGGACCGGGTGCGGTATGGCCTTCGCCACTTGGGAGTGACCCTTGAAGTCTGCGGATCGGAGAGGGCGATGAGCGAGACGGGCAGTTCGGTCCACGCTTCTGCGAAGGGAGCGGATACTGCGTCCTGGGCAGTTGCGCCCCGGCATGCTGTCGGGTGGCCGATAGCCGGGGAGGGGGGACTCTTCCCGGTCGCACGTCTCTTTTGCGTCGGGCGCAATTATCGGGAGCACGCTCATGAAATGGGCGGCGACCCCGATCGCGAGCCGCCGTTCTTCTTCATGAAGCAACCAACGGCGGCGCTCTCGAGCGAAGCGACGATGGTTTTCCCTCCGCGCACGGCGTCCCTCCATCATGAGGTGGAGCTCGTCGTCGCGATCGGGCAGGGAGGATCCGCGATTGCGGTCGCGGAGGCCCAAGACCATGTCTTCGGCTATGCGGTCGGGCTCGACATGACCCGGCGCGACCTTCAGGACGAGGCCAAGGAGCGCCGGCGTCCCTGGGATGTCAGCAAGAGCTTCGACGGCGCGGCGCCGCTTGGCGCGATCCTGCGCCGGCGCGAGCCGCCGCCGGCCAACGCCGCGATTCTTCTCAATGTCAACGGGGAGGTCCGGCAAGCCGGCTGCATTGGCGACATGATCTGGTCGGTCGCGGAAATCATTGCCGAGCTTTCGCTTTATCAGGCGCTGCAGCCGGGGGATCTGATCTTCACCGGCACGCCCGCGGGCGTAGGGGCGGTAACGCACGGTGATCGCCTGAGCGCTCGCGTCGACGGACTGCCACCTTTGAACGTCACAATCGGCTGAAGGGAGACGAGCGACCCTTGCCGCTCGCGCGACAATTGCATACAGTGTGCATAAGAACTTGGAAAGGCGGCCATGACGATTGAGCCGATGCCTACAAAATTACCAGCCTGGAATGATGTTCTGCATCAGGAGGCCTATATCGACGGCCGCTGGGTCGATACCGACGCGGCACGCATTGCCGTGTCCAATCCCGCCGACGGGTCAGTCGTGGGGTCGGTGCCTTCGCTGGGGATAGAGTATGTCGAGAAGGCGATAGCAGGCGCATCGCGCGCCCTGGCTGCCTGGCGGAAGCTCTTGCCCCAGGAGCGCGCGGACATTCTGCTGCGCTGGCATGAACTGATCTTGCGCCACACTGACGCGCTGGCCGCGTTGATGACGGCCGAGCAGGGCAAGCCGCTTGCCGATGCGAAGGGTGAGATCGCCTATGGCGCGGGCTTCATTCGCTGGTTTGCCGAAGAGGCGCGCCGTACCTATGGCGAGGTCATTCCGAGCCATCTGCCCGATCGCAAGATGCTGGTGCAGAAGGAAGCTCTGGGCGTGGTTGCGCTCGTGACGCCGTGGAACTTCCCCTCGGCGATGCTGACCCGGAAAGCGGCGGCGGCGCTGGCTGCCGGCTGTACGGCTATTGCGGTGCCCTCGCTCGAGACGCCCTTTTCCGCCTTGGCGCTGGCGGCTCTCGCGGAGGAGGCCGGTGTGCCCGCGGGCGTGTTCTCGGTGCTCACGGGCGATCCTGAAACGCTGGTGGGAGCGCTGTGCGACAGCCCGGTTGTCCGGGGACTGTCCTTCACCGGCTCGACGGCGATCGGGCGTATGCTGCTGGCGCGCTGCGCGGCGACGGTCAAGCGCGTGTCGCTGGAGTTGGGCGGCCATGCGCCATTCCTGGTCTTTCCCGATTGCGACGTCGAACAGGCGGCCGCAGCGGCGGTTGCCGCCAAATATCAGACCTCGGGGCAGGATTGCCTCGCGGCGAACCGGATCTATGTCCATGAGGACATCAAGGAGGCGTTCGCGGCCGCCTTCGCACGAGCGGCGCAGCGGCTGACGGTCGGACCCGGCTTCGAGCCCGATGTCGAGCTGGGACCGCTGATCAACGAGCGCGCGGTGGCCAAGGCGCGCGAGCATGTCGAGGACGCGATCGCGCTCGGCGCGCGGTTGCTTGTCGGCGGTGACCTCGATCGACGCGGTGGTCTCTTTTTTGCGCCGACCGTACTTGCCGATGTGACAGACGAGATGAAGATCGTGCAGGAGGAGACTTTCGGCCCGGTCGCAGCGATCCTTGGCTTCAGCGATGAGGATGCCGTCATAGAGGCGGCGAACGCCACGGAATATGGGCTGGTCGCCTATGTCTTCACTCGCGATGTCTCGCGCGCCTGCCGCGTCAGCGATGCGCTCGATTACGGGATGGTGGCAGTCAACACGGTCAAGCTGACGGGGCCACCGATCCCCTTCGGCGGTGTCAAGCAGTCGGGACTGGGGCGCGAAGGCTCGCGCCACGGCATCGATGAGTATCTGGAACAGAAATATATTTGCCTGGGACTGTGACAGTTCCGGGCCGGGGAGATGAGGTAAACATGACTGAGAAGAAAGTGGCGAGAGCGGTTGTCGAGGGCTTGCGCGACATGGGGGTTCGCCATGTTTTCGGCGTGCCCAGCGGCGGTTGGGTCGATTATATGGAAGCGCTGCGCACGACCGACGGCATCGAATTCATCCTCGCGACGCACGAGGGTGGCGCGGGCATGATGGCGGATGTCTGCGGTCGCCTGACCGGCGTGCCGGGCGTCTGTTTCGGCACCTTCGGTCCTGGCGCGACGAACCTCGCCACCGGGGTCGGTGAAGCATTGCTCGATCGCTCGCCGATGATCGCGCTCACCGATGAAATGCCCGAAGAGATGCGCACGCGCGTGACGCAGATGGGGATCGATCATCAGGCGCTGTTCGCGCCATTGACGAAGGAGACCACCCGGCTGCAGGCGGATGCGGTCGGCGAGATCTTGGGCGAGGCGGCCCGCGTTGCCCTTTCGGGACGACCGGGGCCGGTTCATATCGGTCTCCCTGTCGGCCTCTCGGGCGAGATTTCCACCGGCGCTGCGCTGGGTCCGATTCGTCCCGATCCCGTTCCCGCTCCTTCGGCCGATGCTCTCGAACGCGCCGCTGCGAGCTTCTACAAGGCTTTGCGGCCGGTCGTTGCGGTTGGCCTGGGGGCCGTTCATGCCGGCGTGCGGGACCAGGTGATCGCGCTCGTCGAGAAATACGACCTGCCGGTGGTGCTGACCCCGATGGCAAAGGGCATGCTGCCCGAGGATCACCGCTGCTATGCCGGTGTCCTTTTCCACGCGCTGAGCAACATGGTCGGTGAAACGCACCGCGATGCGGACCTCGTGATCGCAGTCGGCTACGACCCGGTCGAGTTCAACTTCGAAGCGTGGATGCCGCATGCCGCGCTCATCAATATCGATGTGGAGCCGGCGGACATCGATCGCGCCGAATATCCGGACGTCGTCGATGTAACGGGTGACATCGGCCAGGCGCTCGAGGCGCTGCTGACGACCCAGGGTGCGAAGAAGCAGTGGGATCTCGATGCGCTTGCGCAGCGCCGCGCGGCGATGTTCGCGAAGATGGCACCGGACAATGAACAGCTCGGTCCGACCAAGGTCCTGTCCGTCCTGCGTGACGTTCTCCCGCCTGAAGGCATCATGGCCTGCGACGTGGGGGCGCATACCCACCTGATCGGCCAGCTCTGGCGGACGCCGGCGCCCGGCAAGCAGCTAATGACCAATGGATGGTCGACCATGGGCTTCGGCATCCCGGCGGCGATCGCGGCCAAGCTGAGCGTGCCCGAGGTTCCTGTCTGTGCGGTGGTGGGCGACGGCGGCTTCTTGATGACGGTGGGCGAGCTGGCGACAGCGGTCCGGTATAATGTCCCGATCGTGATCGTGCTGCTGACCGACAACGATCTGGCCCTCATCCGCATCAAGCAGGAAAAGAAGGGCAACCCGATCTACGGAACGCCGGTCCGCGCGAAGGGGACGATCGGCGGCGACAATCTCTTCGGCGTTCCGGTGAGGTCCGTGACGGACGCCGCGGCGCTGCGGGAAGCGCTGGTCGAGGCCTTCGCCTCCGGCGGCCCCGTGATCGTCGAGGCGATCGTCGATAGCCGCGAATATGACGGACTGGTTCTCAAGAAGGACAAGGACTGAGTTCGGCGAGGGCGCGGCGCCGGCAATGATTCGGTGTCGCGCCGCACGCCCGATTTGTCAGGACACGCAGGCGGGCCGGGGAAGGGACGAATTTTCAACAGAAAATGATGGCTTGCCCATTCAATAGCCTTATGCTTCACTGCATGCAGTGTACGGTATGGAATCCGTAAAAAATAATTCAGGAGAGGGAGTAAATGATTATGCGACAAAAAGGGATAATTGCGACCAACCGTGCTGGTGTGCGGAACCTTCGTTACATGCTCCTCCTTGGAGCCGTGACGCTGACCTCCGCGAGCGAAGCCTGGGCCCAGAGTGCGCCCGCAGCCGATCCTGCGACCGGCGAAATCATCGTGACGGCCAATCGTCGCGGTGATCAGAACGTCATTGACGTTCCTCTCGCTATCGACGCCTATTCCGGCTCGACGCTCACCCAATATAACGTCAGCTCCGTGCAGGATTTGACCAAGATTAATCCGTCGCTCAATGTCGTCAATCTGGGCGCGAGCCAGCAGCAGATCGTTGTTCGCGGGATATCCTCGAATGTCGGCGCTACCACCGGCGTCTATCTCGACGAAGCCCCACTGATCGGCCCGTTCAACGCCAATGTCGCCGGCGACGGCACGCCGAGCCTGCGTCTTCAGGATATCGATCATATCGAAGTGCTCAAGGGGCCGCAGGGCACGCTGTTCGGGGCCGGATCGATGTCCGGCACGCTGCGGGTCGTGGTGAAGAAGCCGGATCTTAATGATGTCGGCGGTGCCGCTGATGGCACCTGGTCCGCAACCGATGGCGGCAACCCGCTGTTCCGGGGATCCGCCGCGCTCAATCTTCCTGTGGTCAGTGACAGGTTGGGCATTCGCTTGGTCGGTTGGACCGAGCAGGGCGGCGGCTATATCGACAAGCAGTTCGCTACCGGCGTCGTCGACAAGAACGCCAACGACATCGATCTCTACGGTGGACGCGTCATCCTGCGTTGGAGGCCTGTCGACGATCTCACCATCGACCTTGCCGCCAACTATCAGCGCACCAAGGTCAACGGCCCGCAATATGTGACGCCCTCGGTCGGGTTCCAGGCTACGCCGCCCAATCAGGGTCGCTATGCGAACTTCGATCCGGTGGCCGAACGCTATCAGGAAACCTATCAGCTCTATTCGGTCGTCGCCGATTATGACGTCGGCGTGGGCAATATTATTGCAACGGGCAGCTACGGACGCAAGAAGCTGCTCGACGTAATCGACACCTCTGGCCAGGCTTGCTTCTTCGGTCTTTGCGCTGGCACCTTCGCTTATCCGGCGGCATTCACCAGTGATATCAATTATCGGGATTATACTGGCGAGCTGCGCTTCTCCTCGCGATTCAGTGGTCCCTTCCAGATCGTCGCGGGCGCCTATTATCAGAATGAGCGTCGCTCGTTCAGCGGTGCTGCGATCGTGACCGATCTCGATACCGGCAGGATACCCTGTGACACCTGGCTTGCCTGTTCTTCGGCCGGGCTTATGCAGCCGGGCTTCGGCAACAATCCCGTGATTTTTGCGAACAGCGATCAGTTCAATGTCAGCCAATATGCGCTTTATGGCCAGGTGGATTACGAAATACTGCCGAATCTGACAGCTACGGTCGGCGCGCGCTATTTCCATGCGAAGATCTCCGACCAGTTGACTGACCAGCAGGCCGTGTATCCCGACTTCATCTTCGGCGATATCACCACGCCGATCGTCGGTGACAAGGTGAGCACGACCCAGTCGCGCACGACCTGGAATTTCTCGCTGCTGTGGAAGCCCAAGGAGGATTTCAGCATCTATGCGCGCGCAGCGTCTGGTTTCCGCATCGGCGGTGTCAACAACAGCGCCTCGATCGCCGCGCAAGCGGGGGTGCCGATCCCGGCATCTTTCACGCCGGACCAGCTGTGGAACTACGAGATCGGTACGAAATTCTTCCTGTTCGACCGCAAGCTGTCCTTCGATATCTCGGCCTATCATATCGACTGGAAAGACCAACAGCTGAGCGGCCTCGCGCAGGGGGTGTTCTATTACCAGCTAAACGCCGGTCTCACCAAGACCAACGGATTTGAGATCAGCACGACGATGCGACCGATCGAGGGGCTGACCCTGGGTGGCAGCGTCACCTATGTCGATTCCAAGCTCAAATCTGATCTGCCCGCGGATGTGGTTGCGGGTGGCACACCGGGCAAGAGCGGCGACCGGGTGCCCTATGTGGCGCGTTGGTCTTTCTCGGGCCGGGCAGAATATGAGACGCCCCTGTCGGCGACGGTCAACGGCTATCTGCAGACCGACTTCAACTATCGCAGCTCGTCGTTTACGCAGTTCCGACCGGTCACGGCCGAGGATCAGGCGAACGGCATTCCCGACAATTATATCACGCCCATTCCTTCCTATTTCCTCTGGAATGCCCGCGTCGGTGTCCGTGTCGACAAGGTGGACATCGGCCTGTTCGTCCAGAACATCACGAACAAATACGCGGTGATGGGGGCAAAGGCAGATGCCAATGAGGTTCGCTACTTCACGGCCCGTCCACGCTCGATCGGTCTAAGCGCGTCCGTCCAATTCTGAGCCCATCCTGTCGTAATACACCCTGCGACAGATTAAGGGGCGTGCCACCTGTGTGGCACGCCCCTTCCTTTTGGTCAGCCGATCGAGAGAACCGAGCGGATACCGATGGGTTCAGGACCCAATCTTGAGTGGCGCTGTCAGGCCCTGCAATGCGGCAACGACGGAGAGCGCGGTGATGCGACCCGTGCCGGGCTTCTCGATGGTCGGGATATTTTCGATTTTGAGCTCGAAGCGTGCCGAGTCTGCGTCGACAACGATATGGTGGGTGTTTCGTTCGAGCGCGGGGTCGGCCCAGATCTCAAGGCGGGTCTGATCGGGCCCGACGCCGGCAAGGGCCAGAGCTGCCGCGACGTTCACATTGGCGGGAAAACCTCTGGCGCCTTCCCGTGCGCTGCCGTCGAACAGCTTCATGGGTTCCGTCAAGGCCATCACGTCGACGCCTTGACGATCGACTTCCGGCGCTCCCACGAGCGATTTGGGCGGCTTGCGGGTGATCATGGTAACGGAATGAATGGTGCCGAGCGCCGCGGCTCGGACGGCGTCGAGGCCCAGAAGCGCGCCGGTGGCAACAATGATCCGTCCGCCGTGACGGCGTGCCGTCTCGACCATTTCCATATGCTCGATCAGCGCAGCGGCACTGACGGTGACCACCTGGCGTCCCGCTTCAAGTGCGGGCACCACCGTCTCGAGGAAGGCGGCTGTCGGTGCGCATTCGACGATGATCTGTGCAGCAGCTACCAGCTCTTCCGGCGTCATCACCGGCACATCGATGCCCAGTTCGCGGAGTTTCGCTTCGGCCTTTGGCCGGCTGCCGGCCGTCACACCGACAAGCTCCATGTTCTCGATCCCCGCGGCGATCCTGCGGCCGACTTCGGCACCTATCGTGCCAAATCCCGCGATACCGACTTTCATCATTCTACTCTCCTCCACTGAGCGTTAAAAAAGACCGCATCTCCGCTCTGCGAAGCGTTGCTCTCGCGAAGAATCTCTTGCGGCCCGTGCAATCAGTGCATACGGTATGCATTGAAAGATGCCAACAGGAGTGCAGGAGCGAATGATGCCGAACTTGACGTTTATATGCAAAACTACCGATGTACCCGAGCATGGCGTGAAGCAGATTTCGTTGCCCGGTTATGATGAAGAATTTGCTGTTTATAATTTGGACGGCGAATTCTTCCTCACCGACGATATGTGCACCCACGGCATGGTTTCGCTGGCCGGCGGCGATATCGAAGACTGCCAGATCATCTGTCCGCTGCACGGCGGCGCGTTCGACATCCGCACCGGCAAGGCGACCGAACTTCCCTGCCGCGTGCCGCTCAAGACCTACAAGGTCGAGGTCCGCGACGGAGACGTGTTTGCCGAGATGGACTGAGGATCCCGCCGCCGGTCGGACCATCAGGCCCCGACCGGCGCGATGATCGTCTTGAGATCGACAGCCGTGTCTCCCAGCGCCAGCGGATCAACGCTTGCGCCGATCAATTTCCGCGCGGCGCGCAGGTCCCGGACGCTGTTGACGGCCGTCACGCCCGCGACGGTTCCACCGATCAAGTGGAAGACGACAAAGCTTCCCGACGCTGGATCCCCGCGAACGATATCCTGCTCACCGAGCCCGGCGCCGGCGACCTGAACCCCGATATCATATTGATCGGTCCAGTAGGACGGCGTGTCGGCATAATCGGTGTCGATGACACCCATCAGCGCGTGACCGACATGCTCGCCATGGGCTGCTGCATGCGCCCAGGTTTCCTGCTTGTCGTGTCGGCCCATGCCGGCGTTGAAATGATAGGCGACCTCGCCGGCGGCATAGATGGCGGGATCGCTGGTCCGGCCCTGGCCGTCGACCAGAATACCGCGCGGATCGACGTCAAGTCCGGCGGCAATGGCCAACTCGGCATTCGGCGTAACGCCAACCCCGACAAGGATCAGCTCGGCGGTAAACTCTACGCCATTGGCGAGGCGAAGCAGCCAGCGGCCGTCGTCCAACGTTGTGACGCCGGAGAGCTGGGTTCCGAACTGAAAATCGACGCCTTCAGCCCGATGCCGGGTCTCCAAATAGTCGGTCAACGGTGCCGAAGCGGCCCGGGACATCGCGCGCGATGCCGGATCGACGACCAACACCGAGCGTCCGCCGTTTGCCATGACCGCAGCCGCTTCCAGGCCGATGACGCCCGCGCCGATGATCGCGACGGACTTTGCTTGCGCCATTGCCTGCTTCAGCGTGAGGGCATCATCGAGGGTGCGCAGATAGTGCACGCCTGGCGCGCCATAGGGAAGATCCGGCAAGGTGCGGATGGACGAGCCCGTGGCCAGCACCAGTCGATCGTACGGAATACGCTCGTCGCCGGCGAGAATGACCTCCCTTGCTCCCCTGTCGATCGCCTCGCAGCGGCTCGACAGCCGCAAGTCGATACGTGCGCGCTCGAGCTCCGCGTCGGGCGCGAGACCGATCTTCGCCTCGTGACCGTCCTCCATGAGCACCGCCTTGGAGAGGGGCGGGCGATCATAGGGGGGATGCGCCTCGTCGCTGAGCAGCAGGATGCGCCCTTCAAATCCGGCCTCGCGCGCGCCGAAGCCCGCCCTAATGCCGGCGAGACCGGCCCCGATGATGATGATTGTGCTGTCTTTGCCCAGCGCGGGCACGTCCTGTGAAACCATCAGGTTAATCCTCTCTCAATCGTCCGCCAGCAGCGCAACCGCACCCATGCCGGTGATCCATGCGGGGACTGCCTCGTAATAGATTTTCTCGCCTTGCGCGTGCCTCACCGCCCCGGCGGCGAACAGCCAGGCGATGACCTCGAGGCCGCCATTTCCGGATGCTTCGACAATCTCCTCGGTCGAGAGGCGGGCGATGCGTTCGCTCTCGCCCGAGATCAATGCGTTGATCACCTCTGCGTCGAATTCTTCGGCCACGCGCCCTTCACCCGGCACGCGCAACCAGTGCGAGAGGCCGCCTGTGCCGACTACCAGCACCCGTTCCTCCTGCGGCCGTTGCTGCTCGACATAGTCACGCAGCACCGCGCCGAGCCGATGGCACCGGGCAGGGGACGGGGGCACCGGCATCGCCGCGTTGATGTAGAGCGGGATGGTGGGAATGCTGTTTGCCGGATCCAGCACCAGCTTGGGGAAGGCCATGCCGTGATCGGGCCGGACTTCCTCGAGCTGCACCAGCTCGAAGTCATGGCGCGCCGCAAAGCGGGTAAAGCCCTCGGCAAAGACGCGGTTCCCCGGAAACTCGCTTGCAGGCACCCCGCCATCGCCCATGGTGGCGAAGCTGTCGCACACACCGATCGCGAGCGTGACCTGGACGGCAAGGTTGAAATTGTTGAGGTGGTCTCCGCCGGCGAGGATGATGAGGTCGGGTTTCAGTTCCCGCACCTTGTTGCGGACAGCAAGCATGCCCTGAAGGACACGCTCGGCCTGCTCCTCGATCCCGTCGGGAGGAAACATGATGTGCGACATGCCGATGGCGCCGATGATTTTCCCCATGTCAGGGCTCCAATAGTCGATCAAGATAGGCGTCGAGCGGGCCCGCCCCGACCAGTTTTGCGCCATCTCCGCTTGCTTTGCGCAAGCGGAGAAACTTCATCTGGAGATTGGGATGGACGCCAAGCTCCGTCATCGCCTCGAGCGACCCCGCTTCCAGAAGCCGGGCTTCGCGGTCGGCCAAGCCATAGCGCCGATAGTCGGCCGCCGGATCCTTGGCGAACTGCGCTGCCTCGGCGGGATTGCGCATCAAGTCCTGGATCAGGCGATGCACGCGATAAGGTGCAACAGCCATGGTGGTCAGGCCTCAAACATGTCGTTCTGGAAGAAGGCCGTCGTGATGACGGCGAACTCGCGCGGCGCCTCGATCATCACCCAATGACCGACATGCGGGAGAATGAAGCCCCAACTGTTGGGCAGCAGTTCGAGAAAGCCATAGGTCCGCGCGAGCACGGCGACCTGGTCATCCTTACCGCCCACGACGAGCGTAGGCGTTTTGACCGATGCGATCACCTCGCGTGGATAGGTCATACCTTCCTGCGCGAGGCGTTGATTGATCGCGCCGAGCGCTTCGCGGCTGCCCGGCTCAAGGGTCAGTTGGTAGCGGTATTTCACCAGCTCGTCCTCGATCGGGAAACGAGGGCCGGCCAGATATTGCATGAGGCGGCGCATGCCGCCCTCGGTATAATCATAGGACGCCAGAGCCTTTTTCGCGGACGGATCGGGGTTGCTGATGTCGAGGCCCGCCGCGCCCATCAGTACGAGCTTGCGAACGAGTTCGGGATGCTCGATCGTCACGCCCAGCGCTGTCGCGCCGCCCATCGAATTGCCGATCAGGAAGATCGGTTCACCCCCCGAAATGGCGCGGATGAAGGCGGCCATATGGCGGTTGCGGTTGGACTGACCATAATCGAACTGCGCAGGATCCGGGCGCTCCGAACGGCCGAAGCCCGGCATGTCGACGGCGATCGTGCGAAAGTGCGCGGCATATGCTCCTAGGCAGCCGCGCCAGTTGCCCCATGCATCGGCACCCGAGCCACCACCATGAATGAGCACGAGGAGAGGACCTTCGCCTGCCTCCAGATAATGGGTGCGCACACCCTCGATGTCGATCGTTTGATTGTTGATTTCCATTTCTCACGCTCTCCCGGATTTACTGACTGCATACGGTATGCCCTGAAAAAAGTGCAAGCGCTATTCGCATCTGCCATGATTTCGGTCGGCAGAAGCGGGGTTTTTGGAGGCGTCGAGGGCGATAGCGTGCACCGCAGCAGCGGCGCGGGACAGGTGCAAGCCGCGAGCCGGCCGCGCGGCGGGGCACATGATGCCGCTACCCGCCGAGTCGCTCGGCGGGTAACAACGCGTCAGGCGGAAAGGTCCTGTCGCAACACGCCGGCAGGTCCCGCGGCGCTCAAGGAGCCAATCCGAACCCTTCGAGGCCCGGATGGTCTCGCGTGCGAAAGCGCGCGTGCGCCGGCTCAGGCTCGCGCCACAGTTCCCGAAGCCGCTCCGTCGCCGCGCCTTTTCGGTTTGGCAGGCGTCTCCTCCAGCACATAGTTCATATGCTTGCGAACCGTGGCGACATAGCTGCGCATGGCTTCCTCGGCTTCCGCGGCATTGCCCGCCATGATCGCCTTCATGACTTTGCCGTCATGCTCGATTTCGAGCGCGCGATAGTCGGGAACACCGAAAATAGCCCTGCGGGCAGGCTGCGCTTGGTCGTCCAGCAGCTGCGAGCACCGCGATAGCAACCCGTTGCGGCACATGGACCGCAGCGCGCTGCGGAACGCCACATTGGCACGGATGAAGGCGGCGAGGCTGCCCTCGTCATGAGCCTCACACTGGCGTTGATGCAGCTTTTCAAGAGCCTTTTTCTGGGCTGGCGTTCCATCGCTCGCAGCGTGGTAGGCGAGGCGCGGGTCGATCAGCTCCCGCACTTCATGCCGGTCAGCCGTCATCTGCGAGTCGTCCTCGGCGACGGTATAGCCGCGCTCCGCGGGACTCAGCAGCCCATCGCGGGACAATTGGAAGAGGGCTTCCCGGACGGGCGTGCGCGATACGTTATAGCGCTTGGCGAGATCGCCCTCGACGAGACGGGCGCCCGGTTCCAGCGCGCCGACTTTCACATCTTCAAGTATCAAATCATAAACCTGATCGCGAAGTCGGTCCACTTGTACAACAGTCTTGCTGATGCGTGCCATCGGCCTTTTCTGCGTCCTTCATCGCTCGGCCGCACGCAACGGCGGTTACGCTTGGCCAGTTAAGATCATCTCGCATTTGGCATGCGGTATTCTGCGCTCCAACGCAAGAATTTACCTCACAAATTGACGCAAGGACGGTGCCAGCCCGCTGCGGAGGTGGCCCATTTGCGCGGTCGGCGCATGCCGGGGGACGGCGTCAATCGTGGGCGCGCCTGCCTCGGCTGCTTGCGCGGATCGCACGTCGCTGACCCGAAAATTGCTATCTCCGCACCCTTCACCTGCGCGTTGGACAGAACAGGAAGGCCGCAGGTTCGCCGTGAAGAGACTCGACTCCAAGGCGGAGACCAACGGTCCAATATAGTGCGAACGAAGGCTATTCGTGCCCGCGCGTCGCCGTGCCGCTCCATTCGTCGGATGTGGACGACGGTGCTGCCCAGCAGGCGCTCTACCCTTGGCGCAGATACCGCCTCGCGGACCAGCGCGGCTTCACGCTGGCATTCAGACCGCCGGGTTTCCGTACGCGTGTCCTTTGCCCGCTCAGCGTCAGGCCGGAACGAGCAGTGCTTTCAGCTCGACTGAAATGTCGCCGAGTTGCTCGGTAGAAACAGGAGTGCGGGCCGCGATGAGCTTCTTGCCCAGCATGAACTCACCGGGCGCGTTGACCGCCTCTACCTGCTGAACGAGATCGTCCTGGTTGAGGTGAAAAATCGCGAACTTTCCGGCCGCGACGTCACCGCGCACGACGGTGCTGGCAACATCGAACGGCAGACCCGCGACCTGGAATTTCAGATCGAATTGATCCGACCAGTTCCATGTCACTTCGGGGGCAGGGCGGGGGCGGCCGACGATGGCGCTCGCAACCTGTTTCGCCTGTTCCACCGCATTGGCGACGCTTTCAAGCCGGACGCGCTGGCCATAAGGCGACAGGGGGCGGACGGTCGCATCGCCGATCGCGAAGATGGACGGGTCGCTTGTACGGGCGTCTTCGTCGACCAGGATACCGCGATCGCAAGCAAGACCCGCATCCTGGGCCAATTCCATGTTCGGCAACGCCCCCACACCCAACAGGGCCACATCACAGTCGAGTTTCGTCCCGTCCGCAAGCTGCACAGCGGTGATCTTCCCCCCCTGCCCGATGAATTCGGTCACACTCGTGCCAAGCCGCACCTCGATGCCGTGGCTGCGCTGGAAATCGGCAAAGAAGGCTGCGATCTGTGGGCTGGCGGACCGGGCAAGCAATCGGTCCTCCCGTTCGATGACGGTCGCGCTGGCGCCCAGGGCGATCGCCGAGGCCGCGACCTCGAGGCCGATATATCCGCCCCCGATGATCGCAATATGTTTGCCCGCCGTCAGCTCGGCCTTGAGCGCTTCGGCGTCGGACGCGGACCGTAAGCAATGAATGCCGACGAGATGGATGCCGGGAATCGGCGGAACGATCGCACGCGAGCCGGTTGCAAGGACGAGAAAATCATAGGGAAACACCGTCCCATCGCTGAGATCGGCGGTCTTTGCGACAGGATCGATCCGGCCCGCGGTCACGCCGCAGCGGAGGTCGATCTTGTGCGTGGCGAAATATTCGGCGGGCCGCAGGGCGGTCGAATCCGTATCGGCCTCGCCCTTCAGCCAAGCCTTCGACAGCGGAGGCCGCTGGTAGGGGAGATGCGGCTCGTCGCCGACAAGGGTGATGGGCCCTTCATAGCCATATTGGCGAAGAAAGCCGACGACGCTCGCTCCGCCATGACCGGCGCCGATCACCACAACTCCACGCGACGCTTCTGTCACAAGCCTTACTCCCTTCAATAATATTCGTTCAGCGCTCGGCGCACATCGCGATCGCGGCATAGAGCAGGACTTCGGTCAGCCGAACCATGTCCTCGACACGCACCATGTTCATGCCGCGCTGAAAATCGCCCGCCGATCTGACGGCCTTCGGTAGTCCGATCCGGGCCGTCGGCACGCCATGACCGCGCAAGATATTGGCATCGGTAGCGCCCGACATCCGGCTCATCGGAGCATGCGTCTCGCCGGCAACGGCTTCCCATGCCTCGACCGCGGTCGCGATCACCGGATTGTCGGGCTGCGTCGTCGTGCCCGGCATCAGCACGATCCGCTCGCAGCTCAGCTCGACATCATGACGGGATACGCTCTCTTCCAGAACCGCTGCGACCGCCGCATCGGCTTCCTCTTCCGTGGTGCGGGGGCTTAGACGCAGGTCGAACCGGAACCGGCATTCGGCGGGTGTGAAGGCGGGCATGCGCGACCAGCCCCCTTCGATCCAGGATACCACGCCCTGTGGCTCGACAAGACCCGACCGATGCGTTTGCGCCCATTGCGGAAACCACGCCTCCAGATCGCCGATCACCTTGCCTGCGTTCACGATCGCATTGGAATAGGGGATCAGATGGCGGCTCCCCACATAGGTGTGCGTTCCTTTAACGCGCACCTCGTACCAGGCGAGACCGACCTCTTCCCACGATACCGACCATCCCGATTTTGCGATTATCGCATAGTCTGGCTTCCAATCGCTCCGCATCATCCAGTCGCAGCCATTGCCATGCCCGGCCTGGCCGCCTGCCTGTGGACGGGGATTTGTAGGCATCCCACCGGCGCCAAGGCCGAGCAGCACGTCACCGGCGAAAGGGATGCCGCTCGCCGCAAGGATTTCAAAGGCGATAATCACGCAAGCGGCGTGCCCCTTGGGATTCTGCGCGCCAAGGCCACTGACATGACCATCCTGGACATGCGCCCGAGCCAGCAACTCAGGAAACATGCGCTCGCCGGACCAGGGCAGGTCCTCCTCCGGCGAACTGGACGTCACCGTATCGGTGGGCGAATAGAGCATGAGCGACGGCTTGCTGCCCGAGCCGCTTAGCCGTGCTACCGCGTTCGACTGCTGTGCGTCGATGACCTGCTCCTCGGCCACGATGCCTTTGGCGCTCAGCCTTGCGACCACGGCTTTGGCAAGCGCCCCCTCCTCGCCCGTAGGCGTTGGAAGGTCGACCAGCGCGGCTACCGTCTTAGCAAGATCATCGACGCTGATCCGCTGCCGGCATTCCTGCCACCAGCGGTCTTGCCTCTCGCTCAGCGCCATTCGTTCAGCGCCGCCGGGTCAGCGGGGGCGAACCCATCCATGTTCCGGTATAGCGGGTCAGCAGCCAGACAAAAAAGCGCATCATCAGCGGTTCCTCTCAGGGGTGCGGTTGGGCAAGGAAGGATTCGACAATCTGGTAGTAGTGATCGGGCCGTTCTTCCTGCAGGTGGTGCGAGGCGGCATCGAGCACATGCAACTGACCGCGCTGCACCATTCGCGTAAGCATCATCGGATAGTCGGGCGTCAGGAATGCATCCTGAAGCCCCCAGCAAAACAGCGTCGGGCACTGCACCTGGGCCAGCTCCTGTGTCAGGTCCTGCCAGTCGCCCCGTGGGCCATCGGTCCGGGCGGCAAGCGCCATCTCATCGGGGTCGAGGCTCTGCTCGTAGCGCATCTGCACGGTGCGATCCGGGATCAAATCCGGATTGTACCATTCGAGGCGCGCCATCAGCACGCGCATCTTTTCCGGCGTCGGTCCCTCGCCGCCATAATAGATATCGCGAGCGGCGCGACCGCGCCGACCATCCTCCGGCAGCGGGGCAAGCGGACCGTAGAAGACCGGCATGGAACCCGTCACCACCAGCGACCGGACCCGGTCGGGATATTTGGCGGCAAGGCAGAGCGCGATCGTCCCGCCCCAGGAGTTGCAGACGATGTCGGCCCGCTCGATCCCGAGCGCATTGAGCAGGCCGACGATCGACTTCGAATGGAAATCCCACATCGGGCCTTCGATCGTGCTCTTGTCCGATTTCCCATATTGCAGCAGATCCGGCATGATGCAGCGGCGAGTGCGCGCGAACATCTTCGAGACGACGGCGAAATCGGACCAGGCCGTGCAGCCCGGACCGCCGCCGTGCAACAGCAACAGCGGCGGGCCTTCGCCCTGCTCGATCACATGATAGCTGCGGCCGTCAACCTCTATAATGCGTCCTTCGGGTGGATTGCCGGGATCGAGATCGGTCATTCTGCTGCCTCTGCCAGAGTGTCGGAGCCGCCTTCCGCGATCGGATGAGGCTCGTTGAAAAGATTGCGCCATTCGATGACCGAGATATCCGGGCGATAGAGCCGCTCGGGCGGGGCGTCCGTTTCGCCTACCATCCAGTGATCCTGACCGGAGAACTGGCCATGAAAGAGCCAGCGGATCGCCCCGATATATTTCAGGTAGAACCAGAGCTTCCCGAAGAAACCCTTGTAGCTGGTCATCACGCCCACATAGCGGGTGTGATCCTTGTCGATCGGGACATAGAATTCATAGTGAATGAACTGCGGGTAGGCGATGCGCAGCACGCCCGGCAGCGACAGCGAGGCGAAGCCCGCGAAGCCGCGCGATTCGATATAGGGATCGTTGTTCTTCGCGCCGCCGGTATTGCCGAGGCTCTTTCCCTGCTCGATCAGCGGCTTCTTCTTCCACCAGCGCTTGCTGGTCCAGCGACCGACGCCGGGAAATTCGGCTTCCCAATGGCGCTCATCCTCGACGCGATAAATCCAGCGGCCTTGCCGTTCGATGTGGATCTTGTTCCACGTCGGCATCGTCCGGAACGTGCGCCACAGCGCCGTGCGGTGGAGATATTTGCCGTGGCCCTCATCGAAGCCGTTTTCGGCATAGAGGCGCCAGTTGCCGGTACGCTCCTCGATCCGCCCGCCGATCTGGAGACGCGGCGGATTGATCAGCTCTTCGGGCAACTGCTCATCGAGCGGGTAGGCCGCGCCCATCTCACCCTCGGCGGGCACGAACACCCACACCAGACCGAGGCGCTCTTCCACGGCGAAGGTCTGCACGGCGATATTGCCGCATACGCTCGATTCCGGTCCGTCCGTTATGACGGCGGCAAGCTCGCCGTCCGAAAGACGGAATGTCCATCCATGATAGGGGCAGCTGATCGTGTCCTTGAACTCCTGGATGCCTTCGGAAAGGCGCACGCCGCGATGGGGGCAGCGATTGTGCAGCGCGCGAACGCTGCCGTCGCTCTCTCGCATCAGCATGATGTTGAGGCCGCACAGGCGCACCGCCACCGGCTTTTTGGTGCCGATCTCGTTCGACCACTTCACCGGATACCAGTAATTGCGAAGTCCCTCTTCCGCAGCCTCATATCTGGGCCACGCTTCCCAGGTGCGCCCCTTCGCAAGCTTGCGGGCCAACTTCTTGTCCAACGCCGAACTCATGGGCCTCTCCATCCGTGCCGATTCCATTTATGGATACGGTATACATTTTTTTGAATCATGCAAGCGTCGTCGTCGAAAAATCGCGTCAGGTGCGGGTGGAAAGCGCTTCCCTGATTGCGAACCCATGTCTCTTACGCCGATCGCTCGTAAATCATATTTCTCACTGGACTGACGGTGATCTCATTGAGAACGACGCCCTCCGGAGTTTCGGCAACAAAGCGCACGACGCGCGCAATGTCTTCCGGCGTCAGCATCTGCGCAATCTCCTCTTCCGAGAACGGTACAGCGCGCTTTTGCAGCATTTCAGAAGCGATAGCCGCAGGAAGGATGGCGCAGGCGCGAATGCCATGGACGCCTTCCTCCATGTTCACAGTCTGGGTCATTGCCAGCATCGCGCTTTTGGAAGCGGTATAGGCGGTGCCAGCGAACTTCAGCGGATATCGGCTTACCCATGAGGCGATATTCACGATTAGCCCGCTCCTGTGCAGCCGCATGACATTGAGCACGGAGCGCATGGCGTAGAACGCGCCCGAAGTATTTGTCGCGAGGATTCGATCCCAATCTGCCGGATCGAGCTTGCTCCATTCGCGCCTGGCCAGATTCTGGCCTGCTGAATTTACGAGAATGTCGATCCGTCCGATCTTATCAACGATTGCGGCGCAGGTCGATTGGACGGCCTTTGCGTCGGTGATGTCGAGCGGGGCTATTTCAATTCGCCCTGTCGATGCCGAGCGGGTTGCTTCAAGCGCTTCGATACGTCGACCGGAAATGGCAACCGACGCGCCTGCTTCTGCCAGTGCCAATGCACATGCACGACCGACGCCGCTCCCTGCGCCGAGAATCCAGGCTGTCTTGCCAGCGATGGAGGTCAAGGCATGTCCCCTTGGGAGCAAGCGTCAAAAGACAATTATTGTTCTTCAGCGACCGTGACCACGAGGCCGTCGAGATCGGCGGTCACATTGATCTGGCAACTGAGGCGGCTGTTGTCGGCCTTGCCTTCGGCGAACTCCAGCATGGAATTCTCGGTCGAATTTGCTGCAGGTATCCTGTCGAGCCATTCCTCGGCGACATAAACATGGCAGGTCGCGCACGAGCACGCGCCTCCGCACTCAGCGACAATCCCATCGATCCCGTTGCGCAGCGCGCCTTCCATGACGCTGATGCCGATCGCGACCTCAACGTCGGTACGGGCGCCATCAGGTTGGATGTAAGTGATTTTGGGCATGAAGCAGGCTCGCGAAAAGGTCCCTGGCGCCGCGCGGGTGACACCAGGGGGAGGCAGGTTGGGAGAGGGGGAAGGATGACTGAACGAAATTACTTTTCGTTCGGATTGTATGTTCCTGCATAGTGCTGAAGGAACCAGTCATAATAATGCGTCATCATCGGTTCAAACTTCGGATGAACGATGCCTTCCTGATTGAAGGAAGATCGCACGCCGCGTTCGAGCATTTGGCAGGCGTAGGTGTCCTCGTCCTGCACGTCCTTCATGAACTGCACTTCAGCTGCAATGTGCTCTTCGGCGTCGGGGCGGTCCCAGCACCAGTCCGCGATCGCGATCGTCGTCGAAGAGGTGTTTCGGCTCACCGACTTATGCTGCACGGTGATGGCCGAGATCTGGTGTGGCTGAATGAAGGAAATGAAATTCGGATAGATGCCGAGGAAGATCGCATCTAGACTGCGGTCTTCGGCTTGTTCATCCGTCATCCAAGGTGCCTTTCCGAACGGCTGCCTGAATTCGTTTGGGAATGTCTCCGGCTGACTTTCGAAAGCATAAGCGCCCCAGTTCTTACCGAACATCAAGGGCCGGTGCGCTTTCGGCGGCATGAAGTTACCGATACGATCGCCATGGACGCCGCAATGGTGATAGGCTTCATAGCCGGTTTCGAACGAGAATTTGTAATTCCAGTCCGATTCATAGGTGGTGATGCCGGCCGAGCGATATTTGTCGAGGCCATAGGGCTTCAGGATTTCGTCCATCGGCGCGAGGTCTTCGGCGAGCGAGGTGGCGTTCGGATCGAAGTTGATGAAGATGAGGCCGTTCCACTCCTCAACTTGGATGCGGGGAAGCGAGCATTTCGATTTGTCGAGATTCTCGATGCCTTCGGCAGCAACGCCGCGCAGTGTGCCGTCCAGATTGTACGTCCAGGTGTGATAGGGGCAGACGAGCATCTTCGCGCCCTTGCCCCGTCCTTCAGGAAGGATCTTGGACCAGCGATGGCGACAGGAGTTAACCAGGCAATTGAGCTTCCCATCCTTGCCGCGAATGACGATCAGCGGCTCGCCGAACATCTCCAGCGTGAAATAGTCGCCGGGCTTCTCCGCCCAATCCCAAGCGCCGACATAGAGCCAGTGCTTCTTGAGGATATTCTCGACCTCGAACTTGTAGATGTTTTCGTCATAGTAGCAGCGGGCGGGAAGAATGCCTTTGATGCCATTATGGCCGAGGCGAATTGAATTGGCTTCTTCCTCGGTGATGTCCGGCCGAAAGCTTTCGTCGGGCCGAAGATCGTTGAGCAATACCTCGTTCATGAAATTTCTCTCCCAGGCTGGCGAGCAGCTCGCTCATTCCTCTCCTAATACCTCTTGTATCCTGTATACATTTTTGAGTCGAGTCAAGATGGAAATGTGATGGCTCATCAGCCTGGGCGGCGCGTGATCTCTTTTTCGACGCAGGGCGCATAGGCTTATGGCACCGCCTGGAGCCGCGGCTTTCCGCGAGAATAGAGCAGGGTAGCGCCTGCAAGGAGGGCGAGTAGACCCGCCAGGGTAAAGGCCATGGAATAGTCGCCGCGCATGGCCCGAAGGACACCGCCGCCATAGGCGGCGACGGCTGCTCCGAGTTGGTGGGCGATCATGATCCAACCGAAGACGATTGGCCCCTCGCGATCTCCAAAGTGCCGGTTGGTGAGTTTCACGGTTGGCGGCACGGTCGCAACATAGTTGAGCCCGAAAACTGCGACGAAATAGGTCAGATTCTCGGCGTTGATTGCTACAAAGGGCAGCAGAAGCAGCGATATGCCTCTCATAAGATAGAGGAAAATCAGGATACGCCAGGGGCTCATGCGATCGCTGAGCCAACCGGACATCAGAGTTCCGACCAGATCGAAGATGCCCATGAGCGACATAAGGCCGGCTGCGACCAATGGCGCAATGTTATGATCCGAGCATAGGGCGATCATATGCGATCCGATCAGGCCGTTCGTTGTGAGGCCGCACACGAAGAAGCTCCCCGCGAGAAGCCAGAACATCGGGGCCTGACTCGCACCACGCAGCGCCGTCATTGCCGCGGTCAAGGTTGGTGTGATCGCTTTGTGCTCTGCGCCCGGGTCTTCACCGAAGCGTGTTCTTCCAATGTCTTCGGGCCGTTCGGGTAGAAGGAGGAAAGCTACAATCATTGTTGTGAAGCAGATCGAAGCAATCAGCGCGATGCTTGGAATCCACGCTCCGCTCTGAACCAGCCTTGCCAACAGGGGGAGAATTATAAGCGCGGCAACCGCATTGCTCGCACTGAAAATTCCGACGACCAGCCCTTGCCGCTTTGCGAACCACCTGGCCGCGAGCGCGGAGGCGAGGACCGGCCCGACGGTGCCTGTGCCGATGCCGATCGCCACACCCCAGAGCAGGACATATTGCCAATTGGACGACATGAACTGGCTTATGCCCGCGGCTGCTGTCGTCAGGGCGAGACCGGTAAGCATCACCTTACGGATGCCGAATCGGCCCATGGCGGAAGCAGCAAAGGGGCCGACGATTCCAAATAGCATGAGGTTTATCGACATGGCGAACGACAGTTCCGGACGCGTCCAGCCAAAGTGCCATTCGAGCGGCACCATGATGAGACCCGGCGTCATGCGCCCCCCGGCGGCGGACGCCAGCACGAGAAATCCCACTATAACCACAATTAAAGGTGCGCCTCTCCGGGGTAGGGGAAGCCAGAATCGCTGACGCTCCAATGCCATTCAAGATCCTCTCTCATTCGCATAGGGGCATCGGATTCGGGGAAACGCAAAAATTTGCCGAACCGGAGTGGCGAGCCGCGCAATGCTGTGCTAGATCATAGATATTGCATACGGGATACAAAATGGACAATCATCAGATTGCGGCACGACGTCTGAGAGATGCTTATGGGGGAAAAACGATCGAGCCGCTGCGCGATTTGCTCGATCCGCTCGATATCGATGGCGCCTATGTCATCCAGACGCAGAACACGCGCTACTGGCTCGATCAGGGCCGCCGGATCGTCGGTCGAAAGATCGGTTTGACCTCGAAGGCGGTGCAGCAGCAGCTCGGCGTCGATCGGCCCGATTTCGGCGTGCTGTTTGAGGATATGCAGGTCAGTGACGGTGCTTTCGTCGCCTCCTCCCGGCTGATCCAGCCAAAGGCTGAAGCCGAAGTCGCGATCGTCCTCGGTCGCGATCTCCCGGAGGGCGCCGCTTCGGTTGAGGCTGTGCTGGAGGCAACCGATCATGCCGTGGCGGCTATCGAGATTGTCGACAGCCGGATTGCGGACTGGAAGATCACCTTCGCGGATACCGTAGCCGATAATGGTTCTTCGGCTCTTTTCGTGCTTGGAAGTGAGAGGAAGCCCTTGGCGGGCCTCGACCTCTATACCTGCGGAATGGTGCTGGAGGTCGACGGCGCTGTCGTCTCGATCGGCGCGGGCGCGGCGTGCCTAGGCCATCCGCTCAAGGCCGCCGCTTGGCTGGCCAATATTCTTGCCGAGCGTCGTGAGCCGCTTCGTGCCGGCGACATCGTGTTGACGGGTGCTCTGGGGCCGATGGTCGCGTTGACACCTGGGCAGCAGGTGTCAGCAACGATCGGCGGTCTGGGCACCGTCGGTTTCACATACGGAAAGGCCTGATCGGCATGAGCAAGACGAAGGTAGCGATTATCGGTTCGGGGAACATCGGGACCGATCTGATGATCAAGATCATGCGGTTGTCGGATGTTCTGGAGATGGGGGCGTTTGTCGGGATCGACCCGGAGTCGGACGGACTGAAGCGGGCCGAGCGGCTCGGGGTGCCGATCACCGCGGAGGGCATCGACGGGCTGCTGAAGATGCCGGAGTTCGCCCAGATCGAGATCGTCTTCGACGCGACGTCGGCGGGCGCGCACCAGCGCAACAGCGAGCTGGTGCTCGCCGCCGGCAAGCGGATGATCGACCTGACGCCGGCGGCGATCGGGCCCTATACGATCCCGCCGGTCAACGGCGGCGCCAACCTCGATGCGCCCAACGTCAACATGGTGACGTGCGGCGGGCAGGCGACGATCCCGATCGTCGCGGCGGTCAACCGGGTCGCCAAGGTGCATTACGGCGAGATCGTCGCCTCGATCAGCTCGAAGAGCGCGGGGCCGGGGACGCGGGCCAATATCGACGAGTTCACCGAGACGACGAGCCAGGCGATCGTCGACGTCGGCGGCGCGACGCGCGGCAAGGCGATCATCATCCTCAACCCGGCGGAGCCGCCGCTGATCATGCGCGACACCGTCTATTGCCTGTGCGACGAGGCCGACCAGGACGCGATCCGCCGCAGCGTCGAGGAGATGGTGGCCGAGGTGCAGGCCTATGTGCCGGGCTATCGCCTCAAGCAGGCGGTGCAGTTCGAGCATATCGGCTCCAACCGCCCGCTGCGCATCCCGGAGATGGGCGGCGAATATACCGGCCTCAAGGTCAGCGTGTTCCTCGAGGTCGAGGGCGCCGCCCATTACCTGCCCGCCTATGCGGGCAACCTCGACATCATGACCTCGGCCGCGCTCAGGACCGCCGAGAAGATCGCCACCCGCCTGCACGAAGGAACCCCGGCATGACGTTCGATCCGGCCACGACCAAGCTCTATATCCAGGACGTCACCCTGCGCGACGGCATGCACGCGATCCGCCACCAATATGGCATCGAGCATGTCCAGGCGATTGCGCGGGCGCTCGACAAGGCGAAGGTCGACGCGATCGAGGTCGCGCACGGCGACGGGCTGCAGGGCTCGAGCTTCAACTACGGCTTTGGCGCGCATACCGACTGGGACTGGATCGGCGCGGTGGCCGAAGTGCTGGAGCATAGCGTGCTGACGACGCTGCTGCTGCCCGGCATCGGCACGGTCCACGATCTTCGCCATGCCTATGAGATGGGCGTGCGCTCGGTCCGCATCGCCACCCATTGCACCGAGGCCGACGTGTCGAAACAGCATATCGAGGCGGCGCGGGGCCTCGGCATGGACGTCGCGGGCTTCCTGATGATGAGCCATATGACCACGCCCGAGGCGCTGGCGCAGCAGGCTTTGCTGATGGAGAGCTACGGCGCGCACTGCGTCTATGTGACCGACAGCGGCGGGGCGATGAACATGGACGAATATGCCGCGCGGTTGCAGGCCTATGACCGGGTGCTCAAGCCCGAGACGCAGCGCGGGGTCCACGCCCACCACAATCTCAGCCTCGGCGTCGCGAACAGCATCGTCGCGGTGCAGAACGGGGCGATCCGCGTCGACGCGAGCCTTGCCGGCATGGGCGCGGGCGCCGGCAACGCGCCGCTTGAGGTCTTCATCGCCGCAGCCGACCGCTATGGGTGGAACCATGGCTGCGATCTCTATGCGCTGATGGACGCGGCCGAGGAGCTGGTGCGGCCGCTGCAGGACCGCCCGGTGCGGGTCGACCGCGAGACGCTGACGCTGGGCTATGCCGGGGTCTACTCGAGCTTCCTGCGCCATGCCGAGAAGGCCGCGGCCGACCATGGCCTCGACACCCGCACCATCCTCGCCGAGGTCGGCCGCCGCAAGATGGTCGGCGGACAGGAAGACATGATCGTCGATGTCGCTCTCGATCTGGTGAAAAGCTGACCCGAACGTCCATGACAGCGGTCAGGGAAACAGCGACGATGCAACGCCCCGCTTGGGG
>Ga0056913_1000478_pt1 | contig 36175 bp, 24 predicted proteins | sample EBPBio282013_DNA_FD_55170 | JGI IMG/M metagenome (GOLD analysis project Ga0056913, IMG submission 55170) | Wastewater treatment Type I Accumulibacter community from EBPR Bioreactor in Madison, WI, USA - Reactor 2_5/28/2013_ DNA (Hybrid Assembly) | ecosystem: Engineered > Bioreactor > EBPR >... | reverse complement strand
AGCATGAAGGAGAGCCCCAACGTCAGGGGCACGAACAGAAAGTGGTAGAGGGCGGTGAGCGCGAACTGGAGTCGCGACAGGTCTACGACAGCGGGGTCCATCGCCATGTCAAATCTCCTGAGGACGCCGCAGAGCTCTCACAATGTTATAATATTCGCAATTACGTATTCATGCTGAAGGCCGACTTTCAGGGTGTGGCGCTAGGGGCGCGCAGCTCCAGCCGCGGCTAGGACTTGCAGTTGCCGCCCACTGACCGTCACTTCCCCTTCTGCGGCCAGAGCCCGGGCGACCGCGCCGAGCTGGTCACGCTCAGCGTCCAGCAGATCCACCACGGGGCGCTGGCCGACCCGCACCTCCTGACGCAGGCTCTCGACCGCCCGCTTTGCAGCCTGCGCCTGATCGCGCGCGGCGGCCATCGCCAAGCGACTGGTCTGAAGATCGCTCCAGGCGGCGATCACCGCAGTCTTCAGCCCCGCGCGCGTCGCCTCGCGCCGCGCTTCAGCGGCGCGAACCTCAGCGGACGCCTCGGCTTTAGCCGCCTGGACGCGCCCGCCGGCGAACAACGTCCAGCGCCCTTGCAGGCCGACCGTGACGGCGTCCGAGCGATAATCTGGAAAAAACTGATCTCGCGCCTGTTCGGCCCGGGCCGCGATGCTGACGCTGGGCAAGCCTTGGGCCGAAGCGAGTCTGACGGCCGCCTGCGCGGCGCGAACAGCAGCGTCCGCAGCCTCAAGAGCCGGACTGACGGCCTCGGCGCGCGCCAGGGTCTCGTCCAGCGGGGGCAGGACGCCATCGTCAGCGATCGGCTCAAGCGCGATCGGCGCGTCCCCCACCAGCGCCACATACCGAGCCCGCGCCACCTCTAGCGCGCCTTGCGCCCTCGCCGTCCCCGCGCGCGCCTCGGCGCTGCGCGCGAGCGTCAAGTCCAGGTCGCTGCGCGGAATCTCGCCGGCCGCGAACCTTAGTTGCGCCTGACGGGCCCATTCATCGAACGCCTTGGCATGAGCCTGACTCGCCTCGAAGAAGGCCTGCGCGGTTCGCACGCCGACATAGGCGCGCGCGACCGCGACCTGCAACGCGTCGTCAGCCTGGACCAGCTGAGCCTTGGCTCCAGCCTGCCCGGCCCTGGCCTTGTCGACCCCCGCCAAAATGGCGCCGCCTGAGTAGATCGGCTGTGCGACCTCCAATCGAACCGCACGCGGATCCACGTCTGCGGCAGCGAAACCAAAGAAGCCACCCAGATCGTTGCGGCCGCTCATATATTCGCCGGCCAAACCAACGGTCGGGAGCCGCGCCCCCTTGGCCGCGTCGAGGCGCGCGTTGGCGGCGTCCGTCTGGGCTCTTGCCGCGCGGAGATCCGGATTATAGGCGCGCGCCGCCGCGATCGCTTCCTCAAGCGTGGTCGCCTTGGCGAGGGGCGGCAAGGCCAGCAACGCGCCGGCGGCGATCAAGACGGCGCGGCGCATCAGCGAAACGCCGTCCCCGGCTTCACGCCGAGCTTCTTGAAAATGATCGCCGCAGGGCAAAAGCCCGTGAACGCCGCTTGGATCATGTTCAGGCCAGCGAACGCCGACAGTCCGACCCAGTAGGGATGAACGAAGTGTGCGAGCGCCAGCCCGAGCAGAACGACTAGGCCGGCGAAGGCCAGCACGGCGCGATCCAGGGTCATTTTTCGTCTCCTTTTTGATGTCAGACGGCGGCTTTGGCCGCCGCCAGGGTCACCCAATCCACAATTTGATCCGCCGACATGAGGCCCGCCTTGCGGGCGATCAGTCGCCCGTCAAGGAAGAGCAGCAGCGCGGGAATTCCCTGCACCGCGTACTGCGCGCAGAGCTCTGGGTTATTGTCAGCGTTGAGCTTGAGGAAGCGCGCGCCAGAGCCGACCCGTCTTGCGGCCGCGTCGAACTGGGGGGACATGGCGCGACAAGGGCCGCACCAGGGGGCCCAGACATCGACGAGCACCGGCGCGCCCTTGGTGCCGGCAAGATGGCGCGCAAAGGCCTTGGCTTCCACATCCAGCGGCGCCCCCGAGAGCACTTCGGCCTTACAGCGACCGCATCGCGCCAGAGCCGGATCGCGATCGACTGGAACCCGATTGCCTGCGCCGCAGCTGGGACACACGAACTGGCGCATGGCCTCAAGCGCCCTTGATCTTGTTCACACCCAGAATGTCGAGGGCGAGCTTCTCGTAGAACGGCTCGCTCTCGCCGCGCTTGACCTTGCCCAGGAAGTATTTCTCGAAGCCGACCTTGGCCAGGTGCACCCACTTGCCGCTGGCCGACCAATTGACGTTGCGCGGCGGGATCTGAGGCTGAGCCACGAAGGCTACGCCGCCGTCGCCGAAATCGGCCAGACAGATGGCGTTCCAGCTGGCTTCATGGGTCGGCGCCTGGCCGTCGAGGATCTCTTTGAAGTTATGGGCGATGGCCGTGACCATGCTTTCGATCATGAAGCCGGTTTTGGGCACGCCCACCGGCACCGGCGTCTTGCCGGTCGGCGCGATGGCCACGCAGACGCCCAGCGCCATGACGTTCGGATAGGTCGGATTGCGCTGGTGCTTATCGATCAGGATGAAGCCGCGCGGATTGACCAGCCCCTCGACGCCCCGCACCGCTTCGACGCCCCGGAACGCCGGCAGCATCATCGCATAGCCGAACGGGACATCATGTCGCTCGCGCACGGAGCCATCGTCGGCGATCTCGTCGACATGCATCAGCCCTTCATCGACCGAGGCGACCTTGGCGTTCGTGATCCACTTGATGTGGCGCTGGCGCATCTCGCTCTCGAGCAGCCCCTTTGTGTCCCCGACCCCATCCAGCCCAAGGTGGCCGACATAGGGCTCAGAGGTGACGAAGGTCATCGGCACCTTGTCGCGGATCTTGCGACGACGCAGTTCGGTGTCGAGGATCAGCGCGAACTCATAGGCCGGGCCAAAGCATGATGCGCCCTGCACGGCGCCGACGACGATCGGTCCGGGGTTTTCGCAGAATTTATCGAAGGCGTCCGCCGCCGCCTCGGCGTGCTGGACGTGGCAGACCGACTGGGTATGGCCCCCATGCGGGCCAAGCCCTGGGATTTCGTCGAAGGCCAGCTCCGGCCCCGTGGCGATCACCAGGTAGTCGTAAGGCAGGATCGCGCCGTTGCGCAGTTCGATGGTGTTCGATTTCGGGTCGACACGCGTCGCGCCTGTCCCCGTGAACTCGATGCCCTTCTTCTGAAACACCGGCGGCAGCTTGACCTCGATGGCCTCGCGCTTGCGCCAGCGAACCGCCACCCAAGGATTGGAGGGCACGAAGTGAAAGGTGTCCCCCTCCGAGACCACCCGGACGTCGGCGCGCTTGCCGACCGCGAGCTTGATTTCGAAGGCGGCGATCGCGCCCCCCAGACCTGCGCCCAAAACGACGATGCGAGGCTTGGTCACCTTGGCGTCTCCCTGCTGATTGATCCAGCGCAGCGTCGCGGCCGGCCAGAGCGGCCATGACGCTCTCCCAGCGACCGCGCTTGACTTAATATTCTAATTCTCGCATATACGCAATTACGAATTTTAAGGCTGCATTGCGGCCCCATTGACGGAGACGATCATGTTTGGCGCCCCTAAGGTGAAGGACCTCACGCCGGCGGATGTGAAGGCGGCGCTGGACGCCGGCGACACCCTGCTGATCGACGTGCGTGAACCGGCCGAGTTCGCCGTCGAACGGATTCACGGCGCCCTGAACTTTCCGCTGTCGACCTTTGATCCAACCGCCCTGCCCGTAGCTGACGACAAGCGCATCATCATGCAGTGCGGGTCGGGCAAGCGCTCAGCGATGGCGATCGAGCGCTGCCGCGCAGCGGGCCACAAGCTGGAAAGCCATCTAGGCGGCGGCATCATGGCCTGGAAAGCCGCCGGCTTGCCAACCATCACCATCGACAGCGAGAGCGGCCAAGTCCGCGACCGCGGCTGATCCGATAACGCCCTGGGGGGACCCCGATGACCGCCAAACCTTTCCTGATCGGCGCGCTGGGCTTAGCCACGCTGTTGAGCGCTTGCGGCGAGGAGAACACCGCGCAAAAGCCGGCGACCGTCATGGCGCCGGCCGCCAATCGCCTGACGGTGCGCGCCTTGGTCGTCGACGACCTCAAGCCGGTCCCCGCCACCCTGACGACCCGCGACATGGCCGACGCCCGCGCGCGGATCGGCGGAACGGTCAGTCAGATGCTGGTCAAGGAAGGCGACACGGTCCGCCAAGGCCAGACCATCGCCGTCATTCGCGATGAGCGTATCGGCCTGCAGACCTTGGCCTACGATGCGCAGGTCGCGGCCGCGGCCGCGCAAGCTGCACAGGCTCAGGCTGATCTCGCCCGGACCCAGGACCTCTATGACCACGGCGTCTACGCCAAGGCTCGCCTGGATCAAGTGCAAGCCGCCGCCAAGGCCGCCAACGCTGGCCTCGCTGCGGCCCGCGCTCAAGCCCGAGCCAGCGCGGAACTGGGCCACCAAGGCGCGGTTCTGGCTCCGACTGCTGGCCGCGTGCTGACCGCCGATGTCCCGCCAGGTTCGGTGGTCATGCCAGGTCAATCCCTGGCCACCATCACCGCTGGCCCGCCCGTTGTCCGTATCACTGTCCCCGAAGGCGAAAGCGCCGCGCTAAAGCTTGGCGCCAGCGTCCGTTTCGCCGCAGAGGACCTTGGCGGCGCCGCCGCGACGGGACAGATCACCCAGATCTATCCGGCGGTGACCGGCGGTCAGATCATCGCCGACGTGACCGCCGCGGGCCTTCCCCAGGCGCTGGTTGGTCGAAAGGTTCGCGCCTTCGTGGCCGTTGGCCAACGTCAGGCCTTGCTGATCCCGCGCCGCTACATCACCACCCGATTTGGCGTCGACTACGTCCGTCTGGTCGGTAAGGACGGCGCCGCAGTCGACAGCCCCGTCCAGACCACACCGGCCGCCGACCCTGCGGCAGTTGAGGTTCTTTCCGGCCTGCGTCTTGGCGACGTCCTGACCCCTGCGGAGCCCCGCCGATGAACCTTGGACTGTCGGGCCGGCTGACACAGGCCACCATCCGCTCGCCGCTGACGCCGCTGATCCTGATGGCCGCCATCGCCGTCGGGCTCCTGGCGCTGTTCTCGATTCCCCGCGAGGAGGAGCCGCAGATCAGCGTGCCCATGGTCGACATCATGGTCGCCGCGCCCGGCCTCTCTGCGCCCGATGCTGTCGAGCTGGTCGGCAAGCCGCTGGAAGCCATCGTCAAGAGCGTCAACGAGGTCGAGCACGTCTACACCTTCGCCGACGACCACCAGGTGATGGTGACAGCGCGTTTCAAGGTCGGCGTTGATCCTGACGCGGCGGCGGTGCGGATCCACGAGAAGGTCCGCGCCAACTACGACAAGATCCCGGCCGGCGTGCCCGAGCCTCTAATCCAGACGCGCGGCATCAACGATGTGCCCAGTCTGGTGCTGACGCTGTCGCCCAAGCCAGGCTTTGAGAGCCGCTGGACTGACGAGGCGCTGCGCGAAATCGCCGGTAAGCTGAAGACCGAGGTGGCCAAGGTCGACAATGTCGGCCTGACCTTCATCGTCGGCGGGCGGCCGCGCGAGATCCGCGTCACGCCCGACCCGGCCCGGCTGGCTTTGCGCGGCGTGTCGATGGGCGCGCTGATGGACACCATTCGGCAGGCCACGCGCGCCTTCCCGGCGGGCGACGTGCGCAACGGCGGCGAGGCGGTGGCCGTCACCGCCGGCCGCGACCTGAAGAACGCCACCGAGATCGGTCTTCTGGCCCTGCCCTCCGCCAAAGGCGAAACGGTCTATGTCCGTGACGTCGCCGACGTCGCCGAGGGTCCGCGCGAAGATCAGACCCAGGTCCGCCGCTACGCGCGTTTCGAGAACGGCTGGAGTGAAGCTCCGGCGGTCAGCCTGGCCATCGCCAAGCGCAAGGGCGCCAACGCCGTCGTCGTTTCCGAGGCCGTTCTGAACCGCATCGAGATGCTGAAAGGCTCGCTGCTCCCCAGTTCCCTGAACGTCGACGTCACCCGCGACTACGGCGCAACGGCCAACGAAAAGGCCAATGAGCTGCTATTCCATCTAGGGCTGGCGACGGTCTCGATCGTCGTGCTCATCGGCCTGGCTATCGGCTGGCGCGAGGCGGCGGTGACCGCCGTCGTCATCCCGACCACGATCCTGCTGACGCTCTTCGCCTCGAACCTGATGGGCTACACGATCAACCGGGTCAGCCTGTTCGCCCTGATCTTCTCGATCGGCATCCTGGTCGACGACGCGATCGTCATGATCGAGAACATCGCCCGGCATTGGGCGATGAACGACGGGCGGAGCCGGATCCAAGCCGCCATCGAAGCCGTGGCGGAAGTCGGCAATCCGACGGTCGTGGCGACCCTGACCGTGGTCTCGGCCCTGCTGCCGATGCTGTTCGTCTCGGGCCTGATGGGTCCCTACATGGCGCCGATCCCGGTCAACGCCTCGGCCGCCATGGTGTTCTCGTTCTTCGTGGCCGTGGTCATCGCGCCCTGGCTGATGGTGCGCTTCGCCCGCAAGGCGCTGGAAGGCGGCTCGCACGGCCATGGCCATGACGACGAAGGCAAGCTGGGCGCGCTCTACCGCCGGGTCGCCGGCTGGGTGATCCGCGACCGACGCACGGCCTGGACGTTCCTGGGCGGCGTCGGCGTCGCCACGGTGTTGGCTTGCGCGATGTTCGCCACCAAGACCGTGACGGTGAAACTGCTGCCGTTCGACAACAAGTCCGAGCTGCAAGTGGTGCTGGACATGCCCGAGGGTACGTCGCTGGAGATCACCCAGCGCACCTTGGCGCAGGCAGCCGCCATCGCCGGAACCCTGCCAGAGACGGTGACCATCGACTCCTATGCCGGGACCGCCTCGCCGTTCAATTTTAACGGCCTGGTACGCCACTACTACCTGCGCAACCGGCCTGAACAGGGTGATCTTTCGGTCGCGCTGGCCCCCAAGCATGACCGCAAGCGCTCAAGCCACGCCGTCGCCTTGGATCTGCGCGAGCGCCTGTCGCGTCTCGCCCTGCCTGCTGGCGCGGCCGTCAAGGTGGTCGAAGCGCCGCCGGGGCCGCCCGTCATGGCCACGCTGCTGGCAGAGATCTACGGTCCCGACGCGGCCACCCGCCGCGCGGTCGCCGACAAGGTCAAGGCCACTTTCCACGCCGTGCCCTACACCGTCGATATTGACGACAGCTGGGGCGCGCCCCGCCCCACCCTGCGATTGGTCCCCGATCGCACGCGACTGGAAGCCCTGGGAGTCTCCGACCGCGAGGTGCTGGAGTCGATCGGCGCGGCTTTCGGGGGCCAGGTGGTTGGCTACGCCCATCGTGGCGAGGGCCGCGATCCCCTGGAGATCGCCGTGCGCCTTCCCCAGAACGCCCGCACCTGGGGCGAAGTTCTTGGCGCGACGCCAGTCGCCCGCGCAGCAGACGGCCGTCTCGTCGAACTGTCCGAAGTTGTCGAAGCCAAGCGCGAAGTCGGCTCGACGCACGTGTTCCGCCGGGATGGCCGCGACGTCGACATGGTTATGGCCGAACTGGCCGGCGCCTATGAGGCGCCGATCTACGGCATGATGGACGTGAACAAGCGCCTGCGCGACATCGATTGGAGCGCCACGCCCAGGCCCGATATCCGGCTGAACGGCCAACCCAGCGACGAAAGCCGCCCCACAGTGCTGTGGGACGGTGAATGGGAGATCACCTGGGTGACCTTCCGCGACATGGGCGCAGCCTTCGGCGTGGCGATCGTCGGCATCTATGTGTTGGTGGTGGCGCAGTTCAAAAGCTTCCGCCTGCCTCTGGTGATCTTGACCCCTATCCCGCTGACGCTGGTCGGCATCGTCCTGGGTCATATCCTGTTCCAGGCGCCGTTCACCGCCACCTCAATGATCGGCTTCATCGCCCTGGCCGGGATCATCGTGCGCAACTCGATCCTGCTGGTTGATTTCATCCGCCACAGCGCCGAAGGCGGCGCCCCCCTGCGGGAGGTGCTGCTGACGGCCGGCGCGATCCGCTTCAAGCCGATCCTGCTGACCGCGCTGGCGGCGATGATCGGCGCGGCGGTGATCCTGACCGATCCGATCTTCCAGGGCCTGGCGATCTCGCTGCTGTTTGGCCTCGCCTCCTCGACCGTCCTTACGGTTTTGGTCATCCCGGCGATCTATGTCGTTCTACGCGACCCGGATACGCCCGTGAAACCCAAGGCCGCTTGATCCTGAACCCCACGTTTCTACATTGGCTCCAATGACCGCTCCCGCCATTTCCTGTCACGCGCCCTCCGATGTCGCCGATCTGCGCGCCTGCGCCAGCGACGCGGCGCGCCTGCTGAAACTGCTGGCCAACGAGCAGCGCCTGCTGCTGCTGTGCCGGCTGGCGGATGGCGAGGCGTCCGTGGGCGAGCTCTCCGAGCATGCGGGCTTGGCCCAGTCAGCGACTTCGCAGCACCTGGCCAAGATGCGCGCTGAGGGGCTGGTGGCGACCCGCCGGGAAGCCCAGACAATCTACTACAGCCTCAGCGACCCGAACGCCGCGCGCGTGCTGGGCACGCTATCGGATATCTACCGTACCGCAGGCTGAGGCCTAGAGCCCGCCCGTCGCGCGCCAGGCGACATAGGCCGCCACGATCAAAACCAACGCGGCGAACAGTCGGCGCGCCAGTAATGCGCGGTCCGCCAACAGGGTCGCGCCCTTGACGCCTGCGACCCCACCAAGCGCGCCGCCCAGCACGAACACGCCGGCGATCTTCCAGTCGACCCAGCCCGACAGCGCGTAGTTAAAGGACGTCGCCGCCCCAAACAGCGCGACCGAAACCAGCGACGAAGCGGCCGCATTGGCCAAGGTCATGCCCGTGGCCGCCATCAGACCTGGCACGATCAGAAAGCCCCCGCCGACGCCAAAAAAGCCCGCCGCCGCGCCGGTCATCACCCCGAGCGGCGCCAGGCGCCGAACCAGCGGCCACGTGATGTGAACGTCGGGATCGCCTTCCGAGCGCGGCCTGCGCATCATCGAGACAGCGATCGCCGCCATGGCCAAGGCGAAGAACAGCAGCAGCCTTTGCCCGTCGATCAGCTTGGCGACGCTGGAGCCCAGGAAAGATCCAAGCAGCCCTGCGGTCGCAAAAACGCTGGCGCAGGGCCATTTGACCCGCCCACCGCGCCAGTGACCGGCCAGGTTCGCCACAGCGTTGACCGCGACGGCGGCGGCCGAGGTGCCGATCGCCACATGCGGGTCGCGCACACCGATCACGTAGAGCAAGAGCGGCGTCGCCAACACTGAGCCGCCGCCGCCGAACAAGCCCAGCAAAGCCCCGACCAGTGCGCCGCTGGCCAGGGTGGTCGCGACTGCGATCATGTTCATGAGAGCCTCGATCAGGCTTGATATATTCGAATATTCGAATATATATAAACACACTGGATATCAAGCTGGAACTCAACCATGGCCTTGCCGGACATCGCGCTAGAGACCGCCCGTGGTCTGGTCGCCGCTCACAACGGCCCGGAGGTCAAGGCCTTCTTCGACGCCGACACCTTCACCGTGTCCTATATCGTCAAGGACCCAGGGTCCAACGCCTGCGCGATCATCGACAGCGTCCTCGACTTCGATCCGGCCTCCGGGCGCACCCGTCGCTCGAGCGCCGACAAGATCATCGACCACGTCCAACGCGAAGGTTTGAAGGTCGAGTGGATCCTGGAGACCCACGCCCATGCCGACCACCTGTCGGCGGCGCCTTATCTCCAGAGCAAGCTCGGCGGCAAGATCGCCATCGGCGCGCACATCACCGCCGTACAGCGGGTGTTTGGCGCCCTGTTTGGACTTGGCGCAGACTTTTCGGCCGACGGCCGCCAGTTCGATCGCCTCTTCCACGACGGCGAACAGTTCCGCATCGGCGGCTTGGACGCGCTCGTGCTCCACACGCCAGGTCATACGCCCGCTTGCGTCAGCTACGTGGTCGGCGACGCCGTTTTCGTGGGCGACACCCTGTTCATGCCCGACTATGGCTCGGCGCGGTGCGACTTTCCGGGCGGCGATGCAGCCACGCTCTTCGCCTCGGTCCGCCGCCTTCTCTCGCTACCGCCCCAGACCCGCATGTTCCTATGCCACGACTACCTGCCAGCAGGACGGACGGACTATCGGTGGGAAACCACTATCGCCGAGCAAAGCGCGGACAATATCCACCTTCATGCGGGCGTCAGCCAGGCCGAGTTCGTCGCTCAGCGTCGTGCTCGGGACGCCACCCTGCCCATGCCACGCCTCCTCCTGCCGTCCGTGCAGGTCAACATCCAGGCCGGCCACCTCCCTGAGCCTGAAGCCAACGGCGTTCGTTACCTAAAGCTGCCGATCGACGCGGTCTAATCCCCGTGAGGAATGGCGCATGGCTCTTGGCGCAACTTCCAAACCCCAACTTGCGCCGGAAACGCGCGACCGGGCGCACAGGATTTAGCGTCCAAATGCAATGCCCCAGAGCGGACCCTCCCAACGTCAGAAAAGAGTCAGGTTAGGGCGCGTCGGTCGTAATGTATTTGAGTCGATTGCGGTCCCAGACAAATGCCGCTGGTCGCCCCGGTAGTGACGTCGCTGCAATCAGCCGTTGCCACATTTCCCAAACGCCAGCCGAGGTCCGTCACCAAGAGATTCAAGGACGCCATTGCCCGCAGTTGCGCGCCAAAGCGCGACAGGCGCATGTACACGTCACGCTCACGCGAATTCACAAGATACTGATATTTATATATAATTTCTCCAATCCATCAAGGGGGGCTACGGAAAATTTCGTCATAATACTTTGATTTTATTCAATAATTTTCGCGCCAATTGCCCATTGGAGAATTGGGCCGACAGAAACCAGACTGAAGGATTTCAACAAGTTAGCTGAATTCGAGTTGCGAGAACACACTCAAAACCGCGCTCACTTCACAAGCGTTGTACACGCTGAGCGTCTGATTACGAACTGGAGTGGAGCGCTTGCTAGTTGAGCTCAACGGCGCTGGATGACCACCGGCTGCCTTCTGCTCTCCAGGTCCCGGCCTCGGCCGGCACGAAAGCGCCGCACGAAGCCCGTCAAAGTGAAGCCTTGCGACTCTCGCGATACTTGCGTCCGGTACGAACGCTTGGTCACTGGCCATGAACTGATCAAGCATGGGAACGATGTCCTCACGACATCGCGGGAGGTGGATTCATATCTGTTCATTTGAAACCACGGCAGCCAAAGCGACCTGCCGTCGCCCACCGGCGGGGGCGCTTTGCGCCAAGTTAGATGTGGGCAAGTCCGTCCCGTCCAGTCCGGCTAGAAGCGGGCCGAGGGGGCCGTCAGCCGCGAGATGTCCATCTTTGCAGATAGCGCCCGCCGCGAGCAGCAGCCAACCGCTCAGGTCCCATCAAACCAATTCTCGCATCAGTCGATAGCGCCTTTGGTTTAGACCGCGCCACCAGCCCTCTCTACCGTCACGATCAAGAAGCGGCTGCGGGGAGCGCCCCGAACGACGGCCGCCGCTCGGAGAGGACTTTATGAGCCGCATGTCGCCGAATGAAATGGCCCGCCAGCTCGGCGGCGGCCTGCTGTCGTTCCCCGTAACCCATTTCGACGCCGATCACCAATTCCAGGAAGCGCCCTACCGCGAGCACTGCGGCTGGATGCTGGAGCGTGACCTGGCGGGCCTGTTCGCTGCGGGCGGCACCGGCGAGTTCTTCTCCCTACGCCCGTCCGAGGTGGGGCAGGTGGTGCGCGCCGCTGTCGCCGAGACGGCCGGCAAGATCCCGGTGATCGCCGGTTGCGGCTATGGCACGGCGATCGCGACCGATCTGGCCGCCGACGCCGAGGCGGCGGGCGCCGATGGCGTCCTGCTGCTACCGCCCTACCTGACCAATGCGACGCAAGACGGCCTGGCCGGCCACATCGAGGCGGTCTGCAAGGCCACCAAGCTGGGCGTGATCGTCTACAACCGAGACAACGCGATCCTCAACGAGGACACCCTCGAGAAGCTCTGCGACCGCAATCCCAATCTCGTCGGTTTCAAGGACGGGGTCGGCGACCTTGAACTGATGATGCGGGTTTACGCCCGCCTCGGCGATCGGCTCACCTATATCGGTGGCCTGCCCACGGCCGAGACCTTCGCCCTGCCCTATCTGGAGATGGGGGTTACGACCTACTCGTCAGCGATCTTCAACTTCCTGCCCGAATGGGCGCTGGACTTCTACAAGGCGGTTCGCGCCCGCGATCGAGACACCGTGATGGCCGGCCTGCGCGATTTCGTCCTGCCCTATATCGCGCTGCGCAATCGCGGCCGGGGCTACGCGGTCTCGATCGTCAAGGCGGGCATGAAGGCGGTTGGACGTGACGCCGGCCCCGTGCGCCTGCCGCTGACCGAGCTGACCGCCGCCGAGTATGGCGAGCTGCAAGGGCTGATCGCCCGCGTGAACCTTGTCGATGTTCGCCGTGCCGCTCACGGGTGAGCTCCTGATCGCCGGCGCAGCCCGCATGGGCCGCGCCGGCGTCGTCCATGCGTACGACGCATCGACCGGCGACCAGATGGAGCCCGCCTTCGGCAAGGCGGACAACACCGACCTGGAAACGGCCTGCGCCGCCGCTCAGGCGGCCTTCCAACCCTATCGCACCCTGCCCTACGCCGAGCGGGCCGTCTTCCTGGAGACGATCGCCGAGCAGATCGAGGCGATCGGCGACGCCCTGATCGTCCGCGCCATGGCCGAAACAGGGCTACCGCGCGCGCGACTTGAAGGCGAACGCACCCGCACCTGCGGACAGCTGCGCCTGTTCGCGCAAGTCGTTCGTGACGGCGGCTTTCTGGAGGCGCGGATTGATCCCGCCCTGCCCAACCGGGCGCCGCTTGCGCGTCCGGATCTGCGGTTGCGCAACATTCCCCTCGGCCCTGTCGCGGTGTTCGGCGCGTCAAATTTCCCGCTGGCCTTCTCCGTCGCCGGCGGCGACACCGCCTCGGCTCTGGCCGCCGGATGCCCGGTCATTGTCAAGGCGCACTCCGCCCACCCCGGCGTTTCCGAACTGGTCGGCCGCGCCGTCCAGGCGGCCGTCACCAAGCGCGGCCTTCCCGGCGGCGTGTTCACGATGCTGCACGGCGATGGTCGCGAGATCGGCCAGGGCCTCGTCGCCGATCCCCGGATCAAGGCGGTCGGCTTCACCGGCTCGCGCGCTGGCGGTCTGGCGCTGGTGAGGACCGCTCAGACCCGGCCGGTCCCCATTCCGGTCTATGCCGAGATGAGCAGCATTAATCCGGTGATCCTTATGCCCGCCGCCCTCGCGTCGCGCGCCCAGCCAATCGCCAACGCCTTTGTCGCGGCCCTCACCCTCGGCGCGGGCCAGTTCTGCACCAATCCGGGCTTGGTCCTGGCGGTGGATGGACCAGACCTGGACGCCTTCCTCAAAGCCGCCAGCAGCGCAGTTGCGGCCGCGCCGGCCCAGGTGATGCTGACCGCCGGCATTCGCTTAGCCTATGAGAACGGCGTCAGCCGACTCGGCGAGGCCCGCGGTGTCTCCTGTGTCGGCGTCGGCCCGCCCGCCGCAGGGGCTGCGTCGCCGGCATTGTTCACCGTATCCGGCCGCGACTTTCTCGCTCATCCCGAGCTGACCGAGGAGGTCTTCGGCGCCGCCAGTCTGGTGGTCCGCTGCCAGGACATGGGCGAACTGCGGACGATCATCGAGACCCTGGAAGGCCAACTGACGGTGGCCGTCCACGCCGACGAGGCGGACCATCCCCAGCTTGGCGCGCTCTTGCCGGCCCTCGAGCTGTTGGCAGGTCGCGTGCTGGTCAACGGCTTTGGGACCGGCGTCGAGGTCGCGCACGCCATGGTGCATGGCGGCCCCTACCCATCCACCAGCGACGGCCGGGCCACTTCGGTGGGCAGCCTGGCCATTGCGCGCTTCCACCGGCCCGTCTGCTACCAGAACCTGCCCGACACCCTCCTGCCGAACGAGCTGAAGGCGGCCAACCCGCTGAGTCTGCGCCGTCGGATCGACGGGGCGCTGACGGCGCCATGAACGCCTTCGCGCCCCTGCCCGGCAAGAAGACGCTGGCGATCGGCGCGAACGAGCGTCTAGCTTCGCGCCTCCAGGGTGTTGTCGACGGGCGCTTTCCGATGTTCGAACTGAGCCAGCTTCGCTGCTTCGTGGCCACGGCCGAGGAACTGCACTTCGGTCGCGCGGCGCAACGGCTCAACATGACCCAGCCGCCGCTTAGCCGCCAGGTGCAGTTGCTAGAGCGTATTCTGGGCGTGACGCTGCTGGACCGCACCAGCCGCTCGGTCCGCCTGACGCCGGCGGGCCGCGCCTTCCTGCTGGAGGCGCGCCGGATCCTGCGCCTCGCTGAGAGCGCGGCCTTGGCCACGCGCCGGATCGCAAGCGGCGACGCGGGCCAGATCGCCATCGGCTTCACCGCCGCTTCGGGCTACAACTTCCTGCCCCAGCTGGTGATCCTGTCGAAGGCGCGGCTACCCAACGCCGATCTGACCCTGCGGGAGATGGTGACCCGCGAACAGGTCGAGGCCTTGTTGACGGGCCGGATCGACATCGGTCTCGTCCGCCCTCCGATGGAGCGGGCCGAGTTCGCCACGGCGCGCGTGCTTTCCGAGCCGCTGGTCGCGGCCCTGCCGACGGGCGACGCGCGCCTAGCCAAGGCCTCCCTCACCTTGGCCGATTTCGACGACCAGCCGCTGATCATGTATTCGCCCGAGGGCGCGGGCTATTTCTACAACATGCTGACGACGCTGTTCGACGCCAACGGCGTGACTCCGAACTACGTGCAGCACGTCACCCAGATCCACTCGATGCTGGCCTTGGTCCACGCCGGGCTCGGCGCGGCGATCGTCCCGGAGGCGGCGATGAGCCTCAATTTCGACGACGTGCAGTTCCGGCCCGTCGAGACGACGCCAGACCGACCCGTCGAGCTCTACATGGCTTGGCGCAAGGACAACGAGAGCCCGATCCTCCAGACCTTCATCGACCTTTGCCTGGCCGAAGCCTCGCCGGCGGAGCCCACCGCGCGCTGACGCGCAGGTCTCTCCCCCGGCGCGCCCGCGCCCAATGACAAAAAGACCCGGGAGAGACATCATGATCCTCGATCGCCGCGCCGTCCTGGCTGGAACCCTGGCGACGGCCATCGCTCCAAGAGTCAACGCGAGCGGTCGCGCCGCCCCGATCGCCGACACGGTGGCGGGCCGGGTGCGCGGGCTGGAGGTCGACGGGATCAAGGTCTTCAAGGGCGTGCGGTATGGCGCTGACACCGCCCCGCGGCGGTTCCAGCCGGCCCAGGCCGCCCAACCGTGGAAGGGCGTCGTCGACGCTCTGGCCTATGGACCAGCCTGTCCCCAGACCAAGGCCGAGGAGGCCACAAGCGAAGACTGCCTGTTCTTGAACGTCTGGACCCCCGCCCTCGCCGATGGAAAGCGGCGGCCGGTGATGGTCTATGTCCATGGCGGCGCCCATGCGAACGGCTCGGGATCGAGCCCGCTCTATGACGGAACCTGGCTGGCGCGCACCCACGACGTGGTTGTGGTGACGGTGAACCACCGCCTCAACTGTTTCGGCTACGCCTATCTGGCGCGGCTGGGCGATCCCGACCTCGCCGACAGCGGCAATGTCGGCAATCTGGACCTGATCCTGGCGCTGGAGTGGGTGCGCGACAACATCGCGGCCTTCGGCGGCGATCCCCGCAATGTCATGACGTTCGGCCAGTCCGGCGGCGGGGCCAAGCTGGTGACGCTCATGGCTATGCCGCGCGCGGCGGGCCTCTTCCACAAGGTCGCGACCATGAGCGGCCAGCACGTGACCGCGATGGGGCCGATCCACGCCACGATCCGCGCCAAGGCCTTCATGGCGCAGCTGGGCCTCAAGCCCGACCAGACCGAGCGCCTGAAGAACCTGCCCGCCGGCCAACTGGTCGAGGCGCTGAAGATGCGCGATCCGCTCGAGCGTAAGGGGAGCATTGTCTTCTGGTCAGTCGTCGACCACCGCGCGCTCGCGCGGCATCCATTCTATCCGGACGCGCCGCGCGAGAGCGCCCATATCCCGATGATCATCGGCAACACCCACGACGAGACCAAGGCGTTCCTGGGCGGCGAGCCCCAGAACTTCGCGCTGACCTGGGCGGACCTGCCCGGCAAGCTCGATAACGAACTGGTGCTAGACCTGTCGCCCGAATACCTGGTGGCCCAGTACCGCAGACTCTATCCCCACTACACGCCGTCGGACTGCTTCTTCGCCATCACCACAGCGGGACGATCCTGGCCCGGCCACCTGATCCAGGCCGAACGGCGCGCGGGGATCGGGGCACCAGCCTGGATGTACCAGCTGGATTTCGGCGCCCAGACCGATCCGAAGATGGGCGCCTTCCATGGCTACGACATCCCGCTGGTGTTCGGGACCCTGGACGCGAAGGGGTCGATGACGGGGACCGGAGTCGCCGCGCAAAAGGTGCGCGACCAGATGAGCGGCGCCTTCGTCAGCTTCGCGCGATCCGGCGATCCCAATGGCGCGGCTATTCCGGCCTGGGAGAAGTACGACCTGCCGCGCCGGGCCACGCTGGTGATCAACGAGACCTCAAAGATGGTCGATGACCCGCGCAAGGCGGAACGTGAGCTGTTCGCCGCCGCCCCATTCCGCAAGGAAGGCACCTAGGCTCTATCCCACGGGAAGCTCAGGGTCGGTGGGTTGGCGTGGCGCTTCATCTTCAGGGTCAAGGTCGCCCCCGCGCCCGGCGCCAGGCTTAGCGAGAACGCCGAGGCGTCGACCGCCTTGGCCGGCGCATCGCCGATCTGGACGCTGAGGATCTGATGCTCCCCATAAGCGCCGCCCTGTACAGTGACCTCCCGGGCGCTGACCTGGTTGGTGTTGACCAGCGTCACCACCGTCTCGTCATCGGCGAGCCGCTCAACCAGAGCCGCCACGTCCTCAGGGACACCCGCGCGGCGGCGCACGGGATCAAACCACCGCAGGCGCGCATAATGCAGCGCGCCGCCTTGGGCCGGAGACGTCGATGACCAGGGCGGCCGCGCGATGTGGATTCCACCCTCCATCAGGTGGATCAGGGCGGTGACGCTGGCCGGATTGATGTTCAAGGTGGCGTCCGCCAGACGCGTGTCGGGAGTCGTCTTGTCGTCGCGCCGCGCCTGGGCGCGGGCGCGGACGCGCTCCAGATCGGCCCGCAGCGCCTTCACCGGATAGGCCGCGTCCCGCCCTTCGAGGAAGGCGAGCCAGGGGTGGTCGGCGGCCCGCGCCCGGTCCGACGCCGTCTGCGACATGTACCAGATCTCAAGCCCGTTCAGCCGATACTCGCCCGGCGCATAGCCGTACCAGCCCTTGGGACCGTACATGCGGGGCGTCATGAGCTTGCCGTCGACGACCTTCTTCTGGGCGTTGATCACGTCGTTCTGGCGCCGCCAGACGTCGAGATACTTGTCGTCGCCCGTCAGAAGATAGGCGTTGAGGAACCCGACGACGGACCTTGGCACGCGGTTGCGGTCTTCGCGCTTTCCCGTGTGCGGCGCCACGGGGCTGAAGCCCCAGCCATAGGTCCCGCTCCACCACTGGCCCTTGGGCCCGCCGATCTTGCCGTCCAGGCCGATCTTGCTGGGCAGCACGTCGCCATTGGCCTTGGCTCGGTCGATCCAGGCGTCGACATAGGCGACGATCCAGTCGCGGTACTTCGGCTCCTGGTCAAGCATGTAGGCGTTGAGCACCAGGCTGGTGGCCTGCAGGTTCAGCGGCGCATCGCCGACCACATCGCCATACTCGTCGTAGTGGCGCAGCGTCTCCTCATAGGTGCTCTCGCCATGCTCCATGAAGAAGTGGGTTGGATCGAAACGGTCTCCGGCCCAGTCCAGCGGCGTCGCTTGCCGCAGCATAGGCCCCTTGCTGCCGGTGATCATGCTGCGGATGATCTTCAGCTTCGGATCGTAGTTGGCGACGCTCTTGTCCTCGCCTGTGTAGAAGCCCGAGAAACGCTTGACCCGGTCGCGGTATCGAACATCGTAAGGATCCGACAGGCCCAGCAGGTTGAACACCGACAGTCCCTCGGATAGGTGCTGCCAGTCGGTCATGACCGGGAACTCGCGGAAGTACATGCCCTCGCGCGCAAACGGCACTTCCTGGGTCCGGGCCGCCGTGTACTGGGCGACATTGCCTTCGAAAGCCTTCTTGGCCATCACCAGTACATTGTCGTCGGCGCCCAGGGCGTGCAGCGTAGGCCAGTCGTTGACGTTCTCGATCGCGTCGTCAGGCCCGTCATTGGCGCCCCAGCGCGCCACGGCTTGGAGCCAGCCCCGCTCGTCGAAATAGCGCGCAAAGAAGGCCGCGCAGGCCTCCTCGTTGGCCTTAAGCAACTGGCGCTGCAGCAGCGCCCATTCGGGCGGGGCCATCGGCGTGGCGATGGTCGCGAGCGGCGCGGCGACGGCGGACCGAGCGCCATCAGCCAACACCAAGGCCGAGACGCCAGCGAGGAAGAAGCGACGGGTGGTCATGCTTTAAGCCGCCTTCAGTTCCAGCCGCTGGATTTTCCCAACGATCAGGAAGTAGGCCAGGATAGTGACCACGCAGTGGACGCCGACGAAGATCAAGGCGCCGTCGAACGAGTCCGTGGCCTTGACGATGTAGCCGATGACTATCGGGGTCACGATGCCGGCGGCGTTGCCAAAGGTGTTGAAAACCCCGCCGGTCACGCCGGCCATCTGCTTGGGCGAGGTGTCTGAAACCACCGCCCAGCCCAGAGAGGCGACGCCCTTGCCAAAGAAGGCCAGCGCCATGACCACCACGACCAGCCACTCCTGCTCGATCCAGACACAGGCCATGATGCAGGTGGCCAGTAGCATGCCGATCAGCAGCGGCGTCTTGCGGGCGATGTCCAGCGAGCCGGTGCGCTTGAGCAGCATATCCGACAATACCCCGCCGAACACGCCGCCGATGAAGCCGCAAAGCGCGGGCGCGGCGGCGGTGAAGCCCGCCTCCATGATCGACATGCCCCGCGCCTTCACGAGGTAGATCGGGAACCAGGTGACGAAGAAGTAGGTCAGCACGTTGATGCAATACTGGCCCAGATACACACCCAGCAGCATCCGGCTGGACAAGACCTGCTTGACGTTGGCCCAGGTGAAGGCTGCGCCGTTCGAAGCCGAGGCTTCCTCCATGCGCACCAGTCCCCCGCCGGACTCGATATAGTCAACCTCGGCCTTGTTGACCGCAGGATGGGTCAATGGACTGTGGATCAGCTTGACGAAAACGACGGCGGCGACCAGTCCGACCGCACCCATCACCCAAAACACCGAGCGCCAGCCAAAGGCGTGGGCCAGCCAGCCCATCAACGGGGCGAACGCCACCAGCGAGAAGTACTGGGCTGAATTGAAGATCGCCGAGGCGGTGCCCCGCTCCGATCCCGGAAACCATGCTGCAACGATGCGGGCGTTGGCGGGAAAGGAGGGCGACTCGCCCAAGCCCACGGCGAACCGCATGGCGAAGAACACGCTGGCCGCCGCCAGCCCCGTGAAGAACCCGGCGAACCCCTGGAGCGCCGTGAAAAGCGACCAGACCACCAGCGAGATGACGTAGATCCGCTTGGAGCCGAACTTGTCGAGCAACGCTCCGCCGGGAATCTGACCCAGGACGTAAGCCCAGGCAAAGGCCGACAGGATGTACCCCATGGCCACCGGATCCAGGCCCAGCTCCTTCGACGCCGATTGGCCGGCGATCGAGAAGGTTGCGCGGTCGGCGTAGTTGATCGTGGTGATGATGAAAAGGACCGTGATGATCAGCCAGCGCACACGTGTCCGCTTGGTGGAGTCGGTCATACGCATCCCTTCCCAAAGAACCGATCTCACGTCGGCGTTGATAGGGTTGACGCTAGAGGCGCCCGGCTCGGGCGTCTAAGTCAAATCGCCTATGGACCGATCCACACAGGACATGGATCAAGGCGACGCCCGCATCGATTTCGACGATGCAAAGCCCGTCTCTTGGCGAAAAATCGCTCGCCTGGTCCGGTTGCAGACGCTCCGCGCAGAGGGTGCGCTCGATCCGTGCCGAACGCGCATCGGTTCATACCTGATTGAGATTGGCCCTCGACAAGAACCCATTCCTATCTTGAGGCCAACGAAGAAGGGGGTCCTGACCGCCTTCGCCACCAACGAGACCCGCCAAATGCGGGCACTGGGAGGGACCATGTCGACCAACCGCTACCCCGCCGCGCGCGCTGTTCTGGCGCTGAGCGCCTCGGCCCTGGCGTTGAGCCTGGCGACCGCCGCCACCGCTCAAACCGCGGCGCCGCAGACCGACGACACGGTCGAGGCCGTCGTGGTCACCGGCTTCCGCGCTAGCCTGCAAAGCGCGATGAATCTCAAGCGCAACGAAAGCGGCGTGGTCGACGCGATCAAGGCAGAGGACATCGCCCAGTTCCCCGACCTCAATCTCGCGGAGTCGCTGCAACGTATCCCCGGCGTCTCGATCTCGCGCATCAACGGCGAAGGCCGCCAGATCACCGTGCGGGGCCTTGGCTCTGAGTACACCCGCGTGCGCATCAACGGCATGGAGGCGATCTCCACGACCGGCGGCACGGCCAATAGCGGCGGCACCAACCGCGGGCGGGGCTTCGACTTCAACGTCTTCGCCTCCGACCTTTTCAACAGCATCGCCGTCCGCAAGACCGCGTCAGCGGATGTTGAAGAAGGCTCGCTGGGCGCCACTGTCGACCTGACGACCGCCCGCCCCTTCGACAGCCGCAAACCCCAGCTCGTGATGGCGGTCGGCGGCAGCTACAATGACCTTTCGGGCAAGACCACGCCACGCGTCTCGGCGCTTGCCAGCCGCACCTTCTTTGATGGCAAGCTGGGCGCGCTGGTCTCGGTGGCCTACGAGCAGCGCCGCTTGAAGGAAGAAGGCGCCAACATCACGCGCTGGGCGGTCGGCGGCAGCAACGGCGGCTTCAACGCCGCCTCGACGGTGCCGGGCTACACCATCGCCCAGATCAACAATACTGACACGACCACCGGCATCTTCGCGCCCCGCATCCCCTCGTATGTCAGCTACGATATCGACAACAAGCGCCTCGGGATCACAGGCTCGTTCCAGTTCAAGCCGACGCCCGACACCGAGATCACGCTCGATACCCTGTACGCCTATCTGCACGGCATCCGCAAAGAAGCGCAACTTCAGGCGATCGGCCTTTCGCGGTCTGGCGTCGGCAAGCCGCAGACGATCATCCGGGACGGCGTCGTCCAGAACGGGAACCTCGTCTACGCCCGGATGGACAATGTCGATCTGCGCACGCAGTCGGCCTATGACGAGTTGAACACCGAGTTCAAGCAGTTCACGCTCTCGGCGAAACACAACTTCGGCTCGCGGCTCGTGGTCGGCGCCCTGGCGGGCTATGCGGACTCCACGTTCACGCAGCCGATCTCGACGATCATCACCTTCGATCGGGCCAACAGCCAGAACTACACCTACGACTTCCGCAACAGCCGCGCGCCGCAGATCCTGCTGGGGTTCGACCCGACCGATCCGGCCAACTGGTCGGCGATCAACGGCACGTCCGAGGTCCGTATCCGCCCGCAATTCGTCGAGAACCAGTTCTCGACGGCCAAGGTCTATGGCGAGTGGGAAGCCAACGACAACCTGCGGATCAAGGCCGGCCTGGACTGGCGCAAGTTCGAGTACGACAGCTACGGCGCCTACCGGACCAGCGAGACCGTCAGCCAGACCCTGACGTCCGCCGAGCTGGCTTCGGTGTCGAAGGTGTTCAGCGGTTTCGGCAAGAACCTCGACATGCCGACCGGCAACGCCACCGCCTGGCTCGCACCGGACATCGACAAGTACAACGCGCTGCTGAACATCTACAGCAACACCGGCATCTACGCTCTGACCAACACCAACAACAGCTCGGCGCGTGGCCAATACGGCGCGGTCGAGGAGCAGGACACCGGCGCTTACATCCAAGCCGACTTCAAGTTCGAGGCCTTCGGCATGCCCTTCCGGGGTGACGCCGGCGTGCGCCGGGTTCACACCCAGCAGGAGTCTGCGGGCTACGCCGCTGTCAGCGGGGCGATCAAACGCGTCGAGGTCAAGCGTGACTACGACCTGACCCTGCCGTCGTTCAACCTCGCCGCCGATGTGACCGATACGTTCGTGGCGCGCTTCAGCGCGGCAAAGACAATCGCCCGTCCTGGCATCGGCTCCCTATCGCCTGGCGGTGATGTCTCGGTGCAGGGCGCCAACCGCAACTACAGCTCAGGCAACCCGTTCCTCGACCCTACCCAGTCCAAGAACCTGGATGTCTCGCTGGAATGGTACCCCGCTCAAGGAACGATGGTCGCCGCCGGCTTCTTCTTCAAGCGCATCGACACCTTCGTGGCCACGCTCCGGCGTGAGGCGGTCTACAACACCCTCGGCCTGCCGGACTCCCTGCTGACGGGCACCGGCGCCACGGCCGATCAAGTCTTCCAGGTCACCCAGCCCGTGAATTCTGACGGCGGCGATCTGAAGGGCTTCGAGATCAACGTCCAGCAGCCCTTCACCTTCCTACCGGGCTTCTGGAGCCACTTCGGCGTCATCGCCAACTACACCTATGTCGACTCCAAGATCCAATACCTGACCTCGACGGCGCCTGGCGCGCCGACCGTCAACGCAACGCTCGTGGGTCTCTCCAAGAACGCCGCAAACCTGACGCTCTACTACGAGACCCCGAAGTGGAGCGTGCGGGGATCGCTGGCCTATCGCGACGGCTACCTGACCCAGGTGCCCGGTAGCGACGGCAACACCGTCCAGGGCACCAACGAGACGCTCAATGTCGACATGCAGGCCAGCTGGAACATCCGCGACAACCTGAAGCTTTCAGTCGAAGGCGTGAACCTGACCGACGAATTCAACGATCAGTACGTTGGCGATAGCAACCGCCTGAACGTTTACACCCACAGCGGACGGCAGTTCATCGTCGGCCTCCGCTACAACTTCTAGGCCGCTGAACCTCCTCCTCTAAGCCTAGAGCGCGCCGCCCTCTCCTTACCGGGGGCGGCGCTTTTCCGTGCTGCGCGGCTCAAAAGCTACCCGCCTTTTGCGCCCGCGAACGAACGCGCGATTGCTGCCATCAATTGATCGAGCATAGGCACGACGAGGCGTGCTGGCTCAGCGACTTTGCCGCCGGTCTGGGCCGCATGGACCTGGGCGTAGGCCAGGAGGTTGCGATGGGTCGAGGGCGGCAAATCAACCGTGACCTTGACTGGCGCCTCGTCCTCCAGCGGACGAAGCATGAGCTTGTTCATTCGCGAGTTCCTAAAGCGTAGGGCTCCAGGCCGCCTCATAGCCCGCTCCCATGCGCACGACGGGATGGATTAAGCTGAAAAGCCCCCGCCTTCCGGCGAGGGCTTCAGCTTTAGCGTCGGTCCTTTAGCTCAGTAGAAAGCTACGTCGTCGAGCTCGAACCACAACTTGCGGCCGGCCGGGCGCGAGCCCGAGACGCCCACTTCCAACAGGTCCGCCCCGGTCCATGCCCCCTCGCCGCGCTCCGAGCGCTTGAAGTCGGCGAACGGCACGGCGACCTTCGCCCAGGTCTTGTCGGCCATGACCTTGGCGGTCCAGGAGCCCGAGACGGTATTGATCGTCACGATGTAAGCCCCGCCGTCGCCGCGCAGCTCGAACGTCAGACCCTTGAAGGCCGAGACGTCGACCGGTTGGACCGAACCCCGGCTCAACGGCAACAGGACCCCCGCATCGGGCTCTGGCTTCTGGGCCATCTTGGCCGCCACGCTCAGCACATGATCGCCGTCGCCCTTGTCGACCGTCTGCAGCACCTCGACGCTGCGGTCGCGACCGCCGTCGAAGTCGCTGAGACGCAGCGTGTCCAGGCTGGTGCGGCCATCGGCACGCTCGAAGTCGTCGACCAGCGGACCCTTGGCCTTCACGACCGGCAGGGTGGGCTTGTCGTTGAAGGGCGAGCGAGTCGAGCCGGGTCCGAACACCGCCTTGCCGTCGATGAACACCCGCTCCACCTTGCGGACGTCGGCGATGTTGACCCACGGCTGACCGGCGATCAGCACGAAGTCGGCGCGTTTTCCCTTCTCCAGCGTGCCACGATCAGCCAGCAGGTTCATGGCCTTGGCGCTGGTGGCTGTGCCGGCGATCAAGGCCTCGGACGGGGTCAGGCCGGCCTGGACCAGCAGTTCCATCTCATGCAGCGTCGAGAAGCCGTGCACTGTGCCGGGCATGCCGGCGTCGGTGCCAAGGGCGATCGGCACGCCAGCGTCCTTCAGAGTCTTCACGTTGGCCAGGGCGTAGCCGAACTTGCGGGCCGCCTGCTGGGCGCGAGGGCTGTCAGCGTCGGCCGGCGGCTTCTGGCCCGGCTTCACCGGCTCGTACACCGCCAGGGTCGGGGCGTAGTAAGTGCCGCTGGCCTTCAGCTTAGAGACGGTCTGAGCGTCTAGCGGCCGGTCCTGCAAGCTATGGGCGATGATATCGACCCCGCTGTCGGCCGCCACCGCGCCGCGCTCCACCGTGACGGTGTGCGAGAGCACCTTCAGGTTCTGCTGGTGGGCCGCGTCGGTCAGGGCCTTCAGCGTCCAGCCGTCCATGCTGGTGTTGTCCGGCGAGGAGCCATAGCGCCATCCATCGGTGAAGGCCTTGATGGCGTCCGGCTTGTAGGGGGCTAGACCCTCGATCGCGGCCTTGGCCGCCTCGGGGGTGTTGACCCAGCGGGTGGTGGCCTCGTCGGCCCAGTCGGCGCCGTGACCGCCCGGCGTGCTGACGCGAGCGACGAAGTTGACGTGCGGCGCGGTCAGGGTCGACAGCCACTGACGACGCGGCGCGAAGGACTCCGGTTGCTGGTGGAAGTCGTTGATCGTCGTGACGCCGGCGGCGACGTAGGCGTCAGCGATCTTGGGCGTGATGTTGGGCGCGCCGGCTGGAGTCCAATGGGTGTGGACGTCGAAGAAGCCCGGGGTCAAAGCCTGGCCCTTGGCGTCGATCACCTGAGCGCCCTTAGGAGCCTTCACGGCGGGGCCGACGTCGAGGATGCGGCCGTCCTTCACCACCAGTGTCCCCGTGTAGGGCGCCGCGCCCGTACCGTCGAAGATCTGAGCGTTGACGATCGCCACGGCGGGCGTCGCTGCTTGGGCGGCCAGCGGTAGCAGAACGCCGACGGCGACGATCAGTGCGCCTCTGGAACAGGCCTGGATGAGGCGGAGAGAGTGAGCGGTCATGAGACGCCTTCTTTCTGGGGTACGCATTACAAACCCGCGCTTGGAGCGCAGAACCAACAGTCTTCCCCGCCGATCGGCATACCGGGCGGCAAGGTCTCGACCGCACCGGATCGAGGCGCGGCGAGGGCCTGCCGCACGGCGAGGTCATCGCTCAGCAGGGCCCGCGAGAGCGCCGCAGCCTGGGCGCCCTCAGCCCCGCCGCCCTGATAGGCGGCTAAGGTCTTTCCGAAGGTGCGCAACGCCGCGTCCAGCTGGACGGAGGCCGTGGGCGACAACGCCCTTTCGCCCTGCGCCTCGACCATGTCGCCAACGACGCGGGCGCGGATGCGCCGACGCAGGTCGCCCAACCGCCCTTCGTCGCCGCTCGGCGCCACGCTCGCCAGTAGGCGCTCGGCCAGCTCGGCCACGCCCAGTTGGCTCGAATCGCGGCGGTTCTGCTCGACCACCCGATTCAGCCGTTGCGGATTCAGCAGCAGCGACACCGTCTGGTCGGCGGCCATTTCGGCGGCGGTCGCCAGGTCGAAGATCGACGGTCCCGAGGTCGGGAAGATCTCGATCTCGTAGGCCTTATCGCGCACGCCCGGCTGGCCGGACGATAACAGGTTCAGCAGAGGATCCGGCAGGTCCAGGGTGACGGGATCGACTGTGCGCAGCAAGGCGTCCAACGCCTTGCGCTGAGTGGCCGCGGCGGTGATCGATGCGCTTTCGTGACCATCGCCGCGAACAGCGTACGCATAGTCCACGCCGCCGATCAGCTTCACGGCGGCTTCGACTTGGTAGCGATGGAACAGATAGATGGGCGCGAGAACCCGCTTGAGATCCGCAGCCGGCGCACCCTTTGGCAGGTTCGCGAGGCCGAACCGGTTGAGCGCGATTTTGCGCACGGCCAGCACATGATCCAGCTCCGCGACCGCGTGAGGACCGTTGTCCCACAGCGCGCCGTAGGGCTGACCGGACGCGGCGCCGCGCGAGTCCCCGTCGGTGACGAAGCGCAGACCCTTGGCCTGGGCGTCGCGCGCGAGGCGGTCCAGGCGCGCGGACTCGTCCGCCCCTGGCGCCCCCTGCGAGTATAGCCAGTTGATCGCGAAGCGGTCCCAAGCTCCCACGCCCGTGGCGTAGGCCTCTGACAGGTCCAAGCGGTCGCTTTCGATTTTCACCAGCGGGGCCGGATAGTCCATGACCGAGGCGCGACCATAGGTGCTGCCCGCGAAGTTGTGGGCCAGGCCTAGGGTGTGGCCGATCTCGTGCACCGACAGCTGGCGGATGCGGGCCAAGGACACCTTGAGCGGATCGTCGGGACCGCCCTTCCCCGTCTTGTCCGCACCGACCAAGCCTTCGAAGATCAAGCGGTCCTGGCGAACGCGCAGCGAGCCCAGTTGGACGACGCCACGCACGATTTCGCCGGTGCGTGGATCGACGACCGTGGTTCCGGTCGACCAGCCGCGGGTCTGACGATGAATCCAGTTCACGACGTTGTAGCGCGCGTCCATCGGATCCACGCCCTCGGGCAGCGTCTCGACACGGAAAGCGTCGATATAGCCAGCGTCCTCGAACGCCTTGGCCCACCAGCGGCCGCCCTCGATCAAGGCGGTGCGGATCGGCTCAGGCGCGCCGCGATCGACGTAATAGACGATCGGCTTCTTGACCCGGGACCGGGCGGCGTTTGGGTCGGTCTTCTCCAGCCGGAAGCGCCGGGCCAAGCGCTGGACGATCGGCTGGTCCAGCGGCGCGGCGTAGTCGGCGAACAGCACCTGAGCCGAGGTGCCGGTGCGAGGGTCGTAAGAACGCGGGACAAAGCCCGGCGCGGGCAGCCGAATGAAGCTGTGATGGACGCCGAAGGTCACAGATCGTCCGTCCGGGACGATGCCGTTGACTTCGCTCCCCGGTTCATCGGCGGTGAAGGTCTGCCGGGTCTCGAACTCCAGATTGTCAGGGAAGGCGCCCGTAGCCGGAAGATCAACGTAGCTGAGCGCGGGCGCCAGCTTATAAGCGCCCTGCTTGCCACGCTTGAGGCCGGCAGTGATGTCGAAGGCGTCGCGCAGCAGGAACGAGGCGATATCGACCGTGACACCGCCGTCCGACGTTTCGGCGATCACATCGCCCGTCCAGACCACCGAGGCCGGGAAGCTGTCCTGGACGGTGCGGGCCTCCTCCGGCGTTCCGCCGACGGCGCGGAAGCCGTAGTTCTCGAACGCGATCAGCACCTTCTTGCCGACCCGCCGGAAGATCAGCACCTGGGTCTCGCCCGTCGCGGCCCGGTCCAGGCCCACCGGCGTCGATCCGAGGCCGCCGCTGAGGCTGGGCTGATAGAGGAAGCGGCCCGACACCCCGTCGGCGGCAGGCGCCGGCAGGGTGACGACGACCGCGCCCTTGGCCGAGTCGGTCTTGACCGGCAGCAGGCTTGATGGCGAGGCGGCCGCCGGCGCCGAAGCGCCAGCGGCTTGAGCGAAAGTCGCCGGCGCGGCGGCGAGCGCGAGCGCGGCAAGCGCGCTCGAAACCCGCCAGCGCGCACGGTAAGCGCTGAACACGTACTTCACGATCCGCCCCTTGTTTCTAGAACGTCTTCTTGACCGAGACGTACCAGTAGCGGGCGTACGGCAGATAGACCGTTCCGTCATAGCCCGCAGAGCTGAGCGGCGGATCCTTGTCGGTGATGTTGCGGACGCCCAAGCGCAGCTTGGTGTTGGCGTTCGCGAAGTCGTATTCGCCATACAGGTTGGCGGTGATCTGCGAGTCCACCACCCACGGCGAGCCGGCCGAGTCCAGCAGGGCGGTGTCGTTGTAGTCGCCGATGTACTGGGTGAAGCCGCCGACGGTCAGCTGCTTGTAGCGCCAGGTGAGCGCAGCGGAGACCTTCCAGTCGGTCTTGCCGTTCTGTCGCAGCAGGTTGCCCCCGCCGTTGATGGTGGTGCCGGCGTTGATCTTGCCCGCCGACCGCGCCGCCATCAGCTCGGCGATGCCCGGCGACGGCGACTGGTAGTACTTGATCAGGTGCGCGGCGTTCAGGTTGAAGTCGAAGTCGCCGAGCTTGTCGGTGCTCAGGCGATAGATCAGGCCCAGATCCAGCCCCTCGACGTCCTGCGGCTGCAGGTTGGTGTACTTGTCGTTGACGTACAGGACCTGACCGGCGGCCGTGAGGCCCGTGCCGGCGAAGGCCGCGATGTCGTCAGCCGTTGGCGCGGCGCGGATGACGTTGGGATTGCTCGAACCCGACTGCCGCAGCAGGTAGTCCAGGATGAGGGCGTTGCCTTCGCCGAACACCCCGATCAGGCCCGTCTGCTTCACCTTCCAATAGTCCACGGTGAGGGTCAGGCGGCCATACGCGGAGGGAATGAACTTCGGCTCCAGGACCACGCCGTACGACAGGGTCTCGGACTCTTCGGGATCCAGGTCGGGGTTACCCGCCCGGCGCGCCGTGGTCAGCAGCGAGCGCGAGCAGCCCGCGAACGAGGTGATGCGCTTGGCCCGCAGATCGGCCTCGCAGAAGGCGTAGTCGGTGCGGGTGTTGGACCGCGACACGACCGTGGCGTTAATCTGCTCGAGGTTCGGCGCACGGAAGCCCTTGGCCCATGAACCACGGATGCGGAAGCCGTCGATCAGATCCCAGGCGCCAGCGATCTTGGGCTTCGCGGTGTTGCCGAAGTCGCTGTAGTGCTCGTAGCGCCCGGCCAGCTGCAGATCCAGACGGTGGACCAGAGGGATCGACATCTCGGGCGAGACCAGCGGAACAGCGAACTCGATATAGGTCGATGCGACTGAACGGTGGCCCCTGGTGTCGGGGTTCATGCTGGAGTTGATCAAGTCACTCAGCACCGCACCACTGATCGGGTCGGTGAACGTGATCGTGCCGTCGATGCGCTTGTCGCGGTCGTCCAACTGGGTTTCACGGCGCACCTCGATGCCCGAGGCCACGCCGACGTCGCCGCCCGGCAGGCTGAAGAGATCCGGCTTGGAGACCTTGAAGTCCCAGGAGGCCAACGTGCTCTTCGTGCGGCGCTTAATCTTGACGCGGATGGCGTCGATCGCCGCCGCGCTGTTGCGGGTCGTGTCGGCGCCGCTGGGATTGTTGATGTCCGAGCCGTTGAAGACGTTGTAGGCGTCGGGCGTGGACAGGGCCAGCTGGGCGTAGAGCTTGGTGTTAGAGATGTTGTCGCTGATGTCGTCGGCGGTGGCTTCCGAATAGACCAGAGCCGACTCCCAATCGAAGCCGAACTTCCGGCCGCGGACACCGCCCAGCACACGGTATTGATCGTTGGTCACGTCGACATGGGTCAGGCCTAGATCCGCGAAGGTGTAGCCGCGAAGGGTCAGCGGCAAGCCGCTGGCCGGGACGTTCAGGTTGGGCAGGCGGTTGGGGTTGGCCGTCCCGTTGGCGAAGGTCACCGGGCCGAAGGGATTCCAGTAGTTGCTGGCCGGAATGCTGATCACGCCCGAGGACAGCGTGGCGATCGGCGCCTGAAGGGCGCTGGTCTTGGCGTGGTACAGGCCCAACTCGCCGAAGACGGTAAGGTCCTCAGAGAGATCGTAGTGGCCGGTCAGGAAGACGTTGGTACGCTTGAGCTCCGGGATCACCGTCGTGCCGAGCGCGGCCGTGTTGAAGCGCAGGTCGCGATCGGCGGCCGAGGTCGCCAGGGCGCCGTCGTCGATGCACATGCCGCCGCTGATATTCAGCTGGCAGCCCGCGAACGTCGAAGGTTGAATGTGGAAATAGCCGGCGCTGCTGGTGAGCGCCGTCGTTCCCTGGCGCACCGTGCCGAAGCTCTGCGGCGTCTGGACATACGCCCACGGCGTCGTGGTGCTGCGCCCGTCCAGGCTGGCGACACCGTCAAAGCGGGTGCCGGCGAACAGCCCGCGACGGTCTGACGAAGCGGTGTAGTCCTGGTCCGTCGAGCGCATGCGCGTGCGCTGGTCGTACGAGACAAAGGCGCTGACATTGCCGCGGCCGTCGGCGAAGTTCTTCCCGCCGAAGGCGTTGAAGTTGTACTCCTTCAGGTTCGTCCCCTCGGCGAAACCGTACTGGCCCGAGGCGGTCAGACCGTCGATATCGTCGCGCAGCACGGTGTTGACCACGCCAGCCACGGCGTCGGCGCCGTAGATGGCGGCCGCGCCGTCGCGCAGGACTTCCAGGCGCTTGAGGCCGGTCACGGGAATGGCGCTGGTGTTGTAGGTGAGCACCGGCACGAGGTTGTCGTTCGCCTGGCTGGTCGGGTGGGTCACCACCCGGCGGCCGTTCAACAGCACCAGGGTGTTGCCGATGCCAAGGTTGCGTAGATTCACGGAACCGACATCGCCCCGGGCGCTATTGCTGCTGCCCGGCAGATACTGCGCGTTGAAATTCACGTCGCCCATCTGCGGAATGGACCGGAAGAGCTCATCGCCCGACACAGCGCCTGAGGCGCCGATCTGGTCCTCGCCGACCACTGTCACCGGCAGGGCCGAGTTGACCTTCGCGCCCTTGATTTGCGAGCCGACGACCACGACGGCCTCAATCTCGGTGGGGTCCGCTGGCGGCGCGGTCTGGGCCCAGGCCTGGGCGGCGAAACTCGCGGCGCAAAGCGCCGTCGTCGCAAGCACGAGCTTGCGGTGGTTGATGGTCATAAAAGCCCCTCCAATAAACGCACTGCGTGAGCCACCCCCGCCCTGCTTCTGGCGAAACAGGGCGTGGCTCACGCCACACTCCGAACACAAGTGGATCGAACCACACCATTTCCCATCAAATTGATCGGGTTTTAAATTGGAATTTTTCTGATAGCGGGCGCAGGTATGTCCACATAAACGACCCCGACGCGGCCCTTTTGCCCAAGCTAGAGGCAAATAATTGCCTCAAGAAAAGGATTGACGACGGCGTGGGAAGCCGTGGTGACGCGCCCTACGGCATCAACGCCAAGACCCGACCTGGCAAAACGAGCGAGGAGCGCGCCGAGGGCGTCCCCAAACGTCTCTAGCGAGCGACCGGCCGCAAACGCGACCGTTACGACGCACCTTGCCACCGTTGAGAAGCTCAGGCGGGTCGGCCCTTCGAGTTCGACGGCAAGTTATGCTGTCTGGTCCCCATGCAGACGCAAGAACGGCGTTACGAGATTCCCTAACGGCCGCCTCAATTAAACCAGATTATTCCGATAGAATTAAAAAGGTATCGATCTCCCGGACTTCAACCGAGGGGATCGGACATGTCTTTCACCCAGCGTAACGACGCGACCAAGGCGCTCCTGCTCGCGGCGCTGCTTTGCGGCGGCGCCAGCAGCGCCTATGCCGGCGTGACCGGGGACCCGACGGTTCCGAGCGCCGTGGCGACCGCGCCTGAGGACTGGGTGTCCGACGGCTCGAGCGTGGCCGGCGCGACAGTCGAGGCCCTGACGATCACCGCCCGCCGCCGGTCAGAGACCGTGCAGTCGGTGCCTCTGGCCGTGTCGGTGGTGGGCGGCGATCGCCTGGACGGTACCGGCTCGTTCAACGTCGGTCGCCTGCAGCAGCTGACACCGACCCTGCAGTTCTATTCGTCGAACCCGCGCAACACCTCGGTGAACATCCGGGGCCTGGGCGTGCCGTTCGGTCTGACCAGCGACGGCTTCGAGCAGGGCGTCGGCATCTATGTCGACGACGTCTATAATTCGCGCGTCGCCACTGCGACCTTCGACTTCCTGGACGTGGACCGCATCGAGGTCCTGCGCGGTCCGCAGGGCACGCTGTACGGCAAGAACACCACCGCCGGCGCCATTAACATCACCACCCGCCAGCCCACCTTCGACTTCGAAGCCAACGCCGAGGTCTCGCTAGGCAATCTCAATTACAAGCAGGCCAAGGCCGCGATTTCGGGGCCGCTGAACGACAAGCTCGCCGCCCGCATCGCCGTCTCCAGCACGCACCGCCGAGGGACGATCTACAACGTCACCACCCGCCGCTACATCAACGAGCAGGACAATCTGGGCCTGCGCGGTCAGCTTCTGTTCAAGCCTAACGAGGACCTGGCCGTGACTCTGGCCGTCGACTACAGCGCTCAAGATCCTGAAGGCTTCGCCCAGATCTATGTGCGCACCGGGGCCACCCAGCGGGCGCTGAACCGACAGTACGCGGCCCTGACGTCCGCGCTGGGCTATGCGGTCCCCAGCACCAACGCCTTTGACCGCGTCACGGACGTCGACGCCGAGCTCAACGCCGGAAACAAGATCGGCGGCGCCTCGGCCCGGGTGGTCTGGAACGTCGCGGGCGGGACCCTGACCTCTGTCACGGCCTGGCGCTTCTGGGACTGGAAGCCGCAGAACGACCGCGACTTTTTGGGTCTGTCGATCGTGGCCAAGTCGCAGAACCCCTCGCAGCAGGACCAGTACAGCCAGGAACTGCGCTTCAACCGCTCCTGGGACGCCCATGACCTGGTGGTCGGCGCCTTCGCCTTCCATCAGCGGATCGACACCCAGGGCACCGAGCAGCAGGGCGTCAACGCCAGCCGCTGGAACATCAACCCCAGCAACGCCCTGTCCAATGATCCCACCGTCCTGGCGGGGCTGACGGCGCTCAACACCCAGTGGCTGAAGAGCACGAGCTTTGCGGTGTTCGGCCAGCTGAGCTGGAAGGTCACCGACGCCTTCAGCCTGACTCCGGGCGCGCGCCTGAACTACGACGAAAAGTCGGGCTACTATGAGCGCAGGGTGGTCGACGGCCAGGGCGTCCCGGTCCTGCTCACCGACACCGGCGCACGGCGCGCCGCCCAGCTGGCGGTCTACACCCCGCAGGTCAGCGCCCCCAGCTTCGACGACTGGAACTTCACCTACGACCTGTCGGCCAGCTATCAGCTGAACCGCGACGTGCTGGCCTACGCCACCTACGCCAAGAGCTTCAAGACGGGCGGCATCAATCAGAACGGCCTACCGACCGACGCGACGGGCAAGCCGGTCGAGGCGGCCGGCGCGATTAAGCCCGAGGACATCAACCACTTCGAAGGCGGCCTGAAGACCCAATGGCTGGACCGCACCCTGACGGCCAACCTCGCGGTCTTCCGCAGCGACATCAAGAACTACCAGGCCACGGTGAGCAACGGCCAGCTGGGCGTGCTACGCGGCTATCTGGCCAACGCCGGCAAGGTGCGTACGCAAGGCGTGGAGCTGGACTCGGCCTACCGGCCTAACGCCCGCTTCTCGACCTATGTGAACGCTGCCTACACCGACGCCAAGTATGTGCGCTTCGTCGATGCGCCGTGCCCGCCGGAGTTGTCGGGCGGCACGGTGGCGACGGGGACACAGGTTCCGGGCGCGGCCGGCGTGGCCGGCGCGCTCAGCCCCGCTAACTGCGACGTCTCAGGTCAGCGCCTGCCAGGCGTCTCGAAGTGGAGCGTGGCGCTCGGGGCCGAGGCTAATGTTCCGGGTGATTTCCTCGGCAAAACCGGCGAGTTCTACGTCGGCTACGACGGCAGCTACCGCAGCAAGTTCTCGTCCAATCCCTCGCCCTCGGCCTACACTTGGGTCGACAGCTATGCGATCGCCAACTTCCGGGCCGGCTTCCGAACGCCCGAGGGCCTCAACCTCTATGGCTGGGTGCGCAACGCCTTCGACGAGAACTATTTCGAGTTCCTGGCCGTGGGCCCCAGCAACACCGGCCTGATCGCCGGTCAGCCAGGCGACCCGCGCACCTGGGGCGTGACCCTGCGGGCGTCCTTTTAAACCGTGACCACGCAGCCGCGATCGAAGACTAGACGTGAGGGGCGCAGCAGGACCGGCGCCTTGGGCGCCTCCGGCGCGTTTCTCGTCGGCCTTGATCGCGGCCGCCAATCCCACAGGCGTGGCGCCGCCTCCCAAGCCGCGTCAAATGGGACGAGACCGACGACGAGGGGCGTTGGAGAGGCCGAGCCCTTTGCTTCCGACCGACCGACTAGCTACGCGAAAGCGCCTGCGAGTGGTTTCATGCGTCCAGCCTTTCCTGGCGTCGAGCGTTTCCCAGCCAGTGGGCGATGTTCACCGCCTTCGGGCTCAAGACCGCCGGTTGTCACGTTCCAGGCTTTGAGCGAGGCTGAGCGCCAACCAAGAGGGCGCCATGGCGGATCCTGAACAGGCTAGAGCAACACAGCTACGCAACATCGAACAGAAGACAGGAGCCTCCGCACGCGACTGGGCCGAAGGCGCCCGATTGGCGGGCGTGGGCAGACATGGCGAAATTCGTGCTTGGGCGAAGGCGCACTATGGCCTGGGCTATGGCGACGCCAACGCCCTTGCCTCCGCCGTCCTCGAGGCCAGCGCCCCGGAAAGTCGTCGGTCCGAAGATCCGCTAGACCAGATCTATTCGGGTACCAAGGCCCATCTTCGACCGATCCATGATCGACTGATCACCGAAGCCCGAGGCTTTGGCGAATTCGAGATCGCTCCGAAGAAAGGCTACATCTCCCTGCGGCGGAAAAAGCAGTTCGCCATGATCGGCCCCAAGAACGCCAAGCAGATTGAACTCGGCCTCAATCTCAAAGGCGATTTCGGCAACGACAGGATTATCGCTCAGAAGCCAGGCGGTATGTGCCAATTCGCAGTCGCTCTCAGTGACGTCGCCGAAATTGATGGTGCGGTCGTCGAGGCCTTGAGATCCGCCTATGAGGCTGCAGGGTAGTTCGAGCCCGAGGCCTATGGGCGGCTTCGAGGACCGATGCACATGTCACGCTGGTAACGCACGTCCAGAACCGGGCGCGTTCGACTCGCGAGCGTTAAAGCGGCGTCCGCCGCTCAGCGATCTGATTAACTGCCTGTTGGCGGGTCGATCAACGTCGCAACCTTTGGTTCCGAAGGCTGTGGGCCCTGCGACGTAGACAGGCGCAGAGTCTCTCCTCGCCCCGCCTGCGCAGACCATTGCTCGTCAGTCTCGCACGATCGCTTCGTGCAGCGCCTGGACCTGCCGGTTCAGTGCGCCGAGGTCCTCGCCACTCATGCCGGACCGCTCCAGCAGGGCCTTGTTCAGGCATCCCGACTGACTCAACAGGGCCCGGCCGGCCTCCGTCATCGTCACTTCGACCTTGCGCTCGTCCTCGAGCCCGCGCCGCCGCATGACTAGGCCGGCGGCCTCCAGACGTTTGACCAGCGGCGTCACGGTGCTGGACTCAAGGTCCAGCCGCGCTGCGATCGCACCGATCGTGGCGCCGTCGCTCTCGCCCAGCGCGTTCAGCACAAGATACTGCGGATAGGTCAGGCCCATTGCGTCCAGCAAGGGCTTGTAGGCTCGGGTGATCGCCATGCTGGTGGCGTAGAGAGTGTAGCAGATTTGCTGATCAAGGGGGTGTGGTGGCGGCGTCTTTGTTGTCATGAACCCTTCTTATCACAAAAAAGGATATCGCAATAATAAAATGCTGGACAGGCGCACAGGGCCGGCGTAGGCCTATTTCGTTCTCGCGATAATCATTTTCGCGATCAATAGATGAGAGATGATCATGAGCCAGTCGAACCAAGCTTCCCGCCGGAATGTGATGACCGCCGGTTTCGGTCTCGCCGCCGCCGCTTCGCTGGGCGCTTCCGCCCAAGCGGCGCCCACCGCCAAAAAGCCGGCCGCCTCGCCCCACGCGGCCAACCGCGCCGAAAGCGGTTTCGTCACCACCCAGGACGGCGTCCAGATCTTCTACAAGGACTGGGGTCCCAAGAGCGCCCAGCCGATCGTGTTCCACCACGGCTGGCCGCTGTCGTCGGACGACTGGGACGCCCAGATGATGTTCTTCCTGCTGAAGGGCTATCGGGTCATCGCCCATGACCGCCGGGGCCACGGGCGCTCGACCCAGACCGACAGCGGCAACGAGATGGACACCTACGCCGCTGACATCATCGCCCTGGCCGACCACCTGGACCTGAAGAACGCTTTCCACGTCGGCCACTCGACCGGCGGCGGCGAGGCCATCCACTACGCCGCCCGCGCCAAGCCCGGCCGCGTGGCCAAGGTCGTGCTGGTCGGCGCTGTGCCGCCGATCATGCTGAAGACCGCCGCCAATCCGGGCGGCCTGCCCATGGAGGTCTTCGACGGCTTCCG
>Ga0056913_1000402_pt1 | contig 42685 bp, 37 predicted proteins | sample EBPBio282013_DNA_FD_55170 | JGI IMG/M metagenome (GOLD analysis project Ga0056913, IMG submission 55170) | Wastewater treatment Type I Accumulibacter community from EBPR Bioreactor in Madison, WI, USA - Reactor 2_5/28/2013_ DNA (Hybrid Assembly) | ecosystem: Engineered > Bioreactor > EBPR >... | reverse complement strand
ATCATAATAAGCGATGCCATGGGTTATTGCTCATGCTCTTACAGTGTGCTGGCCTCCGAAGGCGTGAGCCTGAACGGAACCTCACTTCAGTTTGGTGGCGTGGGAACCTATATGGCAGGCAAAATGATCAATGCTCAGAATGTCAGCACTTCAGGTCAGGAGGTATTCCTCAAATCAGATAACCTGCAGGGAAGCTTTGGCAACTGGATTAAAGGTACCGCTCCGGCACCCCTTGATTTTGTAGAAAACACCAGCAGCTCAGGTAAGAACTTCAGAGTCAAAAACGATAAAACAAGCACCAGCGACAAAAACGATTACAAGAGAGTGGTAGTTGGTAAAAATGCAACCCTGACCCTGTCGGCAAATGGTCAGATTAACATAAAGAATCTCAAACTTAAAAAAGGGGCGAGTCTGAAGGTAAGCGGGAAATCTACCGTATCTGTAAAAGATTTCATCAGACTGGATGAAGAGGTGCAACTGGGTGAAGCGTCAAATGGAATTAGTCTGTTCATGGGCAACAATCTGAATGTGCTGTCGGGCAGTAAGCTGAACGGTTATTTCTACAGCAAAGAGAACATAGGAATCAAAGATGCCGCCGCTACCAGCAAAACCATCATCAAAGGTACACTGGCAGGAAAAATGATAACAGCCGGAGCTAATGTGGAGCTTTATGGCTCAGAGGTAAACTGTGACAACATCGCAAAAACCGCAGTAGAGGAGTCCCCTCTGGCAGAAGTGAACCAGCCTGAAACGACGCAGCAGGGCATTCAGAAGATAGGAGAATGGAAATTTGGCCCTAACCCTACGCTGGATTACCTGAGAGTGGAGATTCCTGAAGGTAAAGTACAGCGGGTAGGTGTTCTGGACGGCATCGGGAATGTACATCATCTAAACTTTGAAGTTGAAAATGACGGAAGCATCAGAATCAATACCCAAAATCTCCGATCCCAAATATGGTATCTGAGAATCACCACCGACAAAGAAACGAAAATCCTTAGAATATATAAAAACCAATAGTTAAGATTTACTGACAAACGCCTTCTGATTTTCAGAGGGCGTTTTTTTTGTCATGAAAGAATTCCTAATGTAAAATTGTTATCAGAAATTATTTCCTAATAATATAAATTTTTACTTAAACAAAGTTAAACGTATGGCTTTTGGCCATTGTTTAATTAAAAGATATCGAAACTAGTAGCTAATAATCGAATATGAGGATTCAGCATACTAATTTATTATTTATAGGAGAAATTATGGAAACAAAAATATTTATTTGAAGATTTTCCAAATGATCCTGCTACTCTGGAAATTTATTTTGAGCAGACATTTGACTTATTTGTTGTAAAATTTCTGATTGTGTTTTTTCTAATTTATTTATTCTACTTTCTGCCTCGTTCAATCGTTTCAACAAGGCTTGGGTAGCCGAAATATTAAGCGTAGAAAGTGCCTCATAATCAACCGAACGAAAATCTGAAACTTCACGACCATAAACAAAAACTTGTTGATTTACGATTGACGATTCGGGATTTACGATTTTAAAACCTTTTTCATTTACCTCTTTTACTTCCACTAATTCTTGAGTTGTAACAAATATCAACTTCACTTTTTCGCCTACTTTGAGGGTATGATTGGGTAATGAAATAAAATCATTTTCGATGCTTGTTAATTGGTAAATATCTGGTATACAATCTGTTAACTTGCTTATCGCCTGCGGATATACCGATTCAACTTGTTGTGCAATAACCTTCTTATAGTGCCCATTTCCTTTGCCGATTTTGTCTTTAAACTGATAATCAGTGATTTCGATTTTTGAAAGCGTTTCGAGGTCTTTTTCGTTGTTTGAGATTTCCTTAATATCCTTAATTCGGGCATCCGAAAAAGCATTAAATTCGGTGGCTGCGATTCGATGAGAAGCATAAATCGAATAATTGAAGGAGTTTCCAGTAGTATTAGTACCCGTCAATGGGCTGGCATTTCTGAAAAAAGCAAAATTCCCAATCGAACCATTCACATTTCCATTCACCACCAATTTGGCTTGCGTCGGATTCGTAGTGCCGATTCCGACTAATCCATAATTGGTGATAGTCATTCTACTATTAAAATTGGTATAGAAATCAAGCCCATGATAGTTTGAATCATCACCGCCAGTTCGCCTTGATGCAATACCTTCTCCACTATTAAATCCAAATTTTAGCCCATTATCAATTGTACCTCCATTTTCATTATTTTGGTCAATATTCATGCCTTTGACAACCGAGAGTTGCTCTTGAGGCTCTTCTAAGCCTATACCTACTTTTCCCGTACCTCTTACACTAATAGCCGTTAGGGGGATAGTATTTCCCTCGCTTGTCGTCGAAATTCTCATGCCTGTTGGCAAACTTGTAGCCGTGGGCGTTCCATCAACAAAAAGCTGAATACCTCCCGCATCATAAAAATCATCTTGATTGTATGCTAAACCACGAATTTGAATTAAATCATCATCACTTTGTACGGAAGCGGGTGTTATTTTTGTTCCTCTTGCTTTACCGAAGTTTAGCCAAGGCGAAAAGCCAGAATCTTCAAACAAAACCAAGTCAATATCCGAACTGTCCGAATCATCAGAAATAGACAAAATATTGCCATATTTTAAATATGAATTGGTTGGAAGCGGAAATTCTGTGGTTGAATTGATGAATAAGCGTCCGTTTAATTGAATTTTGCCTTTTATGGTTTCTTTGTTAGGCTCTATCGTTATACTTTGAGCAATTACAGAGATATCAACGATTAATGCAATTATTGTAATAGAGGCAAACTTTAATAGGGTTTTCATTTTTAGATAATTTTTTAATTTAAGATTTAAAATAACCGAAATTTTGGCTTGCTGTGCCATTCATAAAACAGTCCATCAGGGTCTCTTTTGGCTCTGATTTCTTGTACTTTTAGTAGGTTTTCATTACTCATAAAAGCAGCCGTGCGTCGGTGCAAACCTTCATCGGCCAACTGAATACCGACCGCTAAATGCTCCATTTTTCGCATCGTATCAAACGCCCAATTATTGTATTTTTCGGTGTCTTGGGCATCTTTCCAGCAGCTATACAAGGCCATATAAATATTGTCTTCTTTGCTATAAGCCATGTCGGTATTCAGATTACCAGGGTGCCAATTCAGCCATAAAAAATGCGATGGGGCAGGCGGTAAAGTTTCAGCGATTTGCTTGATATGAGGCAACAAATCATCAATCGAAGCGTGTGTCCACATATTATCTACGCCCCAATGGTGGTCTTCGGGGTAGTGTGTCATCGTTCCTTTGTAGAGCAATTCAATGCCTGGGTTGAAGGCAGGTGTGGCAATAATGGCCTTTTTCTTAATTGGACTATTGTGCATAAAAGCCTTGGCTTCCTCAAATTCGTCTTCGGTGTCGGCAAAAATCGGTGCAATTGCCTCAATGCCTGCCCCTAAAATATTGAGCATCTTTTTGCTCATAATCATCTGAAATTCAATTGCTTTTGGAATTGAAGAGCCTTCATCGTACGCCCAACGATAAACATGTTCAAGGTGTTTGATGCTAAAATCATGAGCCATGATAGCTCGGTATTTCGGCAAAGGATAGGTTTTTAGGTAAAATTTAACAACAATGCCAAAGAAACCCGGTCCCGAACCACGAGCCGCCCAAAACAAATCAGTATTTTGGGTCGGACTGGCGTGAACCAACTCGCCATCGGCCGTGATGATGTCCATCGCTAACACGCTTTGGCAAGCAATGCCCAATTTACGGCCATTCCAACCATAGCCGCCTTGAAGCAGATAGCCACCAATACAAACACCCTTGCAATGACCCGCAGGAAAGAACAAATTCTCTTTGTAAAGTGCTTTCATCAACACGCTTCCACCCACCCCTGGGCCTGCTTCGGCAGTCATGGCTTCTTTATTGACAGAATATTGATTGAATTTTTTCATTAGAATTAGAATTGCACCTTCTCTGATAAAATTGGCACTAAAACTATGTCCGCCCGAACTAATCGTAATGCGTTTACCGGCCGATTTTGCGTAGCGAACCGCATTGATTACATCGTGAATATCGTTCGGAATTACTACCATCGAAGGGCGTTGTTTAGGGTCAATTTTATTAAAAAGTGTTCCCATTACTATCTCATCGAAGCCTTTATCGCCTCTCATGATTACATCTCCAGATATTTTTAGGTTTTCCATAATTTTAAAGCATTAGTTGTTTTGGTTAAATTCATTATATAAATCGGGGAGAATTGCCGCCAAATGATTCATTTCTTCCGAGCAATGAGCCATCAAATCTTTAGCTTGTTGTTCGGGAAGTTTGACTAATTTTTGTAGAAGTTTGGAAGCTATTTTAGCTAAGAAGTTATCGGAACGAACGGCTATAAACTTGCCACCCATCCAAAATCTTGAACGCATTTCGACACCTTCATCGGTTTTACGGATTTGATGCACTAACCAGCCAAAATCAAGCGGATAATTTACATAGCCAATTCTGGCACAGACATAAACAACTTTCGATTTGTCTGCAATTTCAACTTCAGAAAAGCCAAATTCGAGTGGAGATTTAAACTGGATAGCCGCATTTTCTAGTTTTGTGCCAATGTATTCTTCAATATTTGAGGTGCGATTGAGGTATGCTACTTCATTTCGTCCGTCTGCCCAAACTGCCGATTGATGGGCTTTCGGATGCCACAATTTATAGCGACTGTCTTCACAACTATGCCAGCCAAACCACCAGTCCCACATTTCGGGACTGACATTGGGCATGGGTGTAAGCACCGCCACATGGAGCGAGCCATCGGAGTTTATTAGGTAGCCATTTTCCAAATCGTGGTAGCCTGAGTCATTTAGGTGTCGCACGTCTTCGAACCAAAGCCCTTGTTTTGCTGGTCTTTTGCTTGCCAATTCTATTAATTTAGGCATTGGTCTAATGATTTCATTGAAAAATCGTGCGTATGGCAATGCCCAATCTTGCTCTTGATATCCAATGTACTTTCTCTTAGTTTTCATTGTTTACAAATTTGTTTGACAAAAATGTTTATTATTTCTAAAAAAAATATGACCGATTTGGTCATATTAGTATTGATTTACTGCTTTTTTTACTTCACCAATGACTTGAGCATTAGATCTTTGATTTTTTGTCTGCGTTGTTTCATTAATTCCATCATTTGCTCGTCGGTTCGGTTTTCTTTAGTTTTTATGTATGAATAACCCAAATAGGGTGTTCCGCACAGCGAATAAATATTCATCATCAAATCTTCGCCTGTAATTTCTTCATTGATGGCAGTTCCTTTTTGTTTTTCGGCGTTCAAAAGAGCTTCTAATCGGTGCGGAAAATCATCTTCTGAACTTGCCGCCAACATATTGACTACATCGGGTGACTCATTGATTACATTTACAATGAAACTAGGCAAAGTTGGCTTCGCTTCAAACAAATCGCAAAGTGTATCTATCATCAGCGATATTAAGTGAACCAAATCTAAATTCTGTTCCAACAGTCGATCCAGATGGGGAAAAACAATTCCCATCGTATTATTCATTACTTCTTGAAAAAGCTCTTCTTTTGTACTGTAATAGTAGTGCAACATTGTGCGACTAATACCAGCCTCTACGGCAATTTCTGTGGTACGGGTACCTTTGAATCCGCTTCTATGAAACACTCTTTCTGCAGCAGCAAGAATTTTTTCTTTAGTATGGTGGTCGATTTTTGGCATATCAGAATTTTATTCGACAAAATTGTTTATAAAAATTAATCTTTCCAAATTTTTAATATTAATTCAAAAGATTTTGAAAATAGGGAAAAAAATGGTTAGGTAATTAAGGCTTTCCTAGATGGTTGATAATAAGAGTTTTAAAATAATGTTAATTATAAATGCACATTCCTTAATATAACTTTTTACACAAAGAAAACATTAACACAATTCAAAGTTTCTTTTCTTTTTAAAGACAGTTAATATTTATTGGTTACCTGTTCATGTTAATAAATTGAAGGTATTTTTTTGAATAAAGAAAGCATCATTATCTAAAATTCAAATTAAGGAGGCTTAAAAGGAATATCCAACCTAAATATTGAGAAAATGACTTTACCAAAAAAGATTTTTTTCTTCTATTAAAACTTTGTCAAGATTTCTCACTTCAAAACTTTCAAATACTCCCGTACTTTGTCTTCCTCAAATGAGCCAAGGTAAGCTTCAGTAGTTTTAAAATTTGAATGGCCTAGTGATTTTGAAATAAATGCTAATGGAGCCTGGCTTCTTAGGAGGATTGTCGCAAAAGTGTGTCTGGCAGTATATGTATTTAAGTCGCCTTCTATTCCCAAAGATCTACCAATTTTTCTCATGTGAAAATTGGTTACTTTTATTATTTGTCTGATTTTATTTTTTGTTTCTAATGCAGATTTTCCTTCCGATATAAAATCAAATAAATAGGGGCCACTTTTGCTTTTCCATCTTTCAATTATTTCAAGTTGGGTTTCATCGAAATAGACTTTTATCTTAGTTTGATTTCCTCTTGTGGAATTAATGGTCTTTTGTCTCGAAAATTCGATGCAGTTTTCAATTTTATTAAAATCAGATCGTTTTAAATTACAAATATCAGAAATATTCATACCATTGCTCAAATAGGAAAATACCCAGATATCATGACTCCTTTGCTCCATAGTTTCAGGATTTGCGGTATAATCAAGCAGCTTTTTTATATCATCTTTAGAAATGGATTTTTTAGTGTTTTTGGATGCCGGAATTTGGTACCTCCCTTTTCCAAAAGGATAATTGGAAGTAATATTGTCAGATATAGCTTTATTGAAAATTGCCCTAAGTTGTCTTAGATTAATACTGACCGTTGAAATTGTAGCAGGTGTGCGAATGCCATCCATTTTTTTTGGTTCTTTTCCCTCTTTAAGCATCCATTTTTCGTATTGCTTGAGAAAACCAACATTCACGGATTCAAATTTAACTTCGGAGATTTGTTTGTTTTTTCGAATAATTGAAAATGAATTTAGAATATCCAAGGATTGGCTTTCAAGGAATTTGAGAATTGAATTTTTAGCACATTTATAGGCCAAGGCACTACCAATCCGATCTTCTTTAAATAACTGCTCAATAGTCTTATCAAAATTGGCTAAAATGCAATTAATAGTTTTTTCATCTTTTTTAACCTTAAGACCACCATCAAGAATTTGTTTAAATCCTTCAAAAGTGAAATCCCTTCCTAGCGTTTCAATAATTTCGTTAGCCTTTCTGACAAATCCTATTTGAACTATTTCACCTTCCAAATAACTACCAAACAACCTATTGTACAAATCAATGAAAGCTTCATTTTTGACTTTACCGCTAAGTCCGGAAGGTCCAATGGAGTTTGTGAATTTTTCAAAATTTTGCCTGTCAATTTTGATTCCTGTGGTATAAAGTCTTTGAACTCTATTATGAGTTACATTGATTTTTATTAAACCAAATCCATCATTATTTCTACGAGTGTCAAGGAATAAATTTACAGTTGCCATAATTTTATTTGAATGTGCAATACAATGTGCAATACAATGTGCAATACAATGTGCAATACAATGTGCAATACAAATGTAACAAATTTATAATTTTAGTTCCAAATGTTCAGTAAGTTTATTTTTTTAAATTGTTGTATATTAGTTTTTTATATAAATTTTGATAAAAATAAATAAGTATAAAAAATAAATACCAACTGATTTGTAATCAGTAGGTCATTGGTTCGATCCCGATAGGGGGCTCTTGAAAATCAAGGGGTTATGTTGAAAAACATGACCCCTTATTTTTTTGATACATACAAGATACATACAATTTCTAATATTAATTCCTTATTAATACTTATTTGATACTTTATCTATACTTAGGCTATACCTCTGATACATTTCTAATATAGATTAGGAAATTTAGGATTCTTAGGAAATCTAGGACACTAAAATGCATAGTGATGCAGGAAAGTGCAATCGAATCATAGAATGGATATCGGGGCTAAATAGGGGTATATATTCGTGCCAAACTTAATTATTTAATAAAATGGCACGTCAAAAAGGCTTGATTAAATTAGATGGTACTATCGGAGGTATTACCTTCTACAAATCGAAAGATGGCTACCTTGCCCGTGAAAAAGGCGGAGTTAGCAGCGATAGAATCGCGAACGATCCAAATTTTCAAAGAACCCGTGAAAACGGTGAAGAATTTGGCAGAGCCGGTAAAGCCGGTAGATTGTTGAGGACTGCATTACGCAATGTTTTGAAAAGTTCGGCTGATGGAAGAATGGTTGGCAGGTTAACTGCTGAGATGGTTAAGGTAATACAGGCTGATGAAACCAACCCAAGAGGCCTGAGAAACGTGATCGATGGTGAAGCGGAGCTTTTGATAGGTTTTGATTTTAACATCAAAGGAAAGCTTAGAAATACGCTTTATGCTCCTTACACTCAAAATCTCAGCCGTACTACTGGTTTACTGGAGGTGACAATTCCTGCGTTTGTTCCTGCAAATATGATTGCTGCCCCTAATGGTGCAACTCATTTCAAAATTGAATCAGCCGGGGCTGAGGTAGATTTCGAAAATGAGGTTTTTGTAACTGAAACCAGCGAAACTTCCATCATTGCTCTGGATGGCACTGCAACGGCTCCAATTACACTTAGTAATGCAGTAACCCCTAACAGTGTACATCCATTGTTTTTGGTGCTTGGAATCGAGTTTTTCCAGGAAGTGAATGGGGAAATGTATTCTTTGAAAAATGGCTTGTTTAACGCATTGACTTTAATTGGTGTGAACGGAAGCCAGGTGGTGATTTCTGCCGGATAAGATCAGCCTTCTTGAAAATTTTAAGCCCTGCCTTTGGTTGGGCTTTTTTTATGCCCAATCCTAAAGTCCTAGATTTCCTAAGTTTCCTAAATGTTAGGATTTTCAAAGCACTGACCCTAAAAGGGCAATGCTGAAAGGAAACGCTGACCTGTGGAATGCACCCATAGGTAAGAGCCACCCGGTAAACTGTAAACCCTGATGCCCCGCCTGGGAGACTGGACAAAGAAAGCCCTGGATACAAACCGCTGGTAGGCGTAGGGTGAAAGCTGTAAAAACTCTGAAGCTGAAGATGATGAAAACTGTGACATAAGTAAAAAATTTATATGCAACTCCGAGTTTGGCGGATAAAAAAATACAAAAGGAAACGGAATAAATGATGGCCTTGTGCGGCTGGATGTGTTTATGCCGTAGTCTTTTTTATTTTTTTGTGCTGGCTTGTGCGTTTGGCCGCCAAACTACCTTAGCATATGAATTTTTTACGCACAGGGTTTATCATTTTCAGATTTTTGGGAGAAAGGTTGAAGTCGGGATTTGGAGGCCTCTGGCGGTTGATATGAGCAAGTGATTGGCTTTTTGAAGCAAACCCAACCTTTTAATATTTTTTCGAAAACAGAAAAGAAAAAAAGACATGCTCCTCAAAAAGTGGCAAAATGGGCTGTCAAGGTTTTTGAGAAAAAAATACTACCACGCACCGGCGTGGTGGAGATTTTTTTATCAAAACCCGTAGGGCTTGACCTTTACTGCACTATTTTGACGCTTTAATTTTGCTATTTCTTTTTTTGAGAAAACTAACTCCCCTCATAATATTTAATTCTCACTTTTTTAGCAATTTTCATGATGCTTATTTTATTGGCAATACGTGCTAAAATTTTCGGCTTATTTTTGATGCATGAGAATGAAAGACCTTTCTAAAATATGGATAATTGGGAGTAATTACGCCATATTGAGTTTGCCAATTATTACATACTCCGTGCAACCTCATTGGAGGAATAAAATCAGGGCTAATGAGGTGGAGCATAGGTTTACGGCTAGCTTTAAAAGTACCGTAGAAATTTTTCAATCTTTTGAATGTGAATATAAAACAATGGAAGAAGCAAAAAAAGGTTGTGAACACCACCTCCAAAAGCTTATGGATTATTTATTTCTCAAACTTGAAAATGTCGTAGAATTTAGACTTGCTGAATAAATGAGAGATTTATTAAATGAGCTACAGGTAAAAATTCAAGAAAAACTAAAAAACAGGAAAATCGATGTTAAAGTAGTAACTCAGGGAAATAAGCGTAATCAAGCTCTTACAGAAATAAAAATTACAGGATTTACAAAAAATGGAGATAAAGCAGATTCAATAATTGTTTTTTACTGTGACACCATGGTAGCAAAGTATGCAGAAGGAAATACTGACGTTTGTGAATGGATACTCAAGAATTTTGTAAAAAGGCCTAATTATGATGTTTATAATAAAATGATACCGGCCTTCAGAAGATACCCATAAATCTAAATTTAAACATACAATGCAATGGGGGCAAGAGAGACCCAGACTATAAGTAAAGCATACCTATAAAAAAGGTGCGGCTGGAAATAGCATGTGTGGCTCATGGATTTTTTTGGGGTTGTGTGGAAGGAAAAGGAATGGAATAAAAAACAAATGTGGTTAGGTAAACTAAGTAAGCTTTTATAAAAATTAACAGAGTTTTGAGGGTTGGAATTTGTTTTTTGTGGAATGGATGTGCGGAAGGGTGAGGGAGCCAAATCCATGAGCTACTGATGCTGTGCGGTGGCTTAGGATAGTGAAATGAATGGAACGGAATGGCTGACGTGGGTTAGATTCCTGCTGATGGTAAATATTATGACGTGCAATGAATGAACTTTCATATGCCACATGGATTGGAAGAAATTAAATGCTTTACTTATAGGCTGCACCGCTAAAAGGGTGGTGGGGAATTGTGGCTTTCTCTTTACGTAGCAGGGTTTTGTGCGTTGGCCGTGGGGCTACTTAACATAATAGAATTATATAAACAGGGGCTTGACCCTGGAGCGATAGCGGAACCTACGGCTGGTTATATAATACTCTATTATGTTTAAGTAGCTTTGGGTTGTTTTTTCTGGCATTTCTACTTGGCAGAATTTATCTATTTAAGCAGAATGTCTTTTTGCTGTGCGGCTGGAATAGCTCTTTGTTTTTCTGAGGAACGAAGAAAACAATGTGCTATATGTGCGGATGGGGGCAAAAAATATGCCTTGGCGGCCCCGCCAGAAAAAACAACGAAGGGCTGGCGTGCGGTAGGGAGAAACCCTGCGGATTTTTAAAGTAGAGTAATTAAATAACCATAATAAATAGATTTAATGAAAAAAATATAGCAGTTCAATTCAAATATAGATTTGAACATTATCCAATTCGCATAATGATGCTATCAAAGAGATCCCCTTTATTCTCCAAATAAGAAACGTAGGGGGCAAAACATTTTATAAATTCTCCTTTCAAAGTATTCCTTCTGAAGCTTCTTCATAACAAAATTACCATTTTAACCAAGGTGAATCTTATAGTATAAGTATATTAGTCTATATTATACGAAAGGTTGGCAAAACTAAGTATTTTATGAATATTAATAGCAATATTAACTTAAAAGTCTAGGTTAATTCTGGCAAATATCTTTTGTTAGTTCAATTGATTCACAAATTTTTTAAACTCAGAAATTGGAAAATAATCTTTATGATTGACATGTATTTTAATATTACCATAGCCCCTGAGAACCCATTGACTTTTGAACAGGTGGCAAAAAACATCCATTTTCAATTTTAGTATAATCCAATCAATTATTTCCGTCAATAATTTAAAACCACACCAAATCCAAGCCCCATATCGCTATCATAATGTAAATTTGTTCCTAAATTTTTGTTTATAATATATTTCAGACCAGCCATATATTCTTTGTCTGTATTTACCATCAGACTGGCTCTGAGACGTTTAGCAATCGGAATATCCTCACGCATCAATTGTACTCTCAGGTTTCCATCGTGGTAAACCTCGGTTTGCAAAATAAACAACATGGGCAAAGTGTAGGCTAAACCCAAGCTAAATTGTTGGCGATTGTCTTTCGTATTGGTTTGCCCAAATACATTCTTTTCATACTTGACCATACCCATTTTATCCATGTCAAACTTTCGGTACCGCCAATCAAATCCTATAAATGGCATTACCCATTGCATTTTGCCCAAATATCGACCTAAATGTGTTTCGGTCTCATAGCCGTGTTGATCATGATATCCGAGTCTCCATTCTGTTCCCAACATCCATCGGGTATTTTGAATCATCCACATGCCGTCGTTGCCATTGGTAGCAAAATCGTTTTCGGCCATTAGATGAAACCCTCTATCGTCTGCAAATAATTTTCGTTGGGCCAATTTAGGATTTGGAATTAAAGGATTTGGAGCTTGATTTTCATAGCTAAAAACCCTTCCCATTCCGCTCATCATGTGGTATAAAATATGGCAATGAAAAAACCAATCACCCTCAGCATTGGCATTAAATTCAAGCGTATCTGTTTCCATCGGCATAATATCCACGATGTTTTTTAGCGGTGCATGATTTGCCTTTCCATTCAAAAGCCTGAAATCATGCCCATGCAAATGCATGGGATGACGCATCATAGAGCCGTTGTAAATTATGATTTTTACATTTTCTCCTTTTTTAATCAATATCTTGTCAGATTCAGAAACAACCTTGTTATCCATGCTCCAGACGTACCGATTCATGTTGCCGGTGAGTTCAAACTTTAGTTCTTTGACAGGCACATTATCGGGCAAACTGGTTTTTGTTGGAGATTTTAGCATTGCATAGTTGAGGGTAACGATGTCTGCAAGGCTATTGGCATTGTACCTGTTTGGATCATCTTCTGTCTGTTTTGGTTTAGAATTTCCAGTAATTTCAGGGTACATTACAACGTTCATATCCATTTGGTTGAGGCTCATTTTCATACCCATATCATCCAAATCGCCATTCATTTTCATCATAGAATTCATCATCTTCATTCCCTCAAAATATTTGAGTCTTGGCATGGGCGAAATGAGTTGTTTCACCCCATCTCCAAAATATATTGATGCCGAATTTGTTCGATCTTCGGTGGTAGCCAAAAATTCAAAAGCCGTACCTTCGGCTGGAATGCTAATCACCACATCGTAAGTTTCTGAAACCGCAATAAGGAATCTATCTACTTCTACAGGTTCTACATCGTTGCCATCGTTGGCCACTACGATCATTTTACCTCCGGCATATTTCAACCAAAAATAGGAAGAGGCTCCTCCATTAGAAATTCTCAAGCGTACTTTATCTCCAGCTTTCAAAGGCTTTCCATCTATGATTTTTATGTCAGTTGATGGTTTTCCATTCATGAAAATTTTGTCATAATAGACATCACTTACGTCCATGGCCAACATTCGTTTACCCTCATTGAGCAGTTTGGTTTTTAGATGCCCCGCTCTGATAGCCTCCGCGTAACTTTGTGTGGCATTTTTTCTTATAGCGAACCAATCCGTGGCATTATGCAACATTCTATGCACGTTTTCGGGTTTATAGTCTGTCCATTCGCTCAGTACTATCGGAACGGTTGGCAAATCATCTATACCTTTTCTAAATGTTGGGTCTTTTGGTTTTTTTAGCATCACAAAGTTTCCATACATACCTATTTGCTCCTGCAACCCGCTGTGGCTGTGGTACCAGTGCGTGCCGTGCTGAATAATTGGGAATCTATAAATATGTGTGGTATTGGGTTTTATGGGCATTTGTGTCAAATTCGGCACACCATCTTCTTTGTTGGGCAATAACAAACCATGCCAGTGAAGCGAGGTGGTTTCCTTTAACTCATTATAGACATGGATTTCTGCCGTGTCACCTTCTGTAAAAGTGAGTGTGGGCATAGGTATTTGTCCATTTACAGCAATTGCACGTTTTTCCTTACCATTAAAATTGACAATAGTGTCTCTGACATACAAATCATACCGAACCACTTTTTGGGCAGTACTAGCAAAAGAAATTAACAAAAAAACTAAGAGGTATTTGACTTTCATATTTTATTTTTTTAAAGATTTCGAGTCTGGCTTTTGTGTAACAGGCTCGGTTAAATCCATTCCACAATCGGAGCACTTTTCGCCTTCTTTGCCGATGATTTCGGGATGCATTGGGCAAGAATAAGACTGGGTCACTTTTGTAGATTCGTTTTTGGCAGAATTACAAGACCCCAGCACCAATATTAAGGCAACAATTATTAAATTTTTCATTTCAATTATTTACAACAATTTTTAATAAACATTTTTTTTAAAATCCATTTGAGCATATCCACTATTTTTTTCATTACATATTCTCAAAATCAAAGGCTACGCTCAAATATTCCCAACTCATTTTTATTTTTCCTTTTTTGTCATTAGTAGCCAATACTTCATAAGTTAATGCCTCGGTTATTTTCTTACTTTTGCTTGGCTTCACGCTCAATCTTAAAATATCATTTTCTTGTTTGTAATCATCCGCAAGGTGCATATCCCAAGTTTTGCTAAGAATAATTGTCCATGTTTTATTGTTGGGAATAGTAAAGAATCCATATTTTCCTTTTGGAATATGTTTGCCTTGAATCATTACATCTTGCGAGAAATCAATCCAAGTAGCATGGTGGGCTCCCGTTGCCCATACTTGGTTGTAGGCCACCAGTCCGTTCCATATTGCCCTCCCTCTTACACTTGGAGAGCCGTATTCAATGTGTACATGATTGCCACCCACCATTGCCATGGCTGTCATTTTAGGGCTTTTGGGTTTTGCGGCGGTTTTGGCAGTATCGGCTTTGGGCTGATGGTTTTCGTGCTGAGCAAAAGTATAATTGACAATAAAAAGGGCTATAAGTAAAGCGACTATTTTTTTCATTTTTTTAAAATATTTATTGATTTGAGAAATGATAATTAATTATTTTTTGATTTTTATTGTTTTTTTACGACTTACAAAAAACAGAATGAATCCAGAAAGGATAGAAAATAGACCGAACACAGAAAACGCTCTCAATAACCAATTAGAGATATTGTCTCTACTTTGATAGTCCATAGTATGCATCATCCATAAAAAATCAAAAACTCTCCATTTGTTGTTTCTAAATTTTTGGACGGTTCCTAACTTAGCAGCCACATACACAGTGGTATTGGATGGATGACTAAAAGTAACTGCATAAGCGGGCAATGGACTTTCTCGATACTCGTGATGGCCATTAGTAGTGGTTATGTATTCCACTAGTTTTACATTGGCATCTTCTGAGAAATTGGCTTTGGCCACATTTACTGCCTCCGTCTCAGTGAGTGCAGCACGCAATGTGCCAGTTTTGGCATAAGCTAATTGCATTTTTCTATCTCTGTCATGCACTTTGGAGTAGGCAATTTGATAAACTGGCTCACCTAAAATCTGAATCAACTTTAAATCAAAAACAAAATTAACACTGTCTTTTTCTTTGATCTTCTGGATTATCGTTGCGGATTTACCAAATTCAAATCAGCTCCCAAGGGACGGATATGGGCTTTTTGATGATCTCCATGGATTTCGTGCAAATCAGACCAACTGAAATACAAACCGCCTATCGTCCAGAATAGAAACTGAATACCCAAAGCAACTCCCAAAAAACGGTGTGCTTTCCTGATTTTTCTTTGAAATTCGCCTTTTTTCATTTTTTTTATTTACAGTAATTGAAATATTTTTTTAAGAAAATTAAATTTTAATGCTTTTCAGAAAATCTATCAACATTTTCTTATCAACCTCGGATAAAACAGCATTGCGATGTATTAAAGTGTAGGAACTCAAGGGCATTTCACCCTTTTTTATGCTTTCAATTATTCCTCTTATTTTATTTTGTCTTTTCCTTTCAGAATAAATACCCCAATCATCGAAGTTCAAATTCTCCTTACCAGTTTCTATATGCCTTCCCATCATAAAGCAAATAGGTTGAATATTTGAATACCAAGGGTAAGCAGTATTATTTGAGTGGCAATCAAAACAAGAAGTTTTCAACATACTTTTCACATTTTTGGGAATATCATACACTTTCAAAAAGCCTTTTTCAGTTTTTTCAACTGTTATGTTTCTTTCAGGTTGGTAAAATTGAATGATAATAAAAGCAGCACTAATCAACAAAATATTTTTTTGTTTAAAAGAGTTTCTCATAAAATTACATTTTCATACCTGCCATAGGGTCGGTTCCATTTTTAAATACAAATTCACTATTTAACAGATAGGCACCGGAGGTTACAACAATATCCTTTATGTCTAAACCACTTTTTATTTCTATTCTATTTTCGTTTTCTATGCCAATTTCAACCATTTTACTTGTAAAGGTATTTTTACCTGTTTGTACCCAAACTGTAGCACTTTTACTATCTCGAATGACAGCATCGGCGGGCAGTGTGATGGAGTGAACGCTTGGGTTTTTGATTATTACATAAACGGGCATACCAGGTTTTAGTTTTTGGGTGTTATTTGCTATCGCAAACCGAACGGTATTTATTCTTGAATTGCTGTTTAATTCGGGGTTGATGAACTCAACTTTTGCATTCATCTCAAGGTTATCTAAATCGGGAATAAGAATTTTGGACGAACTATTTTTTTGTAAGAATGATAATTGTGATGAATATGCTTGTGTTTCTACCCATAATGTCGAGAGATTTGCTATATCTACAATATTTCCGCCTTCCATTACATAGCTTCCTTCTTGAACAGCTATAGAAGTAAAATAGCCAGAAGATGGACTATAAAAGGTAGTGGTATTTGATGTTTTTTGGGTTTGTTCTAACTCTTTAATTTGATTTTTAGACATTCCCCACAACAACAATTTATTAGTAGCTGCTGCAATTATTTCATCAATACTAATTATGGCTTTATTAAATTTCTTTTTTTGATTGATTGCCAAAATATATTCTTGCTTGGCATTATTAAGTTCTTCGCTATAAATTTCGTATAGTGGAGAACCTGCCGTAACATAATCTCCCACAGTTTTATAGTAAAGTTTATCTATTCGCCCCATTATTCTTGAACTAACGGATTGCCTTTCATTTTGATTGTAATTGAGAACTCCTGTTAAAACTATTTTTTCATTAAGTGTTCCAACTGAAAGTGTATCGGTTTTGATATTGCCTAAACGTAATTGTTCATCATTTAAATATATTTCACCAGCCTTCAAGTTGCTTTGTTTTTTTACCATTACCAAATCCATATGGCAAATAGGGCAGGTTCCCATTTTGTCGGAAACTACCTGTGGGTGCATTGAGCAAGTGTAATAAGTGTTGTGGTCGGTATGTGCCATCTTTTTGTCTTTGCAAGACAAAAAGAGCATTAAAATTGTTAAAAATATTATTGTAGGTTTCATTGTCTTAATTTTTTGTTTTAATAAAACTTTCACTGTCCATTAAAAATTGAGCATTTATGGCTATGCTATCGGTTGGGTTTAATCCTTCTGTAATTTCGATTAAATTATTGTATTTAATACCTGTTTTAACTTTAACAGGAGCTAAACCATTTTGATATTTCTTAAATACTACTTTTTCTAAACCCAAATTGAGTACAGATGTGGCGGCTACCCAATTGGAACGTTGTGGTTTTGCCATAATCGTAGCTTTGACTTGAGAACCAATAGGCAACTGTAATTTGTTGTTGTTAAAATACACACGAACGATTGTATTTTTACTTTCATTTCTATAAAAAGGTTCTATAAAATCAATTGCCCCATAAATTTTATTATCTGAAACAGATTCGGGTGTTAATTCAACAGCAATTCCTTTTTTAATAAGATGTAAATCGTCATTGAAAATGCTCAATAAAGCATATACTTTATCTTGATTAAAAATTGTAAACACCGATTGCCCTTTTTGAACATACATTCCTTCTTTTATTTTTAATTCAACATTGTTCATGCCGGCATTGGCAACATTCATTGTGGTATTATTGTTTTGCATTTCTCTCTCCTCCCCAGCATCGTGTAAATGCCCTGTATAATTTGCATAAACACTTATATATGGATTCGGTTTTAGGGTTGTAATTACATTTTGAATCTCGTTATCAGCCACTCCTAAAAGGCGTAAACGTTGTTTTGAAGCTTCAATTAGTGTTGTGTTCGTATTATCGTTTTTAAATAAGAAAATTAAATTTTGTTGTTCTGTTAATAATTCGGGGCTGTATATTTCCATAATTTTTTGCCCTCTATACACCTTTTGATATTTATATTTTACAAATAATTTTTCGATTCTTCCGGCAACTTTTGAAGAAATACTTCCTACATAGTTTTTATCGTAGCTTACAACGCCAAGAGCCTTAACTAAAACATTGATAGTAGAGTCTTGCATCGTGCTTAAAGGTATTGTACTGATGGCAAATTCATCGGTAGGTTTTAGAAGGAAATCATAATCATCTAAGTTTTCGGTTGGGGTATGATTTGAATGTTCCGTTATTTTTACTAATTCCATTCCACATTTAGGGCACTTGCCCGGCTTATCGCTAAAAACCGAATCGGAAGGCATTGGACAGGTATATGCTGCTTCCTGCGTTTTATGACTGCTTTTTTTTGTATTGCAGCCAAGCAAAACTGTCAATATGACGAATATTAAATTTAAACTTTTCATTTCTTTTCAATTAATTTATCTAACGACACTTGCATTTCGAGTGCTTTATTTAAAATGTCAAAGTATTCAAGTTGTGTCATATTAAGTTTTTCCCAAGCATCAAATAGCATAAAAAGTTCTTCGGTATTTTGTTCGTATGCCAGTTGCATTGTTTTGTAATTATTTTTTAATGCAGGTATAATATTTTCATCATACAGTTTCAACTGTTTTTGTTTTAGTTGAAATTCGTTTCGCATACTGTTTGCCATACCCATATATTCAACAGCCATCATTTGTTTTTGAGATTGCAAAGCATTGTTTTTCCAAATTATACTTTGAATGTTAGCCTTGTTCATTTTTGATGCCCAACTTACCATTGGTAACTTAACCATAGCCATTATTGAGTATTGTAAGGGTTGCCCTCCGAAGCCAATTGCATTATCATATTTTACTCCAAACTGTGGCTTTAAACTTGCTTTTTCTGTTTCTATTTTTAATGTATTTAGATTGGTTTGCTTATCAATGGCTTTCAAATCGCTTCTATTGTTATAAAACAATGTACTATCAAAGCTGAATGAAGAATAATCATTCCAGACAATAGATGTGTCAATTTGAAAGTAAGAAAATGAATTTTTGTTCATTAAGGCATTTAACTTTATCCTTCGGTCTCGTATTTCGCTTTCATACATCAATTGCATATTTTGAGAATAGCCTAATGCCGCTTTGGCTTTATAGTAAGCACTAATTTTTTCAAGTCCATTTTTATACCTTAATTCTGCATTTTTAATCATAAACTCTAACAGTTCTTGATTGGCTTTGGATACGATAAGTCTTTTTTGCAAAATTATCCAATCATAATAGTATTGTTTGGCCTGTTGTACCAGTTCATTTAAGTCTGCATTTTTCTTTTCCTTTTCAACAGAAGACATAGCTTTCATATAGGCTTCGTCAGCGTTCAGTTTCTTTTTGTTTGGAAACATCTGTTCTGCAGATAACATAACCGAACCCATACCTAACATATCACCATTTCTTTTCCAAAGGTTTACATTATAGGGAGTCATAAATTGCCCGATACCTGCGGTTGGTGGCATCCAACTTTTAGCCCCTAAAGCTGCTTCATCCATCGAGCGTATCTCATTTTTGTACATTTCCACTACGGGATGATTTTTTTCAACACTATCAATAATGGCTTTTAATGAAAGTGTTTGTCCATAGCCATATTCTGAAATGAATATAAAAAGGCTTAATATAAAACTTCTATTCTTTAACATCTAATAGTTCAATTTTACCTTTACGTAATAATTCTCTTTCCTTTATTATTTCAAACACTACTGGTGTGATAAGTAACACATAGATAGTAGAGGTAATCGTGCCACCAATTAATGGGATTGAGATGGGTCGCATCATATCACTACCTACGCCCGTGGCCCATAATATTGGAATCAGACCAAATAATCCTACACTGACTGTCATTAGCTTCGGGCGAAGTCTTTTGGTGGAGCCATCCATTACAAATTTTCTTATTATTGATGGATTAAGTGTCTCTTTTGAATTGCCATGTTCTTTAACCATTTCTATCATTGAAGCATTTAGATAGATTGTCATTAACATAGCTGTCTCAATTGCCATTCCAAAAAGAGCAATAAAACCAACCGCCACTGCAACGGATAAATTAATATTATAAAAATAAACCATAAAAACACCTCCAACTAACGCAAATGGCACGGTAATCATCGTAATTAATGATTCTTTAAAAGAATGATAGGTAAAATATAAAACCATAAAAATGATTAATATCACAATAGGCATTATCAATTTTAAAGTACGGTTTGCCCGAATTTGATTTTCCCATTGACCACTCCATTCTATGAAATACCCTTTTGGTAACTTGGTAAGAAGTGCATTAAGTTTTTTCTGTGTTTCAGTTACAGTACTGCCTAAATCTCGTTCTCGGACATTAAATAAAACTGTACCTCGCAACATTGCATTTTCAGAATTTATCATAGGAGGCCCATCACTTAAAGAAATATCTGCAATGGATTCTAATGGAATTGTCCCATATTGCATTGTTTGTACTTGCAACCTTTTCAATGCGACAAGGCTGTTTCTAAAGTCTTGTCCGTATCTGGCATTCACAGAAAACCTTTGCCTTCCTTCTATTGTGGTGGTAAGTTTCATACCACCTAATGCACTTTCAACTACTGCATTTACATCGTCAATAGATAGTCCATATCTTCCAATTTCATCTCTTTTTATGGTAATATCAATATACTTTCCCCCTGTAATAGGCTCAACATATAAATCTTTCACACCATCTATTCCTTGTAATTCTTTTTTTATTTTTTGAGAAAACGCATAAATAGTATCTAAATTCTGACCATATACCTTTACTCCTACATCGGTACGAATACCAGTTGAAAGCATATTTATGCGATTAATGATTGGCATTGTCCAGCCATTGGTTGTGCCAGGTATTTGAATTTTTGCATTCAGTTCATTTATAATATCATTTTTAGTAATCCCTTTACGCCACTCATTTTGTGGTTTTAGTAAAATAATTGTTTCAATCATACTGATAGGTGAATTATCTGTTGCGGTGTTTGCTCTTCCTGCTTTTCCTAAAACGTGAACTACTTCGGGTACAGACCTTATAATTTTATCCTGCACTTGCAATATTCTTTTAGTTTCAGAATTTGAAACATCAGGTAACGTTACTGGCATAAATAGTAGCGAACCTTCATCTAAAGGAGGCATAAATTCAGAACCTAATTTAGTCATCATTATCCCCCCAATTACTAAAGCCACTACATTTAATAAAATTGTAGTTTTTCTCCATGTTAGGCAAACCCTTAATATTGGAGTATATATTTTCTCTAAAAAACGAGTAATGGGGTTCGCCTCTTCAGGTTTTAGTTTACCTTTTAAAAGCAAAGAGATTAATACTGGAGTAAGTGTAATTGCCAAAAAAGCATCAACGAGTAAGATAAAAGTTTTTGTCCAAGCTAATGGATGAAACAGTTTTCCTTCCATACCCGTTAGCAAAAAAACAGGAAGAAAAGAGGTAACCACAATAATAGTTGAATAAAAAACGCCTGGCCCCACCTGTTTAGAAGAGGATTCAATAATTTGCATTTTTTCATCCGCACTCAATGGGTCTATTTGTTTGGCAAATATTTTTTTTATATTTAAGTTCATTGCTTTATTTTTTTAATTCTTGAGCGTGACTTATATGTCTGTACGCATTTTCAACCATTACGATTCCGTCATCAACTACTACGCCTATAGCCAAAGCAATCCCTGTTAATGACATTATATTTGAGGAAATACCAAACATTTCAAGGAAAATAAAGCCAGCGGCAACCGATATTGGCAATTGTATAAGAATTATTAATGCACTACGCCAATGAAACAGAAAAATGAATACTACAATAGATACCGTTATCATTTCTTCAATCAAAGTGCCTTTTACTGATTCAATAGCCGCTTTTATGAGCGTACTTCTATCGTAAGACGTTTTAAATAAAACACCTTCTGGTAAGCCTTTTTGAACTTCTTTCATTTTTTCTTTTACCCCTGTAATTACTTTATCGGCATTTTCTCCATATCTCATAACTACAATTCCTCCTACAACCTCACCCTTACCATCCATATCAAAAATGCCCAAACGTAAATCACCACCCATTTGCACCGAACCAATATCTTTTACTCTGACAGGAATGCCATTATTATTACTAATAGCCGTATTTTCTATATCCTCTAAATTTTTAATATACCCAAGCCCCCTAATAATATATGCCATATTGCTCATTTCAAACTTTCTCCCACCCACATCATTATTGTTTGCCTTTATTTTATTCATCACATCCATCAAAGTGATATTGTAATATTGAAGTTTGACAGGGTCTACTATTATTTGATACTGTTTTTCAAAGCCGCCAAATGATGCTACCTCAGCCACCCCAGGCACTGTTTGTAAGGCAAGTTTTACATACCAATCTTGTAAAGCCCTTTGTTCTCCCAAATCCATTTTGGGTGCATCAATATGATACCAAAAGATATGACCAACACCCGTGCCGTCGGGACCTAAGGATGGAGTAACACCTTGCGGTAATAGTCTTTGGGCGTAATTCAACCTTTCTAATACTCTTGTTCTTGCCCAATAAATATCAACATCGTCTTCAAAAATGATATAAACAAAACTCATCCCGAACATTGATGTACCCCTTACATTTTTTATTTTGGGGATACCTTGCAGATTGCTTACCAATGGGTAGGTAACCTGGTCTTCAATCACTTGTGGACTTCTTCCCATCCATTCCGTAAAAACTATTACCTGATTTTCACTTAAATCAGGAATGGCATCTATTGGATTCTTTTGAATAGAATAGACACCATAGGCAAATAGTGCCGCTGCTAATAGTAGCACTATTGCCCTATTTTTTAGTGATATTGAAATTAATTTTTCTACCATTTTTAATTATTTAATATTCTTTTTTTACAGAACCGCAGGTAAGCATTTCAGCACCATAATATGGATTTTTAATTCCTTTTGTTTCGCTTAACCAAGCAGCACCTTTACTGTCATTGAACATTGGGCAAAAATCTTGGTAAAGTTTTTTTGATGTACCCGAAATGGCTATCAAATCAATCATATCTTTGCTTATCATGGCAAAATGTTCTCTTTGGTGGTCAATTTTACCGTTGTTATCTTTTATATGCTCTGCATTTTCTTTTATACTTTCAAATATTTCTATAATTTCCTTATTGCTTTTTGAAGTACTATTGTCAAATTTTTTAAGAGTTGCTAAAATAGCATTGCCCGCATCCGCCGCAGCTTTGCTATCGTCTTTTACCAAGGCATTTTTTAAATTAAGATAATCAATCAAAATCAAGTCATAATTTGATTTTGCCGAAGATTCAGTTGTTTTATTATGTTCTGCATGTAAACTATCCGTTTGAGGCATTGCTATTTTTACTTCCGTTTTTGCAGTGTCTGCTTCATGATTGTGTCTGTCGTGAGAGTCAGGTTTTGAATTACAAGCAAAAAAAAGGCTAGTGATAATTGAGAAAATAATAGTTTTTTTCATTTTGAAATTGTTATTAAGTTTAAAAAGTTTTTGAGATTTTTTCCATGATTCTATGACTATCACCAAATCGGCAAAGGGCATCACAATTTTGGCGTAACTCTGTAAATAATATGTATTTTATAGGTGTTTTAATTTGTTTGATTGAAGGACGTGAAAGTTGCATCATCACATCCTTTTCACGACTTTCAGGAATAACTAAATAAAAGATTTCATCACCATCAGCAATTGAATAGGAAAGGTCAGTCAATCTTAAAATTCCTGAATAAATACTTGTACTTTTTTCTACTTCAAAGGCACAAATGACATTGTTTGTGCCTTTTTCAAACCACAAAACATCAATCAATTTGATGGTGTTTGCTGTGTCTTTGTCGCAATCAATCGCAGGAAATTTATCAGGACTCATAAACGAAAAATTTTTGCCATCAAAAGACCTAGAACGGTCATTAGAGGCTACAAAAGCATCATAGCCCAAACTTTGGCCAATTTTCAATAAATGAAATTGCATTTCAGAATGAAGATTTTCTTCTATTTTTTCATCTCTAATTTCTTTTTGGCGTTTTTCGATGCTTTTTTCAAATTTATTTCGCTCTTCCTCGCTCAAATATTCATCATTGCCAATAAGCATTTTTTGAGTTCCAATTTCAAAACAAAGTCCAGCAATTGCTCCTAAATCATTTGATAAATCGGTTTTATGTTTTTGATTGGTTTCAATCAAAACTTCCCTAATTTTTAAATATTCAGACCATGAGCCTAATTTCTTTTTATCATTAAACAAGGTATTGAAGCCATTGACAATTGCTGTATTGAAAGGGGGAAAAAAGGTTGGGTGTAAAAAATACAAAATACTGCCGACAGCTGGACCTAAACCTTTGATTTTAAGGGCATCTAATCGTACAATTTCTTTGATGATTTGTTCCTCGCTTTTAGCGTTGATACAGTTTTCGAGAAATTGACCAAAAGTAGTTTTGTTGTTTTGATTTTCATAAATATCAGGAATCCTAAGTTTAGGTTTCCAATAAAACGGATGCGACACACCTACAAAAACTTGTTTTTGTTCGGCAATACAATTCAAAACAAGCTCTAACGAACTGCCCTTAAAATCATTCGGAAAAGTTTTATTTTTAATGTCTTCCACTACTTGTAAAACTCCCCTTCGAATGGTGCGAAATGCCTTTAAGCGTTGGTCGTTGTCAATAAACCAAGTATTATAAACACTCTGACTATCATTTTTGTATTGATTAATAATATTGGTTAAAATATTGTTCATTTCCTTGCTTTTAATAGTCTAAGTGTACCAAATAGGGTATCATATTTTTTGCATTCAATAGTATATTTAAAGCCATTGCCTGTCAAATAATTAAGAAGCTCCCCTTTCCAATTCACAGAAGTGTTTTCAAAACCATCGAAAAGCCTTAAAAAGAAAAAAAGAGCCTCCATTAATAAATTTGAAGGTTTACCCCAATCTGCTATGTGTATTTCGCCATCGGGCTTTAAAATCCTGTAAATTTCTCTGATGGCCTGTTTTTTTTGAACAGTTGTGAGGTGATGGAATACCAAACTTGAAACCACTTTATCAAATGTTTCATCTGAATAAGGTAAAAATTTCCCATCGTATTTATCTAATCTGATTTCAAAACCTGAATCAGTTCTTTTATTTTCAGCTATTGTCAAAACTTTTTCATCTACATCAATTCCAGTAATGAAAGCCTCTAGGCACTGTTGCTTCATCATCAATGATAATGTAAGTGTTCCGCACCCGAAATCTAATATATGGTCTCCTGACTTGATTCTCGCTTGTTCGATTAAGGCGTTCTTAAATGCTTTTTCTGGCATTGTAAGGTGCATTATTTTATCATAAAAACCAGTTAGTTTTTCAAATTTTAAAGCAGGTATAAATGTTTTCATATAATAGGTTTCAAGCGATAGTTGTTTCAGCAAAAGATTTCTGACAGAATTTTTTGAGAAATATTTTATTTAACTATTTTGAGCATTTCTTTTTTTTTAAAGTTTAATACTCCTTAACCTTAATGCGTTTACTATTACAGAAACCGAACTAAAACTCATGGCGAGAGCTGCAATCATAGGCGATAATAGTATACCAAAAAATGGAAATAAAACCCCTGCGGCAATTGGCACGCCAAGTATATTGTAAATAAAGGCAAAGAATAAGTTTTGCTTGATGTTTTTCATCACTGCGTGGCTTAAATTCTTGGCTTTTACAATTCCTTGTAAATCACCTTTTACCAAAGTTATTTTGGCACTTTCTATAGCAACATCCGTTCCTGTTCCCATTGCGATTCCAATATCCGCCTGAGCCAATGCAGGAGCATCATTGATACCATCGCCAGCCATCGCTACTACTTTTCCTAATCCTTGAAGGCGTTTTATTTCTTTCAATTTATCTTCAGGCAAACAACCAGCTTTGTATGCACTTAAACTCAGCTCAGTCGCCACCGATTTTGCAGTATTTTCATTATCTCCAGTCAGCATGATAACTTCCACACCTTGTTGCATTAGTTCTTGTATGGCTGCTTTACTAGTTATTTTGATGGCATCAGTAATGGATACAAATCCTTCTGCAATGCCATTAACAGCAATATAAGACACAGTTTTACCTAATTTCTGCTCTACAATAATATTGTTTTCTAATTCCTCAGATACACTTGCTGCAACTTGTGCCATAAGGGCTTTGTTGCCAAGTGCTACCTTTCTATTATTAACTGTCCCGATTACTCCTTTTCCTGCAATTGCCTCGAAGTCTTTTACCTCAATCAACGAAATCTTTTTTTCTTGGGCATATTTTACAACTGCTTCAGCTAATGGATGCTCACTGTATTGATTTAATGAAGCGATGTCTTGTAGTAAATCTTTATTTTGTTGCGTTGCATATATTTTTTCGACCGAAGGTTTGCCTTCGGTAATGGTGCCTGTTTTATCAATGATTAAAACATTTACTTTGTTTAAATTTTCTAAAGCTTCGGCATTTTTTATTAAAACGCCTGAAGATGCACCCTTGCCAACACCCACCATTACTGACATAGGCGTAGCTAAGCCTAATGCACAAGGGCAAGCAATAATTAAAACAGCTATGGCATTTATGAAACCATAAACCAAGGCCGGCTCAGGCCCAAATTTTGCCCAACCCAAAAATGTAATGATGGAAATAACTACAACGATTGGTACAAAATATTTAGAAATACTATCCGCTAATTTTTGGATGGGTGCTTTGGAGCGGCTGGCTTCATTGACCATCTGAATTATCTGAGAAAGTAAGGTTTCAGAACCTATTTTTTCAGCAACCATTACAAATGATTTGTTGGCATTGATTGTTCCCGAACTTACAGAATCGCCCACTTTTTTATCTACTGGAATTGGCTCACCTGTAATCATTGATTCGTCAATAGAACCTTCACCAATTGTTATTTTTCCATCCACAGGAATTTTATCGCCAGGTTTTAGGCGTAACAAATCCCCCTTTTTAATGTCGTGAATTGAAATTATTTTATCTTTTCCATCTATTACTAAAGTAGCTTCGGTTGGGGCTAATTTTAGTAATTCTTTGATTGCTCCGCTTGTTTGGCTATGGGCTCGTGCTTCTAACAATTGACCTAGTAAAACCAAAGTCAAAATTACAGTTGTGGCTTCAAAATACAGATGGACTGTGCCCGTTTCGCTTTTGAATTCGTTGGGGAAAAGATTTGGAAACAGCATTCCGACAACACTAAATAAGAAAGCCACCCCAGTTCCGATACCCACAAGGGTAAACATATTCAGATTCCAAGTAATAATAGATTTCCAAGCACGCACAAAAAACATCCAACATGCATAAAAAACTACTGGAAGTGTTAAAATAAATTGCACCCAATTCCACGCTGCATGTTTCATTATTTTCATTAATGGGTCATTGGGTAACATGGCTGACATAGCTATTGCAAATACTGGAACTGTAAAAGCAACTGCAATTTTCATTTTTCTTAACAAGTCCTTGTAAGTCTTGTTATCTTCTGTTTCGCTTGCGGATTTCGGCACTAAATCCATTCCACAAATTGGGCATGCACCAGCTTCGTCCCGTATGATTTCAGGGTGCATAGGACAAGTATATTCCGTTTTTTGGGAAATACTAGCTTGTTGTACCAAATCCATACCACATACAGGGCAATCTCCAGCCTTATCGTATAATTTTTCACCCTCACAATGCATTGGGCAGTAAAATTTGCCATTGCCGTGGTTAGAAGGTTTTATTATATCTTCATTGGCTAAATTCGTTACTTTCGTAATTTCATTTTGCCAATTGGTAATCAGGGCATGAGCATCTTCTATTGTATAATTTCCAACAGCCGAAAGTGAATCCTGAAACTTTTTGGTAGAAATGTGATTTTCCATTGTAATGACTGCCAGCGGGGGTGATAATGTTACAACGGCAGAAACACCCTCAATTGCGTTAAGGGTGTTTTCTACTTTTGTACGACAACCATTGCATGACATCCCTGTTATTTGATAGTTATGGGTCATGCTATTATTTTTTGCTTGCTTTAGTTAACTTCATACCACACTTGTGGCATTTATCGCCTTCCATTCCAGTAACTTCAGGGTGCATTGGGCAGGCATATTTTGCATCTTTCATTTTTGAGTGATCTTTCATGTCCATATCGTTTTGAAAACAATATAAAACACAGGCCATGCCCTTATAGCTGGAATGAATGTTACCAATCTTATCTCCATTTCCATCAAATACATTACAAGTTTTTCCATTGTCTTTAACACTGATTGTCAAATCACCATTAACATTATGGTACGTTTTCCCATCTTTCCCCCTTCGACCCATCAATTTTCCTTTGGCATCAACCAAATTTCCTTGGCCATCCACATAAGCAATTTTGTTTCCTTTAGCATCATTGATTACATTGTCTTTAGTGATTTGACCGATCACTACCCCACCCCGTTCAATTTTACCTTTTGAGTCAATACTCATGATGGGGTGCTTATAATTACCTTCCTGTGCTTTTGCAAAAAAAGGAATAATAGAAACGGTTACTATAACCATCAATATTAATTTTTTGAATTTTTTCATTTGTTTTTTTTGATTTATGATGTAAAAGTATTATTCTTAATCGGCTATTGTGTTACACAATTTTACATAATAGTTACAACTTTTTCGCCCTAGTATTTTCTAAATAATACCAATAGATTTCCTTTTATGATTTCCCAATCTTTTAAATTCAGATGGGGTCAGCTTTGTTGTTTTTTTAAATTGATTGCTAAGATGTGCTACACTACTATAATTTAAACGAAAGGCAATTTCACTTAATGTCAATTCATTATAAACCAACAATTCCTTTACTTTTTCTATTTTTTGTGAAATAAAAAATTGTTCAATTGTATAACCCTCTATTTCAGAAAATAATGAAGTTAGTGAATGGTATTCCACCCCTAAATTGGATGACAAATAATCAGACAGGTTTATTCTAAGGTTATTATCTTGTTCATGAATGAGTTTAACAATTAAAATCTTCACATTCTCCACCATCTTGTTTTTTTTATCATTCAATATTTCGAAACCTAATTCATTCAAAACACTTTCTAATTCATTCATTTGTTTCTCATTAAGTTCATTAGCCAAATCTATTTCACCAAAGTCTACATTAGTGTAATTGATAGATAGTCTATCCAATTCCATTTTTACTACTAAAATGCAGCGTGGGCAAACCATATTTTTAATAAAAATTTTCATTTTACTTCAAAATTTAACATCATGCCATCATCTTCATGTTCAAGATTATGGCAATGAAAAACAAATTTTCCACTAATTTCAAATGTCATTGCGACTTGGACTTTCTCACCGGGAGCTACAAGAACTGTGTCTTTCCATCCTTTTTCATGCGGTAGAATGACATTCCTTCCACCCATTCGAGCAACAACTTGGAACATTACACCATGAATATGCATGGGATGAGCCTCATCTCCAGTAGAATTATCAAATTCCCATATCTCTGTTGACCCAAGTGTAACTGTCTCGTCTATCCTTCCAGATTTGAAAACCTTCCCGTTAATTTTATGCATTCCATCACTGCTCATCATATCCATTTTCAGCGTAAAAACCCTTTTAATGCTAGTCGAAGGAAGTTTCGGAACTGGAATTAAAGTACTCGGCAGCTTGAAGGTATTGTTTTCTTGACGTTTAATATTAAAAGCCAAGATGTCAAAAGGTTGATTGCCTTGGGCGTTTCCCATTGTAAAAAATGTCTCGCTTTTTAGGGAAACCACCTCTCCGACTTTCATTGTCGAAAAGTCTACCAGAATATCTAACCTTTCGCCCGAACCCAAAATGACATTTTTTACTTTTTCTGGCTGAGGCAAAATTCCGCCATCCGAACCAATCACATAAAATTCAGCCGAATTACTTAGACTTAAATTATAAATTCTTGCAGAGGAACCATTTAAAATCCTGAATCTGTAAAAACGGGTGGAAACATCTAAAAATGGTTTATGTGTGCCATTGACCAGTATATTTTCTCCCAAATAACCCGACATAATTTCCATCATGGTCGGGCTATATTTTATTGTACCATCGCTTGCTATTCTTTTGTCTTGAATTATCAGTGGTACTTCAAATTCTCCACTTGGCAAAGCTAATGACTTTTCTTCGTCCGACTCCACTATAAAAAGCCCCGCCAATCCTTGCGTAACTTGCACCGCAGTAGATTTGTGCACATGTGGATGATACCAATTGAGTCCAGCCTGCTGGTTGACAGAAAATTTATAATTGAAGGACTCATTTGACATCACCATTTGGTCGGGATGCCCGTCCATGTCGGCAGGGATTTTAAGGCCATGCCAATGGATATTCGAATGATCTGATAACTTATTGAGCAAATTGATATTTACATTATCTCCTTTTTTTACCCTAATGGTGGGTCCTAAAATGCCCTCTCCATAACCTAGCACATTTACTTTTGATGCCGACAAAAGAGCCTCTGAAGTATTTTGAGTTACTAAAGATGTATTTCCAGAAACTGTTTTGGGGATTTTTAAAGGATTAATAAACAATCCGGTATTTACTTGAGGAACAACGGCATCGCCATGGTTCATGCCGCTCATGCACGAGGACAAAACGCCAGCAGATGTGAGCAAACTCGCTGAACCAAATCCTAAGGTTTTTAAAAAATCTTTTCGTTTCATATGTTTATAATTTACTGCTAAGACGCTTTGACGCTAAGAAATAATCATTTCCCAGTGTGTCTAAAGTCCTAGTCATGAATGTTTCATTTTATGGTTTCTATTGTGCTACCGCAGGTTAACATCATAGAACCATAATATGGGTTCTTCACGGAATTTTCTTTGCTAAGCCAATTGGCTCCTTTTCCGTCGTTGGCCATGGGGCAGAATTGATAATAAACAGGCGATGCTTGCTTTGATACTTTTATGAGCTGATACATGTTTTTTGAAAGCGGTATAAAATGCTCTCTCTGATGACTTGGGTCTTTTGTATCGGCAATATGCTCTGCATCAAGACCCAAATCCTTCACCACTTTCATCCAAACAGTATGTTCTTCAGCGGTAAGTTTTTCCATTTTAACAGCTGAGATTGCGGATAAAAGTTCACCAGCTTTGTTTGATGCTAACCCTCCATCTGTTTTTATCAAAGCATCTTTTAAAGCAAAATAATTATCAAAAACTGCTTTCAAAGTTTGTATTTCCTGCTTCTGTGCCGGCATGTCCGAGTGGTCATGCATGTCAGTTTTAGAAACTGTGGCTGCAACAGATTCTTTGTTTTCCGTCAACTTTACTTTCCTTTCATATTGACAACAAGAAGGGAGCTGGGAATAAGTATCAAGCGGAGCGAGATAGCTGTCGCTGTCATAGCCAGCTAAAGCAATCCTTTTTAAAATTTCATCTCGATTGGTCTTTTTTGAATCAAAAGTAAGCGTAGCCATTTTGGTTTCTTCGTTCCAATCTACTTCTGCGATTTTTTTTACGTTGCCAGCTTTTTCAATGGTTGCCTCACACATTTCGCAATTTCCATAAATTTTAACAGTTTCTGATAATGCATTTTTTATTTGAGCTTTACATGCTACAACTGACAACAATATAAAGATTGTTATCAATATTTTTGGTATTGATTTCATTTGAAAAAATTAAAATAATGTAAAAAAAAAGGGTTAACAGTCTCAAAAAGACGTAATTATCCCATGAGAAGAATGAATCAGCTTATTTTTGGAGGTTGCCAATTGCTGTAAAAACCAGCGGTTGTATCTGAAACGTGAAGGAAAGAAATCGAAATTTCTTTGTACAAAAATTGGAAATCGTATTGGATATCTAAAGTCGATGGTATTATTGTAAGGGTTAACAAAACCCCACATTTGCAAGATGGATGGGTACACTTTCCACCACAATCATCATGTTTTTTTTGATTTTCAGCTACTTTTTTTGTTTTACAACAGTCCTTCTTTCCAGATTTACAACAAGACTTTTTTTCAGAAGTATCTTTCATTTTACCGCAAGCCACAGCGTCTAATGAACTAAACGAAGTCCATAGGATTACAAGTGCGAACAGTATTTTGAAAAAATTAGTCATTTGAATAAAAATAACGAGCAAAAATAAAAAATGTTTTCGAAGAAAATATTTATTTAATGGAAAAGTTGACTAAAACTTAAAAAAATCGACCTAGATTAATGCCAAAGCGTGAACTAGGTCGATTTGAAAAATCGGCAAATTCAATTGCTAAAACTTCATATTTTGAATCCTGACAGCATTCAAAATTGCTAAAAGTGCAACTCCTACATCTGCAAAAACCGCCTCCCACATGGTGGCTAAACCGCCTGCCCCAAGTGCCAATACGATAGCTTTTACACCAAAAGCCAATACGATGTTTTGCCAAACAATTTTCTTGGTCTGTTTTCCTATATTTATAGCCATAGGTATTTTTGAAGGCATATCGTCTTGTATTACTACGTCTGCCGTTTCAATGGTGGCATCGCTGCCTAAGCCACCCATAGCAATGCCCACATCACTGAGAGCCACCACTGGAGCATCGTTTACACCATCACCAACGAAGGCAACCGACTCACCTTTAGCTTTGAGTTCTTTTACTTTATTTACCTTGTCCTCAGGCAACAAATCTCCAAACGAATTTATTATTCCCAATTTATCCGCAACAAATTTCACAACATTACTTTTGTCGCCACTGAGCATGGTGGTATTTACTCCTAATGCTTTCAGCTTATTTACTGTTTCTTGGGCATCTTCTTTGATACTATCGGCAATAGTGAGGTAGCCTACAAACTTTTTATCATAAGCAATTGCAATAAGGGTGTAAACAATGGTTGTTGGGTCAATATCATAAGCGATTGAAAATTTATCCATCAATTTGAAATTGCCTACTAATAATTCTTTGTCATTTATTTCAGCTTTAAGTCCATGTCCTGAAATTTCTTCTACATTTTTCAGTTCGATGGTCGAGTCAATCTCTCCAACAAAATTATGAATGGCAGTAGCCACTGGATGTGTACTTTGACTTTCTAAGGCATTAACCATTTTTAAGATTTCATCTTTATTAAAATCTTGCTTTATGATAACTTCTTGTACTTTAAACACCCCTTCAGTCATTGTACCTGTTTTGTCCATCACCACGTTTTGAATATTGGCGATAATGTCTAAAAAGTTACTTCCTTTGAACAAAATACCATTCTTGCTGGCTGCACCAATTCCACCAAAATAGCCCAAAGGAATTGAAATAACCAAAGCACAAGGGCATGAAATAACTAAGAAAACCAAAGCTCGGTAAAGCCATTGGCTAAACTGATAATTTTCTACGAAAAAGTACGGCAAAACTGTAATTAAGACAGCCAACAACACCACAATCGGTGTATAGATTTTTGCAAATTTCCTAATAAAAAGCTCTGTTGGTGCTTTTTGAGCTGTGGCGTTTTGCACCATTTCCAAGATTTTGCTCAATTTGCTATCTTTATAGTCAGTCGTAACTTTTACTTGAGAAACAGTATTGAGATTTATCATTCCAGCCAACACCGTTTCGCCTTTGGCTTTGGTGTCAGGCTTGCTCTCGCCTGTAAGTGCTGCGGTATTGAAGGATGCCGTCTCTGACAGTAATTCACCGTCTAATCCTAATTTTTCACCTGGCTTTAGTTGAATGATATCTCCAATTTTTGCTAAGCCTGCTTTGATGGTGGTGGCTACATTGTTTTGCAAAATCGTAACCTCATCAGGTCTTTGATCAAGCAAACTTTTAATATTGGCCTTGGCTCTTTTTACGGCCAATCCTTGAAAAACCTCCCCTACCGAATAAAATAACATCACTGCTACACCTTCGGGATATTCGCCAATGGCAAATGCTCCGATGGTGGCAATGCTCATTAACAAAAATTCAGAAAAGATTTCTCCTTTACCAATGCTTTCTATTGCTTCTTTTAGCACGGGAAAACCAACAGGTAAGTAAGCAACACCATACCAAATAATCCGAACCCAACCTGTAAACCACGATTGAGGGAAATAATTATCTAATGCAATGGCAATGAGTAATAAAGCCAAGCTAATGATGGCTGGCAAAAACATTTTGAAAGTGCTTTCATTTCCTCCCGAATGGCCGTGTCCATCATCATCGGTATGCTCATCGTGTTTTGGTTCATCAATTGCACAACAACCTACCTCTTTGTGTTCTTTCTTTAATTGTTTATTGGCTACCATATTGATTTTTTCTTCTTGCGTACAACAAAGTTGTTTGCCGTCCTTGTCATAAATGTGTTTATGTTCCATTGTTCTGAATTTTAAAATTAAAAAAACAAATTAGTGATTATGCTCATCACCGCCTTCCGAATTCGACATAGTAGATTGCAAATAGTAAGCACCTTTTGCCACTATTTTTGCTCCAGCAGGTATTTCTTGCAAAGGCGTTACTTGCACAAACCCCAATTGAGTTGTTCCTGTTTTCACTTCAATTCGCTTGAAATGAACACCCGTATCAACCTCTTGTCCTTTGCTCTTTGGCTCTTCATCATGTTCTTCTTGAATAAAAATAAACTCCTTACCTTCAGCTTTGGCAATAGCATCTATTGGCAAAGTTTCTACATCATTTTTACCAATATCAATTAAGGCATTGACATACATTCCTGGAATCAGTCCAATCGTAGAATTATTGATGGCGGCATGAACTGCCACTGATTTTGATTCATTTTGAAAAGCCTTTCCAACACTAAAAATCCGTCCGATAATTTCTTGGTTTCCTTGATTAGTCAAAACAAACCGAACACTTTGCCCTACTTTTATACGGAATAGGTCTTTTTCATAAACCAACAAATCAACGTGCATTTTAGAATTATCTACAATGGAGAATAATGTATTATTAGCTGAAATACTACTCCCAATTTTCACTTTCACTTCTGTTATATAGCCCGAAATAGGAGCTACAATAGAAAGTATTGAAGCATTGTCATTACCACCCAGCGAAAGGTTTTGGTCTAAAATAATTATTTGATTTTCAGTATTTTTGATTTTATTCTTGATTGTTTCAAGCTCAGTATTGATTTTTTGAAAGGTTTTTTTTGCCGTTACATTTTCATCGCTCAATTCTTTCTGACGAGCAAATTCCAACTCTAAAAAATCTTTGCTTACTTTGGCTTGCTGCAATTCTTCGGTCAATTTGGCTTTTGCTAAACGAATATTGTTGAATTCCATGCTCTGAAATGTTGCCAATGTCTGCCCTTTTTTTACAAATTGCCCCTCAATAACAGCAATTGTTTTGATAATTCCACCCAAAAAAACCGAAACATCAGCTTGATTTTGAGGGGGAAGTTTGGTGTATCCATTGGCTGTGATAACTTCACTTAGGTTTTTCTTTTCAAAAATTCCGAAAACTATTTGAGCTGATTTTACTTGCATGGGTGTCAATTCGACTACACCAGTTTCGTCGTGGTGTTCTTCTTCTGTTACTGTTTCTGCGGCTTTTTTATTGCAAGAAACGAAAAGAAACAAACTGAATATAACTAATAAAAATTTATATTGATGATTGATTTTCATTTGCTTAAAATTAATTGTTTAACAAATATTGAATATTGATTGTATTTTGGTTGAAAGCATTGATTGCGTGCAAATAGTTTTGCTGAATGTTTAACACAGTTTCTAAACTTTGTAGATATTCTACATAACCTACTTCTCCACTTTGATAGGCTTTTGTAGCATTTTTTGTGATTATTTCAGCATTAGGCAAAGCAGATTGTACATAATAATCCATCAAAGATTGATTGTTTTTTTGCTCTTGAATTTGCTGCAAAAGTTGGCTATTCAGTTGATTTTTGAGATATTCTGAACTTTTTCGTTGGACTTGAATTTCGGTTTCTGATGCTTGAATGCGAGCTTTAGTGGCTTTAGTGAAAATTGGAATACTCATACCCAAACTCACACCTTGAAAACGAGGAACACCGTTGAAGAAAACAGTTTTATCAGCAATCTCTTGAATGCCTGTGAGCGATTGTAAAAAATATCCAGCCGAAAACTCAGGTTTTGCGAGAGCTTTTTCAACATTTTTGTTTGCCGAAGCTATCGTAATTTGTTGTATTGCCAATGCTAAAACAGGGTTTTGATTGATAAAATTAGTATCTGATATAATCGCCTTTGACGGAAAAAAGTCGGTTTCGACAATTGTAAAGTCGTCTTTAATATTCAAAATGTTTTTTAGTCTAATTTTTTCACTTAAAATCAAACTTTCATTCTGCTTTCTGACTTGAACTAACCCTTGTTGCTTGGTTTCGGCAGTTGTTTTTTCTAACAATGTACTTTCACCAGTTTTGAGTCTTAGATTTGCTGCTTTTACAAATTGTTGCAAATAATCATCTTGCTTAGCCAATAATTGATTAATTGCCATCAAATACAAAATGGTATTCCAAGAATGGCGAATCTGAAAAGCAATGTCGTGTTTAGTTATTATCAATTTCAGCTCACTACTTTTGATGTTTTCATTGATAAGTATTTTTTTTGCTTGAAACTGAAAAGGGCTAAATCCTTGCGAAATGCTATAATTTTGGTCAAAACTTCGGGTATTGTATTGCCCAAGCATGGCATTTACATTGGTTTTTGGAAGCTCCTTTGCCGTTGGTTTTAGCTGATTTTGCACCTTGACTGCCAATTCATTGGCTTGTACTAAACTATTATTTTTTGTTCCTAAATCTATGGCTTGCTGTAAACTAAGTGGTGTTTGAGCATGAGCAAAGCCACCCGAAAACAAGAACCCCAAAATTATGATAGACGCAATTTTGGGAACTTTGGGCTTTTTTATCCCTTTTTCAAATAGCAAATACAAAATTGGTAATACAATTAAGGTGAGCAATGTTGCCGTAATTAAACCACCAATCACAACAGTAGCCAAAGGTTTTTGTACTTCTGCACCAGCACCGCTACTCAAAGCCATAGGTAAAAAACCTAATGAGGCTACGGCAGCAGTCATTACCACAGGTCGTAAACGTACTTTTGTTCCTTCCTTGATTCTCTCTAAAACATTATCATAACCTTCGGTTTTAAGTTGATTGAAATATCCAATCAATACAATTCCGTTCAAAACTGCCACGCCAAACAAAGCAATAAAACCAATGCCTGCCGAAATACTGAATGGCATTCCACGTAACCAAAGGGCAAAAACACCTCCGATGGCAGAAAGTGGAATGGCAGTAAAAATCAATATAGACTGTTTGATGGAATTGAAAGTGAAATAGAGCAATACGAAAATCAAAAGTAAAGCTACGGGTACAGCTATGGCAAGGCGTTTGTTGGCTTCTACCAAGTTTTCAAATTGACCACCATAGGTTACATAATAGCCTTCGGGAAGTTTGAGTTTTGCATCCAATTTTGCTTGTATGTCATTGACTACGCTTTTCACATCACGTCCACGTACATTTAAGCCTATCACAATTCTACGTCTGCCATCTTCACGGCTTATTTGTGCAGGTCCTTGTTCAAAATTCACGTCGGCTACTTGCTCCAAAGGAATTTGATTGCCATTGGGTAGGCTTACAAATATATTTTTCACATTAGAAATATCCTGACGAAAATCTTTATCAAGCCTCACTACCAAATCATAACGTTTTTCGCCTTCGTAAACAGTTCCTGTGGCTTGCCCTGCGAAACCTGTACGTACCACTTTGTTCAAATCGCCCACATTTAGCCCGTATAATGCCAGTTTATCGGGATTATATCGAACCGTGATTTGTGGCATACCTGTTACTTGTTCCGCTTTGGTGTCTGCAACTCCTTCGATATTGCCAATTAATCCAATGGTGGTATTTGCCGTTGCCGCCAATTTTTCTAAATCTTCTCCAAAAATCTTAATGGCAATATCACTTCTTACGCCCGTCATTAATTCATTGAAACGCATCTGAATCGGTTGAGAAACCTCAAAGTTCACGCCAGGTATTTTCTCCATTTCCTCTTTCATCATATCAGCCAATTCATAGAAATCTTTGGTGGTTGTCCATTCTTTTTTGCTTTTCAAAATGATAATCATATCACCAGTTTCTATGGGCATGGGGTCAGTTGGTATTTCAGCAGAACCAATTTTTGAAACTACTTCGACCACTTCAGGAAACTTTGATTTTAGAAGTTTTTCTAATTTTGTTGAAGTTTCAATACTCATATTCAATGAACTACCCCCTGCATTTCTAAAATTGATGGCATAATCCCCTTCTTCTAAAGTGGGAATAAATTCGCCGCCCATTCTGCTGAAAACAAACAAGGCAATTAAAAATAAGACAACCGAAGCACTTAATATGATGGCTTTTAATTGCAAGGCTTTGTCCAAAATAGGTTGGTAGAAGCGATAAATAAAATCAATTATTTTATCTGAAATATTCTTTTTATGGCTAATGTTTTTACTTAAAAACAAAGCAGAAGCCATCGGAACATAAGTAAGTGACAAAATGAATGCTCCCAAAATAGCAAATGAAACTGTTTGAGCCATTGGCTTAAACATCTTTCCCTCTGTGCCAACCAATGCCAAAATGGGTAGGTAAACAATCAGAATAATAATCTCGCCAAAAGCAGCACTGTTTCTGATTTTTGTTGATGCGTGTAAAACTTCTTCATCCATTTCTTCGGCAGAGAGTCGCCCTTCTTTATTCAGATGTAATCGGTGAATGACTGCTTCTACAATGATAACCGCACCATCTACAATCAAACCAAAATCTATTGCTCCCAAGCTCATTAAATTGCCACTTACACCAAATAAATTCATCATTATTACGGCAAAAAGTAGTGCCAAAGGAATTACAGAAGCTACCACCAAACCAGCACGCCAATTGCCGAGTAGTAAAACCAATACAAAAATGACAATTAAAGCTCCTTCAAAAAGATTGGTTTCCACTGTACTGATGGCATTATTAACCAATTTTGTACGGTCTATGAATGGTTCAAGAGAAACACCTTCGGGCAATGATTTTCTGATTTGTTCAACCTTCGCCTTTGTTCGATTAACTACCGCTGATGAGTTTTCGCCTTTGAGCATCAGTACCATTCCTCCAACTACTTCGCCCTTACCGTCTTTGGTTACAGCTCCATATCTCAAAGCTGACCCTTCTTGCACTTTTGCCACATCACGAATCAGAATGGGTATTCCATTATTGGTTTTAACTACTATTTTTTCAATGTCAGCAATAGTTTTTACCATGCCCAAAGCTCTGATAAAGTAAACATAAGGTTGTTTGTCGATGTATGCACCCCCTGTATTTTCGTTGTTTTTTTCGAGAGCCTCAAAAATATCAGTGATGGTGGTATTCATACTTTTCAGTCGGTCGGGCTGCACTGCAATTTCGTATTGTTTTAGGCTACCTCCCAAGGTTGTAACTTCGGCAATTCCTGCCGTACCAAGCAATTGTGGTTTGACTATCCAATCTTGAATGCTTCGTAGTTTTGAAGCATCGTATTGACTTTCATAACCTTTTTTTGCATAAATTACATATTGATATATTTCTCCCAGTCCAGTAGTGATGGGGGCTAATTCGGGGATTCCTGCTCCTTTGGGAATAAGCCTTTCAGCATCTTTTAGCTTTTCGCTCATTTGTTGTCTTGCCCAATAAATATCTACGTTTTCCTCAAAAACAAGGGTAATTACACTTAATCCGAAACGACTTAAAGAACGCATTTCTACGATTTTAGGAATCGTTTTCATCGTTTGTTCGATGGGGTAAGTAATAAACTGTTCCACTTCTTGAGTTGCCAAAGTAGGAGCGGTAGTAATAACTTGTACCTGATTATTGGTAATGTCGGGCAGGGCATCAATGGGCAGTCGGCTTAAATTATAAATACCAACTAATACCAAAGCCAAAGTAAATAGACCCACAATAAATTTATTATGGATAGAAAAATGGATGATTTTATCTAACATATTTTAAATCTAATTTTGAAAAAATTCATAGATAGCCATAAGCAAAGAATCCTGCTGAGTAAAATATCAGCAAGTAGAAATGGCAATAATTTTCAAGAATTAGATTTTGGGCGGTTGCCAGATGTTTCCGTAGAAATCAGAAATAAAAGAAGTATTGTAGAAATTGATTTTCCCTTTTTCAGATAAAAAACATTGTGCTATCTCTGAAATGAGAGGGGAAAATGAAAAATTTAAGACAATATTTGTACCACAACAAGCACAAATACAGAAAGGTGAACAAGTTTCAGTATCTTCTTGGTGGTTAGTATGATTGGTTTCTGAAAAAGCTATTTTGTCATTATCCACTACTTTACAGTCTTCCACATCTCCGCAAGGCAGACACGAAAGTATAAGTACGTACATGGATAATATGAATGAAAGGATTTTCATACAGCAAAAGTATGCAAAAAACAAGTGCAACAGGGAGTCAAAAAGGAAATATATTTTGATATATAGAATTGGATTCTATTTAACTTTTGAGAATCAAATTCTATTTTTTACACCCCACAGCACGATTTAGCGTCTTGTTGAATTGGCGGACATGGTACAGTTCCATAGCTACAAAAAACACAACAATCTCCATTAAGTGGCTTTAAAACTTGCTTACATTTTTCACAATCATAAAAATATTGGCAAGCATCAGTTGGCATTATTTCTAATTTTTTGTGTCCACAATTAGGACAAGTTATTTCTGATTCTAAACTAATATTTACCATTAAAATATATTTTTATGATTCACAACTTTGTAACCTGTTGAATTAATTGCTTTTGTGATTTCTTTAATATTTGTTTTTTTGTTATCAAATTCCACAATTGCATTCCCTTTTTCATACGAGACTTGTACTATTATAATCCCTTTTAATTTACTGACTTCAGATTTCACATGAACTTCGCAACCTGTACAGGTCATACCACTAATTATAAACTCAATTTTTTGGCTTTTCACCGCTTGGTTTATCGTAACTTTATTATCAGTTTTTTGAAAAAATAAATGAGAGTAACTTGGAAAGGATAAGAGTAAAATTGACAAAATAGTTATCATGGTTAAAAATGTTTTAGTTTGTAAAAATGATACTTTACTATCTGTTTCACAATTGCAATTGAGCGATTCGCCGCTTGTTTGTTTTTGTGTTTTTAGTTTTTTATACCAAGCCAACCCTAAAATCAATGCTGTTGAGCCAATAAAATAAGGTCTTGCAGGGTCGAGCCACGAAAAAGTGGAAGCAATGCCAGTTGTGCCAGCCAAAATAGCCAAAACAGGCATAATACAGCACAATGAGGATGCCAAAGCTGTAATAATACTTAAATTTGGAAGCGAAGTGGTAGTTTTCATAATGCTAATTCGGCTTGCTGAATATGCTGAAATAGTGGTTCTATTACCTTTAAATGATTGGGTTTTAGAGAATAAAAAATCGTTTGCCCAACTTTACGAAACTGAATAAGGTTTGCATCTTTGAGTTTACGAAGATGCTGGGAAACAGCAGGTACACTCATTTCTAAAATATCAGAAATATCACAAGGACAAAGTTCATTTTCTTGGTTAAGTAGAAACAGAATTTTCAAACGCACTTCATTTCCTGCTAAATTTAGCACTTGGGCAAGATTAGCAAATGAGTTTTCGGCAACTTTGAGTTGTTGCTTACAGTTGTAAATCTGAACTTGGTCGGCAAAAGCTCTAATGCAACTTATTTCTTGATTATCCATTTAATGGTTTTGAATTACGTAACAAATATATTAATTATTTAAGCAAATCCTTAAATAACTATTTAAAAAAATCTCATTATAGTGTATATAATGAGATTTTTATTTATTTACGATAAGTAATCGTACAGCCTTTGGCAATACTGGTCTTGGTTTTTATTTCTTCTTTTGCCAAAATCGAAGCGATGGCAGTTTCAACATATTTGGTTGTTATCTTGGTTTCGTCTCTATTATCATCAATTGCACCGATGTAGGCGATTTTGTAAACACCTTTTTCTTTTACCAAAATCACCGTATGCGTATTGACAATTGCACCGTAAGCAAACGATATTTTTTGGTCGGCATCGTGCAAATATTCAAAATTAAAACCTTTTTCATTGGCAACGGTTTTCATGTCTTCCCTCGAATCGGCAGGGTCAATCGCAATCACAGGAAAACCTAACTTTGCATATTTTTCTTGCAAATCTTTTACACGATTTTGGTACATTTTCGCAATCGGGTAATTATTAGTCAAAAAAGTAAGAATCACACCTTTTGAATCTTTGAAATTTTCTAAAGAAACCGTTTTTCCATCAATATTTTTCAATTCAAAAGTAATCGCATTACTATTAATAGATGGAGCGGTTGGTGTATCGCTCAAGAAGAAGCTAAAACTTAGAATAAAAACTAATAGAATTTTCATAAAATTATTTGATTAAAACGAATGATAATTGTTATAATGTTAGTTCAGACTTAATAAAATCTTTTACTCCTTTTGGACCAGTCAATGCTAAATATACATATTTTTTTTCGGCAGAAACAGAAAGCTGAAAATTAAAGAAATCGCAACACTGTCTTTCTGTTTTGATAAAATCTGCTAACATCGCAATCGTTTCTTCGCTATCTTTGAAAGCATATTTTATGCCGTTTTTGAGTTCAACCGTCTCTACAATTTCCTTTTTCAAATTTGTGATTACCGTTGCTTTTCTTTCTTTTATAATGGTCCCCAAAATTTAGACAGGTACGATAATTGAAATCACCTTTTAAATTTAGGAACATGAGCAAGCAAAACAAACGACGAAATTTTGAT
>Ga0056913_1000390_pt1 | contig 44544 bp, 46 predicted proteins | sample EBPBio282013_DNA_FD_55170 | JGI IMG/M metagenome (GOLD analysis project Ga0056913, IMG submission 55170) | Wastewater treatment Type I Accumulibacter community from EBPR Bioreactor in Madison, WI, USA - Reactor 2_5/28/2013_ DNA (Hybrid Assembly) | ecosystem: Engineered > Bioreactor > EBPR >... | reverse complement strand
GAATATTCCATTCGAGGTCGATGGTAAATGCAGGGGCATTGATTTCGTCCAATGGAAATGGGATGCTTTTGTATTCATCATCAACATACCTTCGCTCTTTATCCCAATAGGAGCCAATTACCTCAAAATAAAATTTATCAAGGATTGAATCAATTTCAGGGTTAATTTTTACTCTTCCGTAGCCAATTACAGCAAAAATGGTTTCGGTATGTGCATGAGATTTTACCACATCATAGAATCTGTCGAAGTCAAACCAATGGATGGCCTGGGCTACGGTTATCAGGTCAAATCTTTCATTGCCAAAATTAGCAATTTCGGCAGCTTGAACCTGATATTCAATATTTTGACCTTTAAAAGCATTGTCTATTTGGTTTTGACTGAGGTCTGTAGCGATCACTTTACTGAATTTACCAGCTAGTAGTTTTGCCAGTTGTCCATTGCCGGTGCCACAGTCCCATGCTGTTTTAGGATCAGGGACCAATCCACAAATATATTCTACCAAAATAGGGGGATATTCGGGTCTGAATCGGGCATATTGGTTTGAATTACCGGAGAAATTATCTTTTGCCACATCATTATTTTTTACAAAATAAACGAAATTTTTTACAAAAATTATTTTCTAAAAAATTGCCTGAATGTGATGTTTGCCTCATAAGGGTATCCATTTAATCGTTAAATTGCCTCTTGAATAATTTCAACAAATGTCAAATTTTACTTTACTGGCTATAATATTTGGGTATTTTCTGGTTTTGATGTTTGTATCAAAAATTACTTCCAGAAAAACAAAAGCCAGCTCTTTTTTCGACGGAGACCACCAGTCACCCTGGTTTTTGGTGGCTTTTGGCATGATTGGGAGTGGTATTTCTGCTGTTTCGCTGGTATCTATTCCGGGCAATGTAGGCAATGAGAATCTGTATTATTTCCAATTTATTCTGGGAACAATTGTCGGGTACTTGTTCATTGCATATATATTAATACCGATATTTTTCAAACAAAAACTTGTTTCGATTTATACCTATCTGCAAAATCGTTTCGGAGAGGTAACTTATTTAACCGGAGCTTCGTTCTTCATGGTTTCACAGTCTTTCGGGGCAGCATTACGTTTACTTTTATCTGTTAAAATACTTCAGTCGGCATTTTTTGATAAAATGAACATACCTCCGGCCATCACAATTCTGATACTTTTGTTGATGATTTGGCTATATACCAACAAGTCGGGTATAAAAACCATTGTTTGGACAGATGCTCTGCAATCTTTGTTTTTGATTTTAGTAATTGTAATATCGATTTATTCCATAGTAAAAGCTTTGGATACAGGTGAAAAGAGTGTTTTGAATGCCATCATCGCTGATCCTAAATTCAAATTTTTTGATTTTGACTGGAATTCCGGCACCAATTTCTTCAAGCAATTTATCTCCGGTTTTTTGATTACCATAGCTTTGGTAGGATTGGACCAAAGTATGATGCAGAAAACGCTTACGGTAAGCAATGCCACCGATGCCAAACGTAATGTGCTCACTTTCAGCTTTTTCATTGCTGCTGCCCAAACTTTATTTTTGTTTCTTGGCGTTTTACTTTACATGTTTGCCAGCCAAAAAGGCCTGCAATTGCCCATGGAAAACGGGAAATATACCCAACCTGACGAACTTTTTCCCACGCTTACCATGAATTACTTTGGAAGTATTGGTGTGATAGCATTTTTCATTGGGGTTGTTGCTTCGACATTTGCCAGCATTGACAGTTGTATTGCTGCCCTTACCACCAGTTTGAGTTATGATTTTTTTGATTTCGAGAAAAAGTCGGAAGAAGCTAAAAGGAAATTGAAAAACATGGTCTTAATTGCCGTAAATATGGCGATGTATCTGATCGTACTGGCTTTCTTGAACAGCGAAGGGTCTATCATCAATTCGATTTTTAAAGTGGCCGGTTATACTTATGGGCCACTTTTGGGGATTTATCTTATTGGCTTATTTACCGAAATCAAATTTCAGGAAAAGTGGTTGCCTTATATGTCTATTTTGGCACCTATACTGACTTTGGGACTCAATTATTGGCTGGAAAAACAAGGTTTTAGCCTGGGGTTTTTAAATATTTTGATCAATGCCGTATTTACAATGATATTGTTATGGATAATAAAGAAATAGTTTTTTTGCCTGAAACCCGAGCTTCAATCTTTGACCAATGTGCAGACATGATGGTAGCTACCGACCCGTGGATTACCCTGGGAATGGATAAACAACGTTGTTTGAAGGCATTTGAAGGAGAATGTAAAGAGATATTTTCGGTTTGGAAAAATGGCAAACTGGCAGGTTTTGTGATTTTGCAAATGTGCGGTACATTTCGGGGGTATATTCAGACATTGCTAGTGGCAGAAGAATTTCGTGGACAAGGCATCGCCAATCAAATACTTAAGTTTTGTGAAGAACATATTCATAAGATATCTCCGAATGTGTTTATGTGTGTTTCATCATTTAATACACACGCACGCAGGGTTTATGAAAAGTATGGTTTTCAGGAAGTTGGAATCCTGAAAGACTTTATCAGAGCAGGTTTTGATGAAATATTACTCTGGAAAAGAAAGTAATTGTCTTTTTTTGATAAGCTAGCTTAGAATTAAGCAATATCTCATGAAGGTCATTACAATTCCGGTCTATAATTTCATTCGAATAGTTAAAAGCTTCATTTCTTTTAATTTTGATGAAACGATAAAATTTCAAATGAAATGATCATTCTGAGAGAAAGATGCATTAATTAAAATCACGTTAGAATATCTCGAATTTGTTGTATTCAGAAAACTTGTTTATTTTTTTGGTGTTTAAATTCATAGTAAACCCCAAAATATGTCAGTTCTATGTTTTATAGTATACTAATTCCGCTGTTATCACTTATATTATTAGAGGTTATTCTTGGTATTGATAATATCATTTTTATTTCAATCCTGGCAGATAAATTACCCGAAAGCCAGAGAAATAAACTCAGATACTGGGGAATAGGATTAGCAATGGTTATGCGATTGGGTCTTCTCGCATTTATTTCCTGGATTTTAAAGTTGGACAAAATTCTATTTACGGTTTTTGAAATTGGTTTTTCAGGCAAATCTTTAATTTTATTAATCGGAGGGCTGTTTTTGATTTATAAAAGCACGAAAGAGATTTATCATAAAACCGAGCAGATTGATGGTTCTCACTCAGAAAAAACAAAAAAACAAGGCTCATTTAAAAAACTACTTTCAGAGATTATCCTCCTTGATCTCGTATTTTCAATAGATTCAATTATTACGGCAGTTGGCATGGTAAATGAACTTTGGGTCATGTACACTGCTGTTATAGTGACCGTTATTATTATGCTGGTTGCTTCAGGCCCGATTAGTAAATTTATCAATCAACACCCATCGTTTAAAGTACTGGCTTTGTGTTTTCTCATGATGATAGGTGTCGCCCTGCTAGCTGAAGGGCTGTCTTTCAGCATACCAAAAGGATATATATATTTCTCAATGGCATTTGCATTTTTTGTAGATATTGTTCAAATGAAAACCATTAAAAAGCATTAAATCAATTTCTTAAAATTGTTGATTATTATATTGTAGTTTGTTTTTAGAAAACTATTTATCAGCATACATTTCTAAAGTTTTTCTAATAAGTTTTTAAGCTAAATCTAAATTCTCAAACTTACTTTTGAATATTAGAACAAAAATAGCATTGGAAAAAGAGGTCTTAATTGTAGAGGATGAAGATAAAGTAGCGTCTTTCATAAAGAAAGGCCTTAACACGCAGGGTTATGTTTCAACGATTGCTGCTACAGGCAGAGAGGCTCTTGATTTTATTGCCGATCGCAATTTTGATTTGATAATTCTTGATATTGGTTTACCCGACATAACTGGTTTAGAGGTTTGTAGCAAAATCAGGGAGAAAAATCCCGGCGTACCTGTATTAATGCTCACTGCCTTGGGAAGTATGAGCGATAAATTGTCTGGCTATGAAGTTGGTACTGATGATTATCTGGTCAAGCCTTTTGATTTTATGGAGCTTCTGGTAAGAATGAAAGCTCTGCTTAAAAGGAGCCATGATCATTCCAGGCTTATTGAAGATGTATTATTGAAAGAAGCTGATCTAGAGCTAAATCTCAGCAAAAAAATTGCCGTAAGATCCGGTAAAGAGATAACCCTTACAGCAAAAGAATTTAGTTTACTTGAATATTTTATGCGAAATCGTGGCAGGGTCGTTTCCAAACTTGATATCGCTGAAAATGTTTGGGATATTGATTTTGATACGGGTACCAACTTTATTGAAGTTTATGTAAACTACCTTAGAAACAAAATAGATAAGGGTTTTAATAACAAGCTTATTCACACGATCTTCGGAATGGGCTACATGCTAAAAAACAGATGAAAATCAGAAACAAGCTATTTTTGTTTTACAACGGTATCGTTATGGTATTGTTGTTTTTGTTTTGCATGGTAATATTTTTTCAAAGCAAAAATTATCGTCTTCAGGAGTTTACGGGTTTACTTAGAAAGGAAGCTATTTCTGCTGCAAATATTTTTTTTAACCAGAATGCAATAAGTTCTGATATTCTTAAATTATTGGATCGAAATAATTACACCGTTCTTGCTGATGAGGAGGTCGTGATATTTGACGAAAATTATACATTAATATATGAAACCGGTGACGATAACTTCCAAATTCCGGTTAATATTTTTGAAAAGATAAAATCAAATAAAGAATATTACTGGCAAGATAAAGGTCATGAATTCCTTGGGATAAAGTTTGAAAATAAAAAGCAAAACTATCTCGTTATCGCCTATGCTAATGACCATCTCGGACTTATTAAGCTAAAGAATCTGGCATTTGTTTTATTTTTCGGAAGTATGGTTTTGCTTATCTTGAGTGCTGCCGCAGGGTGGTTTTTAGTAAACAACATGTTGAACCCTATCCAGGAATTTATAAAAAAAATAGACCGGATTAAAGCCTCTCAACTCAATGAAAGATTGGCAGCGGGTAATCAAAATGATGAGTTTTCTCAGCTGTCAGATAGATTTAATCAAATGCTCGACCGGCTTGAAAAGGCATTTAAGGCACAAAAAGCCTTTGTTTCAAATGCTTCTCATGAGCTCAGAACCCCCCTTACCTCTATTACAGGTCAGATACAAGTGTCATTACTGGCCAATGACGACCCTGAAGATCTAAGGAAAATGATACAGTCAGTGCTGGAAGATGTTAAGCAACTTAACCGCCTAAGTAACAACTTGCTGGATTTGTCTTCGCTTGACAATGGAAACCCTAAACAAGAATTTACCCTTATAAATGTACTGGATAAAATATCAAGGGTAAGAAGTGAAGTTATCAAGAAAAATCCGGAGAGTACAATTTTAATCAATTTTGAAGTTAAAGAGGAGGAAATACCTGAACTCATGGGCAATCCTCATCTCCTTTATACCACATTCTTTAATTTATTGGATAATGGCATAAAGTATTCTCCCTACAAGACTGTCAATGTAAATGTTATCAACCAGGATGACAGTATTTTAGTAGAAATCACCAACAAATGCATTATAACTAAATCAGATGACCTCAGGGACTTTTTTGAACCATTTAAGCGTGGGCTCAATTCCAGACACATTTATGGTCATGGGGTAGGATTATCTCTCGTCAAAGGCATAATTGAGTTGCATTCAGGTACAATTACCGTGGAACTTGTTGAAGCCGGATTAATCTCCTTCAAGGTCTTACTACCCAAAAAAATCTAAGTTTTTTCTAATATGAGATTAAGTCTGGCCTAATATCTCCAAACTAGCTTTGTTTCATCCAACAGGGAGTTGGGCAGAAAACAATAAATAGTAAAAGATATGAAAGCGAGTAAAATTTTGTTTTTATCTGCATTGACAATTGGGCTGGGAAGCTGCACCATTATCAGACAAGGTGAGGTAGGGGTAAAACGTTCTTTTGGGAAAATTAAGCCTGAACCACTATTGGAAGGTGCGAGAGGATTTAATCCTTTGACAACTACCATTATCAAGCTTCCTACCCGCACAATGAATATGGAAGTGAGGGTTCCACTGCCTTCAAAAGAAGGTCTGACTGTTCAGTCAGATGTTTCCATTCTTTACCGTCTCGAGGGTAGTTATGCTCCGAAAGTAATCGAAAGGCTTGGGAAAAATTATGAGCAGGTAATCATCTTGCCGGTGTTCAGGTCTGCAGTAGCTGATATTTCATCTCAATATTACGCCAAAGATATGCATACAGGGCAGCGGTCTATGATAGAAAAGTCGATCAGAGAGCTGATGATGTCGCAATTGGGAGAGAGAGGTTTTGTGGTGGAATCAGTGTTGCTTAAAAGCATAGTTTTACCGCCGGGTCTTTCAAAAGCAATTGAAGACAAATTGGAAGCAGAACAAGATTCTCAAAGAATGCAGTTTGTTCTGGAAAAAGAAAAACAAGAGGCAAAAAGGCTAATCATAGAAGCGGAGGGAATCAGGGACGCACAAAAAATAGTGGCAGAGGGACTCACACCTCTATTGATAAAGTTTAAAGCAATAGAAGCTTTTAACAAACTTTCGAGTTCACCAAACGCCAAAGTCATCATAACCAGTGCCGATCAACCTTTGATGCTGAACGCCAACGCTGAGCAACAATGATCTAAAAGTTTTAAAATTAATATTCAATATATCGTAAAATCATCGGTCCCGGCTCCACCGGGGCCATAAACAAAATGTACAATGAAAAATCTGATAATATCAATGAGTTTAAGCTGTGTAGTTTCAATTGCTTCATTCGGGCAAAATAATGATAACAGGAATTATAAAATTCCAGCTAATCAAAAGCAGGCAATCGGGCCATCAAAAATTGGGGTTTTCAGAAATAATCCAGATTACAATGGCCGTTTTATGTCAGTACACAATTACAAACATAGCGATCTGAATAAGGTAATTTCTCCCGAAAAAATCAAAGTCTTAAAAATGAAAGGTAATTCAGAGCTGGAAAGTTTTAATCCGCATCTTTCGTTCAGGAACTACAAGGCTCAATTGCCGGTGCGTCAGCAAAATCATGATGAAACCTTACCAAACGTGGTGGCTCTTGATTAGTCATTTTTCCAGAATTGGGATCCTGCAACATGTTGCCATCAGGAGTTTTAATTGCCAACCTTAAATATTGAATAAAAATGACGATGCTTGAATATACTAAAATGATTTTGGAGAAAGTAAGTTTTGAACCCGCGATATTTAGAAAAGAGTTAAGGAAATCATTGAGATATATTTCCAGGGAAGAATATAATCATCTTAGAAATTGGGTCAAAGATAAGTTTGGTCACTTAAATCAGAGGAGAATAAATGTCTCCAAAACACGCTGAAATTGGGTAGTAAAGTGATGTGAAATTCTATAGAAAAGTAAGGTGAAAAGGGTATATTTAATTATTCATTTAAATCTGTAGATAAGATGAAAAAAGTAAATCGTATTTCAATTTTTATCATTGTCGCGTGGAGTTTGGGAAATGTGAATCAGGTTTTTGGCCAAACCACAAAATACTTTGACTTTAACAAGAATTACAGTTGGGGAATCTTATTGGGGAAATGCCCGGTTGAAATCAATACATGGGATAAATTTATGATTTACTCCCGAAACAGGATAAACAATCAAAGGGATTTTCCAAGCAATCAACTTAGATTTTCTTTGGAAAATTTAGGGGCCTCTCATATCCAATATTCATTTTCAAAAACAAAGGAAAATCAGGGCTTAATAGCTTCAATATTTTCAAAGTGTGATTTTCTGGATACTAATTCCGGTTCTGATGTAGTAGCTATCAAAAGATTAGCGATAATCAACAATTCTTTGCCTAAAAATCAACTCCAAGATTTTTTTCAAAAACAGGCTCCTCATTTTAAGGAATTTTCTATCAACCAATCCTTCTTTGAAGATTTTGAAAAGAGGTTTCTTTCTTATTTAAAATCGGAGGAATTGGAGTCCGGTGAAATTTTAAAATGGATAAATTTCAGAAATTATGAGGTTCAGTAAGGAAAAATACAGACCATAAATTAAGAAAAAAATAATACAGTAATAGCTAGAAATAAGTTTGGGGAATTGGAAAGCCAGTGTGAGATTCGCATTGGCTTTTTTGTTTTAATGAGAAGAGACAAATACAAATACTGTCTCAATTTGCAATATATTCCTCTTTGGGAAAAACATTAATCTTTGGCCTACTGATTTTATTACTAAAAAGTATAATTTTGGTATTAAATACCTTCCTTTGTATTTTAACTTAATCAACAATAGAAATGACAACTGCAATAGTTTTAATCAATGCCGAACGGCAAAAAATAAGTAAAGTAGGTGACCAACTGGCTGCCATTCATGGGGTTACCGAAGTGTTTTCAGTAAGCGGCAGATACGATTTGGTGGCTCTGATCAGGCTGAAAAATCACGACGATCTGGCAGAGCTCATGACTGGCAAAATCACTGAAATAGAGGGCATCACCCGCACTGAATCGATGGTGGCGTTCAGGGTGCTTTCAAAACATGACCTCGAAGGGATGTTTGATTTGGGGAGTTGAATATTATTCAGGATTGAATATTTTTTGTAAACGATTTGGTGTTTTTCTCCTCTATCATCCAAACTACCTCAGGCCTTTCTTTATCAACTTAATAGCCCAATCATAGTGGCTTGATGTGGCACCAATAAAGTAGGCTCCTAACGAGGTAGTGCCGGTCCAGCGGTATCTTTTTTTTTCAAATAGCTCCTCGTTGCTGTGTTTTTCTATAAGTGCAGTAATATTATCATGTGATTTAAATAGTTTTTCCATTACAGCTTTCAGACCAGATCCTTGGTAGTCTTCCCAAATCTTGCGGTTGAGCAGGGGAGTGGTCTTCCAGGTATAGCCTGGAGCGGAGATTTCGGTTTTTTGGCCATTCATGCCTACAGAATACCAGTTGAGCATCATGAGGTGCCAATGATGTAAATGAGCCAGAATATCTCTAATATTTCGGTTCATAGTTCCTGGTAAAAACTCCTGATTCGGATTTTCGGTGCTTTCAACCAAAGCCATTAATTTTTTGAAATTCACTTCGCTTTGATTTAATAGTTCTATTTTTGAAGTAGGCCGTGCCATTGCTTATCTGAGCTTCTTGTCCTTCCTAAAAATACTGATAATCCTGTCATCATTGCGTTTGTCGGGGATGGTTTGGCCTTCGAACTGGCCCGGATAACCCAGTTGTAATTTTATTTGGTTATTCTGCATCATTATGGGGTCGATTATAACCCAGGCACAGGAAGCGGAAGAATAGGAAGGCCAGAAATAGCCGGTATAGATCAGCTCATCGTTGGCTTTGATGGCAAATGGAAGCCCAAAGACCGAAGGTTTGAGATTTTTTACTTTTTCTGCTGCCTCGCTGGTGAGTTTAAAGGTGAAAGTCTCGTTGTCGTAGGATTCAAAATCTTTATAGGATAATAATGGTTCATTCTCTGTTTTTACAGTTTTCTCGTCAATTTGACAGGATTGATGGAGTTTTTCATATTTTTCAATCAAAAATAAATCAACTGTTCCATTTTCACCAATATTGATTTTTTTACAGGAAACTATCAATATGATTAAACTTGCCCATAAATAATATTTAGCTTTCATTTCTTGTCTTTAATAATAATAAGGAGGCAAAGTATGGCCGAAACAGTTGTAAGTGGTGTAAAAAAATACTTTTCAAAAGCTGTTTCTGCGAAAAGATTTCCTATGGTATTTACAAAAAACAACAGGGCATAAAGACCAATAATCCAGTTCAGAATTTTTGCTGGAATTTTATTTTGGATGTATCCGGCTTTCAATAGAAAAACCAAAATATTTATAGCCAAAACGGCCATTGAAACGGTCTCAAATACCCGCATTTCCTGCACAGAGTTTAGCTTTCCTGCCCAAACTATGGTATACGGAATTACTCCGGTAAAAACAAGAATATGAAAAATCATTACTCCTGATAGAAGTGCAAGCATTAAATTCAGGGCTTGTTTTTGAGAGGGGAGTTTCATATTGATATTAAATGCCAAACTTTTTTCCGGGCATTGTCATAAAATTATAAAATAATTAGATTGTAAATTCATTTCTTTTTAAATACCAAATAAACTTCAAGTTTGGCTTTCGCGTTGGACTGTAATTTGGTTAGCCATTTTTCTTCAATGAGTCCCACAGACCAGGGCATTTGTTGTTTCGTATATATTTTGGCTTCACTTACATATTTTAAGGCCTCAGCACCGGTCACTGTCCAAATCAGATATTTGTAATTGGGACTCCAGTCGGGACTGCTGAAGAATTTTGCAGGAATTCCCCCTCCCGAGCCGGTTTCATCCAAATCCCAATTGTCAACTGCCCATGTTTTGGTACTTTTTACACTAAAACTTAAAAGTTCGTTGGTCGAGGGGTTATAGGTAATCTGGAATGGGTCGTTTTTTACATTCACACTAATATTCCCATTGTTTGCCTGAGGGTTATTTTCTTTGTAAAAATAGAAATCCAGACTTTCATCCTTGGTGCCGCTCCACGTTTTGTCAATACCTTCTGGAACCTTGCCACTGTAGGCAACTTTTGCATCAAAGCTTCCTGTAATAAAAATGTGGCCACTGTCAATTACAAAGTCAGATTTGACAACACTATTGCTACTGATTTCTATGCCTCCAACGGCCAGAAATGCACTTATTTCTCCCACACTTAAGTCTTTGAGTTTTCCCTCAAATTTTCCATCTTTAGCCTCAACTGTTTCAATGATTTTTAATTTTTTGTCTAAAATATTTACGGGACCATTATAAACTATTGGTAAGGTGTATTCGGCATCTTTGGTATGAATCACAGAACCCTTGAAGGCTCCATCACTGCTAAAATCACTGATATAGACCTTTACATCCGGGATAAATAGCCTCATGGCATTTTTACCTCCTTCCATGGCTGCGGGTATTATTTTAGTAGACATTGACTCCACCGTGGGCTTATCAATGTGTACTTCGCTGACATTAGAAACCAGCCCTATCCACCAGGGTTGTGCACAAATTTTAATTCCATTTTTTTCAAAATGAGAACCGATAAACATAGATTTGTCAATTTTCGGGCTGGAATATTTTTTCCCTGTCTTTGATAATGGAACTACGGGATATCCCTGTGAGTCTGTTCCACTGATGGTTTGATTGCTAAAAAAACTGGTGTTGGTATAAACTGCCAGGATATGAGCCAGTTCCCGGATGGTAGTGGCTTTTTTAAGATTATTTGTCAAATTTACATCAGCAGGGAGTTGGGACCATTTTTTGAATAATCCCTGAGTTTTTTCATTTTGACCCAGATAATCCATGTATTCTTCAAAAGTATCAGGGTCACCAAAATATTCACTGTCGCCCAAAGGAGCCGGGTGAGCATCATCCCGAACATGAGCAGGTGTAGCATTGTCAGCGATCATGTGGAGAGTTTCTCCAAGGCAACGCCATGCTTTTCCCATTAATTCTTTTCTTTTGGTGGGATCCGCTGTATTAAATGCATCTTTAACAGCTATTTTTCCCTGTACCCAGGTATAATCGTGAGCAGAATGAGAAACGGCCCATTCTACGCCATCAATTTTTGGATTATCATAAACCCCATATGCCGACTGCACATACCCCATAATTCCCCTCGATTGATCGGTAAGGTATCTGCTGCCTTCATTTTGGGTTGGGTCGTAAAAATGCCTCAGAGAATTTAATACCTCAGGTTCGTCTGCCCAAATTCCTCCTGAAATTATCCAGTTTTTAACCGACATGTCCATTTTTCCTTCAGTAGTGGTTAGCTTTCCCCCGGTTTTCATACCTGTCCCACTAACTGATGCGGTCAGATTGAGGTAGATGTTTTTGAATTTTTCAATACTTTTATAAGCTGAATTGTCGGTAAAGGCAGCAATCATGTTTTCATTGATGATGGGATGGCTGTAATGATTGCCAAAACTACTCAGGAATGTCCAAAGGAAAATATAGGCTATACTACCTGACAAAAATGCGATTATATGCTTCGTATTTTTCATGATTAAAGTCTCATTAATTTCCAAATGCCACTATCATTTCGGCTAAATGCCACACTTATAGGCTTATCTTTGAAAGTAAAGCTATATTCGGCATAAATGGGGGTCGCAAATTCCAGCTTTCTATTTTTATAGGCACTGCCAAATTCTTTTAAATAAGGTTCTAACTTTGGAATTACCGTTTTGAGTCTATCGGAAGCGTCGGGACTCAGCATGTTCTGGATTTTGGCAACATCTGCGGTCAAAAGGGCAGTTTCCAATGCTGAAGTCTGGGTGTTTAGACCTTTGGTATCAATTTCGATTTTTTCTGATACGGGTGCAGGAAAATCTTCTTCGGCCATTTTACAGCTTAGGGGTAAGAATAGATGCAAAAGACTTGTAATTAAAAATCCAAGAAAAACAGATCTGGCAAAACTACTTTTTTTCATAATTTTTGGCTTTTTGGAGATGAGGAAACCCAATTCCGAAACATTAGCCACAAATAGAAAAATTGAATATTTTCAGCCTCTCTTTAGGATTTGATAATATTCGGAAATCGGATTTGCTTGAAATTTAATCTATTGCAGGGATATTTCTTATTTCATGCATCATAGGATTTTATGTTAAAAATCAGAAAATGCCAGAGGGAAGATATTTTTTCGAAAAAATGTAAATTGGGTTGTTTTTTGGATATTTACATTTTTCAATTTTCCATCATCTCGCCGCCTCAATCCATTTATTTACAATGTTTTGAAGGTTCTCTTTTTCTGTATTTATGGTCTCAATGTTTTTAAAAGTTGCCACGGCACGGTCGTTTTCTTTCCAGTCTAGCAGACCTGAGACATCTTCAATTAATCTCGTAGCTGGCTGGGCGATTTTCTGAGCACCTCGATGCAATATCAACTGAACTTGTTTGGGGGGATGTATCCGCATCGTGATTCTGTCTTTGTCTTCAAAACAGTAATTTGGGCCATTCCATTTGATATTTTCCCTGATTTCCGGGTTTGATTCTAAAATGATTCCCCGCAGGATTTCAATGTTTTCTCTTAATGGGTGACTTTGACCGTCAAGAAATGCCGTAACTTCAGGGTTTAAATTGGTATTCATCAATTCCAGGATATTTGATTTTTAAAATATTAAAGTTTTTTCTTAATCTTTCCCATAGCCCTTACAGGGAAAGTGCCTACACCCTTGAATTTGGGGGGTATCGCACTGAAAGTAAAATCATCGTCAGGTAGCAAATTTAAATGGCATAAATGCTCCACAATCAGGATTTCTGCTCCTAAAAGTACAGTATGTACAGGTCGGGAATTTTGACGGGTGTCATCGATATTATGTGAATCTATTCCAACCAGTTTGGCTCCGCAGTTTTTCAGAAATATTGCGGCATTTTCAGTTACATAAGGGTGGTTTTCATAATATTTTTCTGTATTCCAAAATTTATCCCAGCCGGTATGAATCAAAACTGCCCGATTTCTGATTTCGATGTTTTCAAAATGTTTTTCAGTGATTTCCAGGGTTTCGGCAAATGGTACTCTTACCACCACCGTTTCCAGATCCGTAAAACTTTCCAGGCTCACTTCTGAGAGGTCTTTTCCTTTTTCAAACCTATGAAAAGGGCAGTCAATATAAGTACCGGTATTGCTTACCATTTCAATTTTACCAATCTGGAATTCAGTGCCTTCTGCATAATTTTTCCTGGAGTTTTCCCGGCTGAGGTAATCACAGATAATAGGAGCGGGCAAGCCTTTGTAGGTAATCAGACCGTTTTCAATTGTGTGGCTAAGGTCAATCAGTAGATCGTTTTTTTTGATATTTTGATCTGGTTTCCTTTTATGATTTTCTGAAATTATTTCTTTGTTAAAAATCCTGGTTTCACCTACCATCAAAAGTTTGAGGTCAGCGATGAGGTAATCCGTCAATTCGTGGTCAGAAATGCTATCTGAGCTGATATCCAGCCGAAAATCATTACCCTTGATGCTTCCTCCATTGATAAAGCTTATTTCAAAATCAAATTTTACCCGCTTTTCCAAAATCCTTTGATTGTTTTAAAAGTACAATTTTAAAAGTAAAAATTAAAATGTTTCAAAAGTTAAATGGCAAATGTTTTTTTATTTCAAAAATAGCTACCCTAAGAATATAGCCACCAAATTTATCACTTATTTTCAAAACTGTAACTTTGAAGGGGCGATTAATAATAATTAAATAAGCAATTTATAATCAGTCGATTATTTGATAAAATCCAGTGCGGCAGCATGCCTTTCTTTTATGTATTTATCAAGGTCAATTACCGACTGATCGAAACTTTGACTATTTGGAATAGATCCATAAGGATGCTTCTCAATTTCATTTGGAGTAAAATGTGGTGCCAGTACACTTTTATGTTTGTTGAGATAGTCGGTCATCAAGGCAGGCGTAAAAGTTTTCTCCACAAACTCTTTTACAGAAGCCTTATAAAAGGCAAAATATTCAGGGTCATCAATCAGATATCGGATAAGCGGCCATTGAACTTTTACTTCATTCATTTCAAAAGTAAGGGCAGTACGATTCAGCCCGCCTTTCATCTGAAAAGATAGGTTTAAATCATAAGGTACCCATTGCAGTACACCATCAATATTTACTAAAAAATAGTTATGGGTAAGCTGCCCGTAGCTATCCCAGTTGCCAACGGTATTGTTTACTGCTAGATATTTTAGGAATCCTTTTACATTAAAAACGGCTTCAAGTTGCTTTTTCCAGGTTTCACGGTCTCCAATTCGGTAGGAGTGATTGAGGGCAGCAATGAAAGCCTGAATATCTGAATAATCTGAGATTTCTTTGTTGTTTTGCTTTTCAAACTGCGAAGTCACAAAAGTCTGAAGATTTGATTCCGGTTTATATACGTTGCCAACTTTTTTCCCGGTTTGGGTCACCACCAGGTGTTCTTCCACGGTTTCAATGGCCTGGTACATACCACAGTATTTTTTTCCCTGACCAAAATCAATAAATATTTTGTAATAAGCTACCTGACAAGCCAATACTCCTGCTTTTCGATAAAGGTTAGTCAGCAATTTTTCTTTCATAAAAGAATTATCTCCATAACTTGGCACCATTGCCAGCTCTTTGAAACCATAAAATCGTTGATTTTTTGTTTCAGGATATTTATCCTCAAATTCATCAAACTGAAGCTTGAAAGGAAGCTTATAGACACCGTTTTTCCAGATAGCACTCAATGAAGCATTGCCTTTTAACCTGAAACCTACTTTTTCCCATTTGAAATTATCCTGGGTAACACTTGCTTCAACATAAATAGGGTCACCCGGTACAGCATCCAGACTACCATTACCTGCTGGTGGTGTGGCTCCGGGAATGGTAGTAGAACTCCCAAACTTTCTGGCTGTCCGATATTCCATGTCTTTCTGAATTTTGTCCCAATTTTCCTGTCCAAGATTTATAGTCAGGCTTCTTACCTGGTCCTCAGGGTAAACCCAGGCATAGTCGGGAATTTCTCCAAACGCTTTTGTGGTAGCAGGATCTTTCGGCTTTTCACAAGCAAAAATGAAAAGTAACAGCACAGCCGTAGCGAGCCTAGAACGCATAATTGTTTAATTTTATAAAAGCTTCCTTAAGAGGGAGAGCGGTTGAAAAAATAAATGATTCCAGTTAAAACTGAAGGGGTAACAAAGTTAAGTTTTTTAAAGCGTTTTAATTATTTCTGTGTAGATTTGTTTTCATTTAAATTTATTCAATCATGAAGTATTTATTAAGTTTTGCACTGCTGATTTGTAGTGCCGTGGCATTTGCCCAAAATCCAATTGACGGCAACTGGAAAGGTAGCCGGGAAACTCCAAACGGAACTTTCGAAATCAATTACACCTTCAAAGTAGAAGGCGACAAACTCACCGGAACCTGGAAAACACGTTTCGGCGAAACTGCCATTGAAAACGGAAAAGTAGATGGGAAGAAGTTTTCTTATTCTATCACATTTAATGATATGACCATCAACAATACCGGCGAGCTAATCAATGATAATGAGATGGTGGTTAAAAACGAAAGAGGTGAAACCAAACTTACCAAAGTGGTAAAAACGGAATAATTTTATAATTCTATTTTTTAAAACCTCCTGAATTTCAAGTTATTCAGGAGGTTTTTTTATTCCTGTATATTCTATTCTTTCATTAAATAGGCTCTGTGTCATTTTTAGTGGAATTCTATTTTCTTAAAAATTCTATTTTAAAAACGATACCTTTATTTTCCAAACACATAGAACACATAGCCATTCTATACCATTATCATTAACATAGATACATAGTTGACTTGAACTATTGTACCTATGTGGTATTTCCTATTGTGTACTATGTGTTATTTATTTCATTTTATCGCCTTTCGTCGAATAATTATATGTAAAAAAAGACAAATGGACAAAATTAAAAATTGTATTTCCACTGTTATTGACGCAGGACCATTAAATATCGATATTCTGTTTTACCCAATATACAATACCACAAAGTCAAAGGATATTGAATCCTTTTAATAAAAAAAAGACGCAGCCGGTTAAACTGCGTCTATTCCTATTAAACCATTTATCAGTGACTTCTAAAATTCCATTTTGAATTATCACTGTTAAAATCAAATTTACCAAGGGTAGGGGTGCTGTCACCCAAAGAAATGAGGGCGTATTTTTCATTGCTTCCCGGTACCACCTTAGGCATGATTCTATAAGTGCCGTCAATCAATTGGTCTATTCTCCAGAGCTGCTCAGGGGCACCTGTAAATGTTGGAACCGTAATCACCTCGGCATCGGCGGTGGCAGCAAGAGCCCTTTCGGTGCCGGCGATCACGATTTTAAAATAAGGTCCTCCGGGATATCCGCCACCGTCAGTAGCGGGTGAGATAGTCCATTTTTGATGTGGTCTGAACATATAATCTCCAATTCTGACCTGCGTATTGCCTGCGGGCCAGGTATTGATTACATCAGAAAGTTGCTGGGAAGGTACAGGTTTGATGGGCTCGTCGTTGTTGCGGTTAAAACCACGCATACCACCCGGCATTCTTACAAAATCCACTGCAAGCTCGAGGGCATAGCCTCTCCTTTCTGATTCGATTTCGTAGGTGCCTTCTCTAAAATTATCGCCCGCTACCGGCCAGCCATTTTTCCAAAGGAGTGGTCTGATTCCCAGTACGCTGCGGCCGCTTTGATCAAGGTCGGCTTCGTAGTGGCATGACATTTTTTGCACGCCATCGCCCAAATCCAGTAATCCGAAGTGCCCGGGACCATTGACTCTCCAGCCAGCACCGGCTACCATTTTACCGCCGCCTTTAATCATGTCACGTCCCATGTTGTCAAGGTAAGGTCCGGTTACTTTTTTCGAGCGGCCCACTACAATATTATAGGTGGAGTTGGCTCCATCACAGCAGGTTCCGTGTGTTCCCAGCAGGTAATACCATCCGTCACGATAAATCAGGTCTGTGGCTTCGCAATCAATTGCAATGTCAATAGCCTTATTGCCTTCCACCCGTTTTCCGGTGGTAGGATCAAGCTCAACCAATCTGATAAATCCAAAATATGTTCCGTAACATAACCACAACCTTCCATCGGTAGGGTCAAGCAATAAACCCGGGTCAATGGCATCGCAATCTTCCTGACCATCAGACGAAGCCACCACTATGGCCTCAGAATATTTAAAATCAGGAGATTTTGGATCGAGGGTTTTGTTCCACATAGTAAGGATGCGGCCATTATGTCCACCACCCAGACCACCCCCGGTAGCACCGTAGGCAATCAGGTATCTGTCACCGATTTTTACCACATCAGGAGCCGCTCCGCCTCCGGGTCTTACACCGCCTTCGTTCCAGGTCCAGCCGTCTTCCGAAATTAAACCACCTCCTCGTGTACCAAAAGTATAATATTTACCTTCACATTGCATGATAGTAGATGGATCATGAATGAAAGGTTTGCCGATTTGTGCTGCCAGCCTGCCTGAAAATACCAGTGCGAATATTGCTGTCAGACTCAATATATTGATTTTTGATTTCATTATTTTGATAAATAAAAATTGATAAATGAATTAAGGCTGAGGGTTATCACTCATTTGTAATGGTGATATTCCTGATTGGTTGACCGTTTTCGTCCAGAAAGCGTACACAAAAGTCACTCATACCGGGCCCATTAATTATCGCCCCTCTAAGAATGTTTTTGCCTTTTTTCAGGGTCAATCGATTTGAAATGCCATCGTCCATCACCATACGGCGGTCGCCCGATAAAAGCAGAGCCTCGCTGCCATTGAGCCACCACATAGAAGCAGAATTGGAACCCGCTGCCAATCTTACATTTTTCATCTCTTCAGGACAATTAATCACTGTAACCGCCCAAAAAAGCACCCCATAGATAGGTTTCCTGAGACCGTAGGCAAAACGGAACAATTTTACATTGAATTTTTTACTCTCCAAAGCATGCCAGGTGAGCTCCTGTTCACCAACTTTTACTTTTTCTCCATTTTTGGGAATTATCGTAAACTGGTTTGGAAAATACACGGTATTAAAGGCTTCTCTCAGGTAAGAATCAGTAAAAACGGTGTTACTGCGATTTGGTTTATTGATAGGTTCCAATAAAGACCACCTTTGGATAAATCCTTCAGCATCCGGATAGTTAATTTTGGTGGTAGCCTCATTAAAATACCCCGCTATACTTCTGGTGGTATCAGTTGTAGCCACGGTAGCCTGCCCTTTCCCGGGTGACGTGGAAGTACATCCCTGTATTCCCAACACTACCAAAATCGCAATACCCATTGCAAAAGGTATTGGTTTGAGTTTCATGCTCATAGAATTGTTTTTTTTACGTTTAAGAATGGTTGAAAAAATATCAGATTCCTAAAAAGAATGATTTTTTCAGGAACAGATTTTTGTTGTACAAAGTTAACAAAAAATAATACTTAATTGTGTTAATTATACACAATCATTTTTAAAAAAAATAGATAAACTTTACATGAGAATTTTACCAGAATATTCCACATCAATTTGTCTGAAATGAATTTTGGGGTTCTTTTTCAGGAGATTTTGGAAGAAGAAAATAGAGAGGTTTGATTTTTAACAAATTAACAATAGTCGCGGCGTGTTTTCGATTGGAGCACGATGCACACAGGGTGGTACCTGTAATTCGGGATGATCTATCGCCAATCGCCAAAGATTGCCCAGACCTAAGCTTAGTGGTTCGGCCTCAGGAGCGGCCTGATAGTGCAGATCAAAAAAATTATCTTTTAAAAAGCTTTCAAAATCTTCTGATTCTCCCTCAAAAAGATTTAATAATTGTTGCCTTATTTCAGGAATCAATATTTTTTGAATTGCCTGAGAATTTGGAATTATTTCGCTGGGATCACCGTAATAGGTGCATAAAAAGGTATCGGTGGGCAGGGGAGAGCGGTCCACATGGTACGAATATACATCAGTAGGGAAAACGGAATTTTCCTCATCCCGTTCATAGGATTGAATCAGATTCAGGACGGGATCAGCTCCAAAATCAGTTAATAGTTGGAGGTCATTTAATATAATTTCACGGGCTAGGTTGCCTTCTTTACTTAATTGGAGTGACAGAAGATAATCTTCATCGATGACCGTAATATTGTCTTTTACGGTAATTTTTTCAACAATCTCCGAAAAGTTTCCGGCTAAATCACGTTTCCAGCAAATCGCATTCTTTTCACCTTCAAAAGTGGTATTAACAAGATTTTGAAAATTACTGACCCGGATAATATGTTTTTCAATACTTTGTCCCACGTATTATTTGCCTAAATATAAATTTTATAAAAGATTTCAAGCCGGGGAATAAATCATGGTATTTTTTTTACTGCATCAAATAAAACCTTCCTTTTTCGACATTCCAGATCATCAACGGTATAGCATTTTAAATCTTCAAAACGAAAGGTGGCTTTCCCGATTACCATCCCATCAAGATCTATGTTAATAATCGAAAAATAATCCTCGTCAGTCCATTCAATAAATCCAAAATATACCTCCTCATCATCGAGTTCAAACTTTATGAGGTAATCCTTATTTCCGATAAAACTTTCAAACAATGTGGTAAAACCATCTTTAAAATCGTTTTTGCTTTTCAGGTGGTAGGTTTGGGCTAAGATTTCCTTTTGGCGAATAATCAATAGCTCAATCCCTTTGAGATAGGTAGTTTCGGTTTCTACAAACTTAATGTCAGCAAGACTAAGGGTCACAATGCCGTCGGCGGTTCCGAATTTGGAAAAATGCTGCAAAATCACATACTCGTCGGTATATTCCAGTACGTATCCGCAATTAAAACCTTCATCAGTTCCGTAAAGATTCAGGCCAATAAGGGTATTTTCTTTCTTCGATTTTTCAAGAATGTCGAGTATCATGGGTTAAGTTTTATTTATCTTTTTGGGGAATTATAAAGGTATTCCTTTTATTCAGAATCAAAAATAGACAAAAAATGGATTTAATAATTTGTATTAAGGTAAAACGTGCGATGGAAAATAAGGTATTGTTTTTTGTAAGATTTCTATGGGTCCCAATCGTAAATCTTATTTTTGATAATTTTTAGCTAAAATAATGCTTTTAAGACAATAAAGAGAAATTTGAATTTACCAAAAAGTATAATCCAAAGCGAAAAGAGATGGATTTAATAGGCAAGTATTTACATGAGATATTCCTGTTTATGAATTCAAATACTTAACTATAGTGCGGAGGTTTTAAGCATTCCCTTGTGATAGATATTTATATAATTTCGCTGATCAATGCAATTGCCTTTTTCAATCTATTTCATTTATAGTCGCTTATTTTAAGAAACTTTTGTGAAATATATTTTCCCCTGATGCTAACAACCTCCTTTGCGAGGCAGGCGTTTATAAATCATTTTACCATCCCGCTCCACGTAGTCACCTGAAAGGATTGGATAGGCGTACTTGGGAGCATGCGATACATTCCGGCTTCTGATCAGGATATTGTCGTTTACTTTCAGGCTATGTAATTGCTGAAATTCATTGGATTTTAAAGGCCCAAAACTCAGTATAAAATCGTCCCCTTTAATCCTGACCATCACTCCGTGACCAAGCCTGGAGCCAATAGGAAGCGAAACAGCGGTAATAACGCCCTCCATACTGGTACTATCCCTTAATGACTTTCTTATTTTGGCTTCACTGGCATATACTTTCTTACCGGCAGGCGAGGCTTCCCATTTCTTAAACAAAATACCATCCGGGGTAGCCTCCCATTTTTTCCTCGAGGCTTTCATTTCAGCTGCTGTGAGTGGTTTTGGGATCGCCTTTTCAGGTGTTTCTTTTTTAGTAACCCGACTTGCAATTACGAGTCCGCTCGTAAGCAATAAAAGGAATAAAATACTGTAAACGAGAGACTTTAAATGTTTTTTATTGGCCATAGTTTGCTCTTTTTAAGTTTTTATGCCGTGAAGTTACTCCGGAGGTTCTTATATCTTAGAAATAGCATTGTAAAAATAATTGTAAAAAAATGTAAATATTAATTTTGCCATTCACACAAGCCATAATAAGCAGACTTTAGTGAATAAAAATGGCTTTTGATCAAAATGATTGTCCGTTAAATGCGTTTGGAAAGAAGAAATCTGACCGGCTTTTTTCATAATGTTTTATCTGGAATTCATTTAATAGGGGAAGAAACCGACCAACCTGCTATCCGAATGAAATACTTTCGGATAGCAAGTGACAGGTTTTAAAACAGGAGAAATTCTTATAATTTGGTATTGCTAATAAAGGCAACATACCTGCCGTCAGGCGACCAGGACGGGGTGTTTATCGAACCCTGCCCTCCATAGAAATAGGCAATCGTCTGCGGCACCCCACCGCTCAAAGGCATTATTTTTAAAGTTACTTTTTTATAAAACGGATGACTTGCAGGGTCTATGTCCTTCGGAAAAGCAATATATATCAGCTGCTTTCCATCCGGCGAAATATGTGGAAACCAATCGTTGTATTCATCAAAAGTGACCTGCTCCTGATCGCCGCCATCGGGCTTCATCCGGTAGATTTTCATGGTACCGGTTCTTACGGAGTTAAAATATATGTATTTGCCATCTGGCGTGTATTCGGGGCCGTCGTCGAGGGTAGGGGTTTTGGTCAGCTGGGTTTCTTTTTTGGTGGCTATATCTATGGCCCAAATATCCTGCTGACCGTTGCGATCGCCCATATATATCAAACGTTTACCATCCGGTGACCAGCTGTGAAACCAGGAATGCCCCCAGGCCGGGTCGGTGATTTGTTTGGCTTCTCCTTTTCCATCGAGTGCCATCGTATAAATGGTTGAGCGGCGGGGATTACCCAGGTATGAGCTCAATCCTATCATTTTTCCATCGAAAGACAACACGTGGTCGTTATTATTGACCACAGCATTACCCGTATTTAAGATTTCTTCTTTACCGGTAGCCAGGGTAAATTTCAACATTTTACCGTCGCTATTATTGTAATACAGGCATTTGCCGTCTTTTGACCAGTTGGGAGCCTGAATGGAGTTGGGCACCGAATGGATAATTTTTCGTAAACCGGTTTTTACATCCAAAATTTCAATTTGGCTGCCCAGATAATCTTTATAAGGCGTATAGTCATCAGCAGCGGGTATGGTGATGCGTACATTGGAGAAAATTGCTTTCTCGACCACTTTTTCGTTGTGTGAGCATAGAAAAAGACCCGCAAAGACCTCCTCATTGAGACTAATTTCTTTGGTAACCATTTTAAAGCTTTCGCCTTGGGTGGCTGCCGAAAAAAAGAATTTATTGCCTTTTCGCTGAAACTCGATATGGCTGGGGTGGTAGGAGGAAAGCTCCACTTGATGGGTTTCGGCATCAGTGGCCTCCCGATATTGAAGGGAAGTGAGGATATCACCATGCACACATGCATCGGCATAGGCTGCGTTAGGGTCAAGGCTGTTACGGGCGATAATGCCGATTTTGCGATGCGGGTCTGTTCCGGCCCCGATAAACTTAATCGTAGCCGAAATGATAAAATCGCCTTTTATTTTTTTCCAAAGAAAATTATGCTGGTCGGTTTTACCCCACATGTTGATACCCGCAGCGGATAGGGTATATTCCTGTGTCTCCGAATTATAGGATACATCGCCTTTTATAGCGGGGTTTCCTACATCTGTTCGTTCGTCAAAAAGACCAATTTTACCGGGTAATTGGCCAAAGGCCGTGCTAAAAGCAACAAAAATAAAAATAATTGTTAGTGATTTCATTTTGATTTGATTGGTTGAATAAATAAATCAAAATTAATGATTTTAAAGAAGCATACTGAAATATTCTTAAATAAATTCCGGATTAAAAACTGCAACAAAAACTAATGATGGTTTGCTTATTTTCCTGGCAACCTGATATTCCCGGTGAATTGATAATAAGGATTTTACCGGAATTCGTTTAAAGGGGATGAAACAATCCATTCGCCTATATAAGGGAAATATCTTTCGATCGCAGATTAGGCTTTAGGCTATGCAATCAATTTCTTAAAATATTCTTTATTTGTGACTGATCTTATTTATTTAAAAAGATTACAAATCCTTTACTGCTCCGTTTTTGGTACATCCCGAGGGAAGTCAAGGAAATAATTTATGGTTCAAATTTGTTGGGGGAGAATCCAAACTTTTTCTTAAATGATAAGCTAAAATGTGGGACAGAGGAATAACCTAAATCCATGGCTATTTCACTTATTCTTTTCTTTTTATGTATGAGTTCATTTTTGGCAATTTCAAGCCTTGCATCTGATAAATATCCGAAAACTGTTGTTCCGAACATTTCTTTGAATCCTCTTTTTAATTTGTATTCATTAATACCAACCACCCTGGCAAGTTCTGACAAACTGGGAGGTGTTTCGAGCTTATCAAGAATATATTCCCTTGCGTAATTTATGCACTCTTTATCGTAATTAGTTTTGATAAAACTACTCTTTATTTCTTTGTCAGTGTTACAAGCTTCGGCTTGAAGCACCAGAAATTCGATACTTTTTGACAAAAGAAACATTTTTTTTAATCCATCTTTATAGGCACAGTTTACGATGTTCTTAATAATATTTTGCATAACTGCATCTAATGGCAGATTGGTTGGTGACAGGATGGCAGCCTTTCCATTTATTAAATTTTCTCCAAATCTATTCAGAGCATCGTTAGCGTCCTGTGTAAGACGTAAAAAAGCATCTTTCGTAAATTGCATTATAAACATAGAGGCTTTTGACTCTTTAAATCTAAGGATTCCCTTGTCGGTTTCTTTAGGCTGGGAATAGAATAAGTTATGCTGATAAGATCCTAAAATCTGAGAATCCTGATAAGACCCATCACCTAATATAACTGTTCCTTTTAAATTGGCAATGAATGTAATAAGTTCAATATTAATATCGTAGTGACATTTTAATTCAAATGGTTTTTCAAAAGCCCAGTCGGAGTAGGCCATTCTGATACCTTCAAAATACCATTCATTAGAAATAATATCAACATTGAGAAGATTAATTTTCTGAGAATGTTCAAGTAAATTATTGCTTTCGAATCCGTTTTCGAAAAAACCATCCAGAATGTTAAAATTTACTTCGGAGTTATCTTCAAATCTAAAGGCCATTAATCCGTATTATATAAGTTAAGACACCACATTTTGTAACAAAATAGTTTTTATAACATTCAATTTTGTAACGATTTAAACGGAAAAATTAATTGTATTAATATTAAAACTGGAAAAAAATGGAGTTAAATTTTAAAAAAGCATTTTTGAATTTTGTGTATGCTTTCGTAATTGTGACAATCCTAACTTTTGCCTCAAGTATCGTAACCACCCTAATTTTTAAACTCCCATCCTATAAAGAGTTGGGCGTAAGTCCTTTTAAAGACCCCACCTTTTTAAAGACAGTACCATATCATCTTTTAATTAATCTTATATGTTGGACTTTTTTTAGTTTCCTCTATTTAAAAAGTAAAAAAAAGGAAAACAATGATATTTCTGGAAGTGAAGCAATTTACCTGGGGATTTTTTGGCTGGTAATGGCCATGATTGCGGATTATATAAGTTTTGTACTTATTAAAAGTCCAATGTCATTTACCCCCTATCAGTTTTATATAGAAAACCAGCCTTGGATTTCCATAATGTATTTTTTTGTTTTAATTACGCCTTTAATCTCCTATTACATTTTGAGATTGAAAAGATAAATCAGTAAGTTTTGGCCTGTAGTTATGATTACTAAAAACCTTCATGTACAAAAAACTGAAACTCAAAAAGCAAAAACCCCATAGGTAAAAACTACGGGGACGCCAAGTCTGAAGATTAAGTTCAAGGCCGGGCAACGTTTGCTAGCCGCCCGCCATGCTTCATTCTAAATGCTTGAACGCATTATTGCATGCCGAACAGCTTGCCCCGTAAAGCGGGGAAGTCTTAGCTGTTGTATGATGTTTTTATTTCCATTGCTGTTCTAATTCGAGAAGGTATTGTTTCCGCCAAAGTCCACCACCATAACCCGTCAGTTTTCCATCTGTCCCAATAACTCTATGACAAGGGATAATAATTGATATTCTATTCATTCCATTTGCATTTGCTACTGCCCTGACAGCATTTGGATTATTCATTGCCTCAGCTTGTTCTTTGTATGATTTTGTTGCACCGAAAGGAATATTTAGTAATTCATTCCAAACTTGATTTTGAAATTCAGTACCAAGAGTAGAAAGTGGTACACTAAATTGCTTTCTTTTACCTTCAAAGTATTCTGAAAGTTCTAATTCCAGGATTTCAAAATGTTTGTTATTCCCTTGTACTATGGTGGCATTATAAAGTTTGGCTATAGATTTGAGCTCTGTTTCAAGCATTTTGCGGTCAGTAAATTCTAAAAGGCAAATTCCTTGCGAAACCGCACAAGCAATCATTGTTCCCAATGGCGTTTCTATTCGTTTAAGGTCTATTATTCTTTCATTTTTACTATTTTTTGGGGAAACTCCAAAAATAGATTTAAAAGATTCTCCAAAACCGCTTAAAGATTCAAAACCCGATTCAAATGCTATTTCTGTTACAGTATTACCTTTTTGTATTTTTTTAAAGGCTGTATTTATTCTGAATATTCTTTGGTAGGCTTGAAAAGTAATTCCATGATTTTTTAGAAACCAACGTCTAATCTGATTTGGCTCCAACCCCCTTTTAACCAAATCATAATCTTTAAATTTATTGCTCGGATTTGCGATTAACTCGTCAATTAGTTGTTTTATTGAATCGGGTGTTTCATTTAATTTTTCCAATGGATTACATACCTTACAAGGTCTATACCCCTTTAAAATACACTCTTTTGAGGTTTTAAAAAATTCAACATTTTCTCTTTTTGGCTTCCTTGCAGTACATGAAGGGCGACAGAAAATGCCTGTCGTTTTTACAGCTGTAAAAAAAATCCCTTCAAATGTTGTATCTTTTTCTAACTAAGCCTGATACATAATATCTTCTGTTAGTTCTACTTGAATTCCTAAATTATTCATATGATTTTGTCTTTTGGAATCGGCTAAAATAGTACATGATTGCAACATATTGCAACCGAAAAATTGACAAGTATTTTATTTATTTAGATCAAAAGAGAGGTTTAAAATGGCTCTTGTGTTTATACTTATTGTCCTCTCACTATATGCACCACCAACGCAAAGAGGTATTCCAATTGAACCCCATTTATAACTTCGATTTAGGAAAAAGCACATCCCCACAGTATTTATCCATACACTTTGGTTGTTTTTTTGTTCAGGGAAGTATGTTGTTTCTCCAAACCAATTCGTGTGTAATTTCCAATTTTCATCAAGCGTCTTGGTATGTAATGTGCTACCAAAAAATGTAAATAAGCCCAAGTTGTCATCTTTGTTTACAAAACTTGCTATTTCTATGAATTTAGATTTATGACTAAATCCAAATCCTGTTGCCAAGGCAGGTGTATAATAGGTTGACTTATTGGTTAAATTAAAGTTAGCCACGTTAGCCATCCTTATAAAATAGTTGGTTATTATTTTCTGGCTTTTGCCTTCCAAAGTGGAAAATAAAATAAATAGAATCGTGATTGTTTTTTTTGTTGTCATTATCTTTTTTAGTGCAAAAAGACAACTTTAAAAAATTGTGTGCAACCGAAAACTTGACAAGTATTTTTATTTGTGAGTTTGTTGTGGCTCGTTTTATAATTCTGACTAACGTTTTTTATCCACTTTGATTTTCAATTAGTTACAATTTCAAGATCATCACTAATCAGTCCAAATTTAATGATTTGTTTTTGGATTCCTTTAAGCTATCCTAATTTTCGTTTATAAAAATTATCAACCCAGCCGGGAGTTTTACAGAGTGTCAAGTATAAGCATTTGATCAAGTTCAGGCATGAGCGTGGGTAGAAAAATATTTATTGGATAATAAATCCTATTCTATCTGGCGACGGGATGTTATTACGGAAAATTCCAAGAGCTAACATTAACGCGTATAGAAAAAGCCGGCAATATCTCTTGATTGGCTATCCCCCAAAACAGGACATGCTTTACGGACTTAGATGCCGCACCGGTTTCGCCGAACACATCCGGGGTCGCGTACGACTAGCAAAAAGATCGGAATGCCGCATCACCCAACTTAGATGACCTTTAGTGGGGGCTTTCTTCTACATTGCTAAATGTTGGCGGCTGCCGCTTATGTCCGTTTAAGAGGTTTTAAATGTCCTAAAGGTACATTTAGTTTTGCGTTTCATATTCAAACTGCTGATACACAACAGTAAAAAGTTTGTTTTAATTAATTAGTGTTACACTTTCAGTCGCATTTTTTACTTAAATTTAAGAATCTAATAAATCTGAAAAATCTGACATATCGGAGTTTGAAGGCGGAAGCAAATATCTATTATAGGATTCAATTTGAATACGGTTATTTTCATCTGGAATATTTTTTACTTCTGGGTAAAGATTTTGAATAAGCATGTTTTGAATAGATGATTCAAATTGTTTTTTTAGTTCCTTTTTTATTTCTGGGTCTTCTACTTTGGCAGACATTTTTTCAAAAAATTCCATTCTTTTTAACATCTCCATTCTCCAAATATTATGAGTTTTGTGTATGTTCTCAGTCTTTATTCTTTCCTCTTCTGCTTTCTTTTTTTCAATTATTTCTTTACTTGTTTCTTTTAGTATCTCACTTTCTGTTTTGTTTTTTTGAGCGTCGTAAAAATCTTTTTTCAAATTTGCTAACTTTGCTTCGCCAAAAATTTTACCGAATTCTTTTAATGCTTTACCAGCGGATTTGATAGTCATCCAAATTGAGCCATTCTCAATCCACGTAATCTTTAATGCTAATTCTTGAGAAATACCTTTGTCATTCTCTATAATTTCAACTACTTCATTTTTGGATAAAGCGACAACTTCGCCTTCCATTACTAACAAAGTGTTATAGAGTTTTCGTTGATTATACAAAAAACGTTCGAAATTTATCATTGGATAGGTGCCGTCAAGTGAATGAAGTTTTAGAGACAAGGCAGTGGGGTCATCTTTTATCTCATCTGTGAACTCAACTTTTCCCTGTTTTTCCTTATTTGAGGATAATATTGAACTGAGTATATTTTTGCCTAATATTAAGTCATTAATTCCACTATCAACAATATAAGCATATTGATTTTTAAGAACAAAGGACCCAATTGTAATTCCTATTTGAATTACTGGCAACTCTACTTTCATACCTCCAGGTACAGAAACCTTTTGCTTCCTAATTTCTGGATTATATCCTAATTTTTCTGAAAGGTCCTTTGTAATAACTATATAATCATACCAGTCATTAAATTCTGTATCATAAATCCGAATTTGATTAAGGTCATTCAGAGGGTTAAATATTGTACAATTTATTTCCATTCTAATAGATTTTTTGTTGATAGTATTGGTCTTCTTTTACGTGTTATCTGCGGTAGCCGCCAACGGTTCACGGCTTGGCGAAGGCAGGGCATTTGAAAACCGTCAGCCGAAATTAAGCACAAATGTTGATAGAATTACAAATGCTCAATTACTTCCTTCAGTCCTGCTTTTGCCAAACCGATGTTGGTGGCAGTTTATTTTCTTTTTATCCATTTTGGTATTATCAAAATTAGACTACCAAGAACAAAAATCCAGATTCGTATTTTAGAAATAAAGTCAAACAAAACAGACTTTTTCCATTCGTCTAAATATTCTTTGTCTTGCGAATAATATTTCCAATGTTTGTTTATTTCTTGAAACTCTATATATCTCGAATTGCTTGTTTTGTTATTGTCAATTGAATATTCTTTTCCTAACAAGTCCCACACTCTGTCAAGTTTTACTTGTGTTTGGTAAAATTGAGCTTCTCTAATTTCACTTTCAATATCTGTCTCTATAAGTTGAATTAAGAAAGATAGAAGAATAAGTAAAAGTCCTATACTCTCAATTATGTTATTTTTTCTCTCGGTCATTAAAGTAGTTATAAATTTTAAATTTTAGGGGCAAGTCTGTCAATAACACTTTTTGAAATTGAAATCCAATTTTGAAATTCTTCATCAGTTACATTAATGTTTTCTGAATGAACAGCAAGATTTCTTAATTCTTTGAGACCAATTATTAAGTTAGCCAAATACTTTTCAATAAGGTTATTCTTAACAAGATAGTTTAAACTGTCATCAAATTTGTTTGATTTGTCCTGTCGTTTATCGATTTTAATTATTGAAGTTTCAATTCGTTTCCAAGCTTCAATAATTTGCGTTTCTTTTGATTTCTCATTGGTTTTATCAAATTCCCTTTCTATTAAGTCGATAGGATAGAACATAGTTACTCCTGCATTGACAGCTTCTTTTTTTATCTCTTCAACTTTGTCATTAAGTTCAAATTTTATGTCCTTAATTTCAGCAGTCTTAATTCTCGAAATAATTGATTTAATTTCTTTCTTGAAATAAAGGAAAACTATAAGAAATACCATTGGCCAAGCCAAATGTCCAATTAACTTTTCTACTAACTCAAAGTATTTGAATATTTCTGTTTGTTCCATTTTTTAAGTGTCTCGTTAAATTGCCACCAACGAGTATATTTCCGAAACTCATTTTCGGAGTTTCGGAAATATCGTTATTAAATATTTATTGATTTTGTAATTAATGTTTTAATAATGAGGAGGTTGCGAGTTAATCTGAGTTTCGGTAATATTTTCATGAGATTTTTTTGTGTTTTGAATTTTATTCTATTTGTATTCAAAAATAGGATACAAAGTTCTGTAATCCAAGTTTTTATTTAAGATTTAGTTTGTCCTGCGGCCTTACAATTTATTCAGATCCTTAAATCGAAATATGGGTATACATTTCCATTGGTTTTGCCAATGATATTCTCCCGAAAAAGCTTGAAAGTTGCCATTGAAGTTACCGCTGTCCGAGGGATGGCTTTAGCCATTACTGCCAGGAATTCAAACTTCACAGGGGGGGCATTTGATCTCAAATTTGACGATATTGAAGTCATAGGGGGGTAATTTGATCTCAAATTCGTCGATATTGAAGTCGTAGGGGGGTAATTTGATCTCAAATTCGGCGATTTTAAAGTCATAGGGGGGTAATTTGATCTCAAATTCGTCGAATTTAACGTCACAGGAGGGTCCTATGACGTCACAGGAGGGTCATTTGATCTCAAATTCGGGGGATATTTGATTTTTTCTGAGGGATTTGACTATGCTCCAGCTACCAATAATCACCCGGTAGCCCATTGTCTTTATTGATTTATGCTATGCAAGGATTGAGATTCAGGAATTTTCGGGTTGCTCTTCAATAGGCTTTTTCCGGAAGTAAGGATGGATATTTAAACCGATATTTTTATTAAATACCATAAGTTTAGTATCGAAGACAAAAATGAATTTCATTAAAAATAGGCACAGGGGCTATGCTGACCTTGGTTTGGATATCTTATTATTAAGCATATCATAATCGTAATCGTACATTTCACTCAGAACATCGGGATGTCAATATGGTAATCGTCCATGTCAAGCAGAACATCGTGAATGTCAACCTCGTAATTGCCTATGTTAAGAAGAACATCGTGAATGTCAATATTGTAATCGGCATTGTCAGGCAGAACATTGGTAATGTCAACCTTGTAATCGCCAATGTCAAATACAACATCGGGAATGTCAATATGGTAATCGGGAATGTCAAACCAATCATCGGGAATGTCATGATCATCGCAGCGTTTTTCAAAATGGAAAACCCCTATTTTGACCTGATTTTATAGAAAAATATGCTTATGCAAAACTTAATTCACGCAGCCACCAATCTTTGCTTCAAATACCACTCCGTTTTTAATTTCAAATACCCCCAGGCTGGCATCCATCAGAATCGACTGATTTGACTGAAACAATACATTGGCATTGCCCTGGATGGTGATATTGGCCTTAAGCTGGAGGTTGGTTTTTTTCGCAGTGCTTCCTCCCGAAATATTGTCATTGGGGCTCGTAAGCACGATATTGCTGTTGCAGTCATTGGCACCACAGGCAATGGTATTGCTCAGCTCACCCACAAACACGTCGTCTATAAAATAATAGGACAGGGTATTGGCCGGCTGGCCACCATAACCACCACTCGCTCCACCGGAAATATCCGCCGATTCCTGCGTGAGGGTATTAGATTGCTTTTTGAAATTCCCAATATACAGATTTTCAAAAGCCTGATCGGCAGTGATTTCCGCGGCAATATTTACCCAGTTGTCTTTTTCGTGTATCACGATATTTTGGGCAGGCAATACCGTCCTATCTGTTTTGAGGCTGTCGCTGTCAAATTCTATCACCGGCCTTACACTTAGACCAAATCCCAGGTTGTTGGAGGCCATCAGGTAATAATCAGCCCTGCTCACATACATGCTTAGTAAGTAGCGTTTACCCACTACCATGGGCTGGTTAAATGGCGTGTGCAGATATTCCCGGTATTCTGATCCCCCGGTAAAAATACCGGCATAGCCTTTTCCGCTTCGGGCCGACTGAATGCCAAAAATATTGTTGCGGGGAACTTCAATACTGGCATTAAAGACGGCACAGGTACTGAAATAGTCGGCTGAGCCTGAAGTGGGAATATTCCATCCAAGCCCCTGCAATAAAGTTTGACCGGGAGCCGAAGGAGAAGGTACGAAAGATTCGGGACAGCGATCGGGGTTCTCAAAAGAAGGATTCGGCACGAGATTGGTGCTCAGGCAGGTATTGGCATATATGACGTTTTGATTTATTTCAGCCACATCAAAAAGCTTTATTTTAAATTCCAGGGTTTCGGCATTGTTAACCGCCGCCACATTGATCAGATAGGAGGTACCCGCTACAAGGTTGGTGAGTTCCAGAATGTTGGATTTCCAGATTTGTTGCGGTCCGGAATTTTCGTAAGTGCATTTGATGAGTACGGGGTTATTGCAGGCATCGGTGTAGGCACCTATTATGGCGTTGGTATTGAGGTTGTCCACTTCCACATTCATTTTAGGACCGGTTGCCACAAACCTAAACCATACGTCTTTAGTAAGAAATCCACAGCCGGAAGTATTTGATTCGTTGGTTGCCAGATTTGAGGAAAAAAACTGCGGGGCAGCATTGGCGGTCAGTAAGGAGGCATTTGCACAGTTGTCATTTACCGGTACCACTGGTGTAATGATTCCAATCTTGAAATTCCCCTGATCTTCTTCATTTGTGGCCTGGGCTGCAATGTTCAGATAATAGGTAGTGCCAATAGTGAGTCCGGTTTTGGTGAAAGAGATATTGTGTACCCCGGTAAAACAAGTGGAGGATACTATCGAAAATGCCCCGCATGAGCCGGTCAACATCACCACGGCAGGGTCTTTTACATAGCCATCGTATATGATGCGGTGCGTAGTAGCGGTAGCGGTAAATTTATACCAGACTTCATTTCCGCCAAAACACTGGGCATTGGTATTGGTGGCATTTACAGTGGTACCTTCGGTAAAAATCGGTGTGTTGCCAGCTGCGGGAGTAAGGGTAACAGCGTCACTGCATAAATTGTTGGCAGGAGGGTCGGTATCAGAGGTAACTGCAGCAAATATCCTTCCTCTTAGCACTGATGAAACGGTATATGCCCTGACCAGATAGGCGGTGCCGGGGGTCAGGTTGTTTAAAACCGTATTTAAAGAAAATGAACCGGCACCCGAGTTGCCACAAACTATGGAAACCAGACTACCACAAGTGCCCGAGTAAACCACATAAGCAAGGTCTTTTACTGTGGAAACCAACAATAGGCGATGGCTGGATTTGGTAGCGGTAAAACTGTACCATACATCGTCGTCAGGCGTGCCTGTTACCGCACAACCCACCGCTTCGGGGCTGGTGGTACTCAAAAATGTGGTACTGGAAACGTAAGAAGCCAAACTAGCTGTAGGCTGTATATTGAGCGGAGTGGGGCTGGCACAATGATCATTGGCCGGCGGACCGGAGTTTACCACCTGAATTTCAAATGTACCCTGGTGGTTAATGTCTGCCGTAAAAGAATAAACTTTGATCAGGTATTCATTTCCCGTAGTGAGGCCTTCCAGTTTGATAAAATCTTCTGAAACATTGGTAAAATCGGACCTTTTGCAAGCTACATGAACGGGCGTATTGCAATTGCCCGAATAAACGGCCACTGTTAAATCATTAATATTTGCAGCGTTGGAGTTTTTTCGGAAAACCACAAACTGTGTCGGGGAAGCGGCCGTGAATTTGTACCAAACATCCAAACTATTGGCAGCACCGCAGGTGTTAGTTCCGATGGTAGCGGTGGCAAAAACCGTACTTCCTTTTACATAATTATTGCTGGTCAGGGTATTGTTAACTGGTAGACCCACTGCATTGCCGCATAGATCATTATTCGGAGCAAGGCCATTTTTGATGCAAAACTGAAAACGGGCATCACCGGGTGAGTAGCTCGAAACCCTGAGATAATAAGTGCTGCCCATCGTGAGACCAGTGAAAGTTTTTTCTCCCTGTTCAACTATATCCGCAGAGCAATCAAGATAAGTTTTGGCCTGACAAGTACCTCCAAAAAGCTCGAATTTAACAGGATGGCGGGTATATTCCCCGTTGAGACCTAAATTGAAGTCGAAGTATTGGTCTGAGGTATTACCCAACCATATTTTATGGGTGGTAGTGGATGCCACAAACTTATACCATACATCCCGCATGATTTTTTTCTCGGGGTTGCCTAAGGTATTGCAAGTTTCAAAAATTGATTGGGAAGAATTGTTTAGATTGCCCGCTACAAGTTCACAACTATTGGCATTGCCCGAAGGTGCTACCAGCGAGGCATTGATGCATTCATCATTATTGTCAGGAACCGGCGTACTGATACAGGCCGTTAAAGAATCAAGAGTGTAAACGGGCATCAGCAAACGAATAAAATAAGTCTGACCGATGGTTAGTCCACCCGGAAAAGCAAGCGAGTCATAATTCTGGGTACAACCCATGGAGGTTAAGCCACTGCAGGTCCCCTGAAATAATTGATATGGGAAGGTGAGATTACCAGATTTTATGTTTAGCCTGTGCTGTGTAGCTGTAGCGGTAAACTTAAGGAAGATATCTTTCTCAGGCGTACCCGAAATACCCTCATAATTACAGCCATAGGCATATTCTGAAGCAGTACTGAAACCTTTGGTGTTGATTTTAAGCGGTGAGGTGCAGGTTGCAGTTACCGGAATATTTAGTGCTCCACTGCAATCATCAAAAGGTAAAACATAGGGTGAAGTCACGGCCACTTCAAACAGCGACTGATTGGTGCCAATGGTGTTGCTGAAGACCCTGAACCTGTACACCTGTCCCGCAGTGAATTTGTCGAGCGTGAGGATGAGGGTATCGCCTCTCAAATCTCCGTTTTCACATTGAGGTACATTCACGGGAGTGGAGCAGCTCAATGCAATCAGTGCATTGCAGGCACCGGAATACACTTCTATCTTTCCCTGGTTTTGTTTCCAGCCTTTTAGTTTGATCTTATGGACCTTTTGGGTAGCCGTAAATTGAAACCACACATCATCATCGGTGTTGGTACCTCCCTGATAGCTGTTTGAAGAAAGGGTGGCATCGAAGCTACTACCGCTGACCGCATTCTCAAAGGTATCGGTGGCGGAGGGATTAAGTGTAATGGCTGTAGCACAGTTGTCGTTGACAGGCAGGGAAGTAATACCAATCGAAAATGCTCCCGGCACTATGCCCTCATAATAGACCCTGATGAAATAGGTTTGGCCAACGGTAAGATTTGAAATGAGAGCCGAAGAGTTAAGGGTTTCATCAAAACCGGATGAAATACACTGTTTGGATACAAGGGTGCCACAGGTGCCACTGAAAACTTCCAGGATGATATTTTCAAATGAATTAATTTTCTGGAGAAAAACCCGGTGGCTGGTTTGGGAAGCTGTAAAACTATACCAAACATCATCATCGGCATTTCCGCTGCAGCCGGCAAGGCTCTGGGCAGCAAAATTGGTACTTCCTGAGGTTTTAATGACAGGTACATTTGCGGGATTTACGGTCAATGTAATCGCAGTGCTGCATTCATCATTGGCCGGTGGTTCAGTGTCTAATATACAAATGCTAAAAGTACCGGCGTCTTCCTGACTGGTGGTATTAATCCAGATCAGATATTCTGTTCCTACGGTCAGACCAAAAACACTCTTTTCAACTATGGGGTCATTGCCAGGGCTGCCGCAGCTTCCGATTCGGTTGATATCATTACAATTATTTTCCAGCACATCGATATAAACATTCTGGATCGATCCCCTTTCCAGCCGGATTAACTGAGAACTGGAAGTGGCGGTAAATTTATACCAAACTCCATATTTGTAAAAATCACAATTATCATAAATGCTGTTGGAAACCCCCACCGAGGTTCCATTTACAGGCGTGCAGGTACTGCCTGAATTGAGTACAATTGCACCTTCACAGTCTTCATTGGCCAAAGGCAGATTGACACAAATATCAAAAGTACCTTCTCCACTGCCTATATCAGCCGAAAATACCCTCACATAATAAGTATCGCCGGGTACCAGATTGGATACTTTTGCATTTTCAGTTTCCGACCCCGATGTATTGTTGGTGCAATTGATTTCCGACAAATTGGCACAATTGCCCTCATAAACCTGAAAGGCTGCATTGTTTAAGGTACCGGGGGAAATATTGACAAAATGCTTGCTTTGGGTTGCCACAAAACTGTACCATACATCATCGTCCACCTCACCGGAGCAAAAGGCATAATCTCCCGGAAGGGCATTGATAGTGGTTCCCTGGGTGGAAAGGGTACAGTTCATGTCATTGTTGACGCTGATTGGTGCGGCGGAAACACAACCGTCATTGACAGGAGGAGGAGGGAAGTTCCGGACACAAATATCAAATGATCCACGGCTGAGAGCATTGCTTCCGCAGGTATAGACCAAAAGGTAATATTCGTCTCCAACGGTCATACCGGTTTCAAATATGCGGTTGGAATTAAAACTTTTCAATATCAGGTTAGCCCCTTGTTTATGGAAAAGCTCCACTCTGAACCCCGAGCCGGTTCCGGTTGAAGTTAGGTCAACTAAAAGGCTGTCGTTGGTTGCCGTAAATTTGTACCAAAGACCATCGGTTATGGTGGAGCATCCGGCATTCGATGCTTCGTTACTCAGGGCAGTGGTATTGTTTCCGGCGGTATTTTGGATGCAGGTGAACCCCGAATTTACGGGGATATCAATGGCATTGGCGGAAACAGAATTGACAGACGGGCTGCTCAAACATAAATCAAATGTACCGGAAGAGCCAAACAAATCCCATATTCTTATATAATATTCCTGTCCAATGGTAAGGTTTTGTGCCAACATCAAACCGTCATTGTTACAGATTACAGACGAAGGATTGGAACATGTACCACTCACAAGCTGTAGGTTGGGTGATCCAAAAGTAGCATTGAGAAGTTTTATAAGCATATCAGACTGTGTGGCAGTAAATTTATACCAAACGTCATTTTGTACCGGATTGCCATTACATACCGTTGGTGCCATTGGACCGCTGGCATTAACCAGGGTGCCGGAAGTGAGTATATTGCAGGAGGCATTGTTGGCGGTAAGGGCTATTGCTCCCGCACAGGCGTCATTGGCAGGCATGCCGGTGGCTTCATTAATGCAAACCTGAAATGTCCCGGTCTGACTGAGCCCCTGATAATAAGAATAAACTCTGAAAAGGTAGGTTTGTCCGGGAGTAAGATCACCTATTTTAAGGGTAAAATTAGGGGAATTGGACTGGTAGCATACTTTTGATTGGAGATTGCCGCAGGAGCCATCGAATAATTCAACCACGGGTACGATTACCGAACTGCCCGAAAGGGTGATGTTATGTACCGCCGCAGTAGCTGTAAAACTAAACCATACATCGTCGTCGGCCATACTTCCTGCACTGCAGCCGCTCATACTTTGGGTAGCGTCTGCATTGGTGGCATTGGTTATAAGTGTACAACTCTGGTTTTGATTGACCGTTAAGTTTATCGCTCCGGAACACTCATCATTGGCCGGAGAAGCGGGAAGTCCCACACAAATGGTAAAAGTACCTCTTGTAGTGCTGAGACTGCTGCCGCTATGGACTCTGATAAAATATTCGTTGCCTATCGTAAGGCCTGAAACAATACTTTTTTCGGTATGGGAGGTACTGTTGTTTTCGTTGACACAGGCCAAAGAAGTTAGTCCGGTACAAGGGCCTGAAAAAACCTGAAATACGGGATTTTGAAGGGTAAGGGAACTCACTTCAATCTTGTGCGTGGTGGCCGTAGCTGTAAATTTATACCATACGTCGTCATCAGCAGAGGTAAAATTGCAGCCACTCATGCTTTGGGTAGCTCCCACGGTAGTGCCGGTGGTAGTCACCCCGCAAAGGTTGTTGGCATTGACTGTCAGATTAATAGCTCCGCTGCAATTGTCATTGGCAGGTGTCTGTGCCATTGAACAGGTAATGGAACTTAAAAAAAGCAATATCAAACCCGGGTATTTCATAGCAAAATTTGTTTGCCCAAAAATACGTTTTGACAAAATACAGATTTACTACTAATGTTAGTAGGGGACCCCGGACCGACATCAAAAGCTCTTGCTATTAAAAGCTTATTTATCTAATCGATAATGCAACAACGTAGTACCCCCAATATAGGCTTTCGTATCAATAAGTTGTAATTTTTGGCGGTGGCCCAGCATATCAAATATTCGCATGCCTTTATTGATCAGGATCGGGTTGATGAAGAGATAAAATTCATCTATATGATCCCCGGCGATGAGTGAGGATACCAATTGGGCACCTCCATACACCAAAATATCTTTGCCGGGCTCGTTTTTTAGGTTGGTTACAGTAGTGCTCAGGTCATCAGAAGCCAGACTTACGTTTTTTCCAAATGGTTCTTTTAAAGTTTGGCTGAAAAGGATTTTACGGAGGTTCACCATTTTTTGAGCGAAAGTATAGATGGGGTGATCAGGGCCCATTTCTTCAAAATGCGGAATAAAGTTTTCCGCCATTTTTCTTCCAATCAATAACGTATCAGAGGTATCGGCCAGCTCATTGACCAGTTCAAATGAAGTGGGGTCGGCACCTCTGATTATCCAGTCTTCCTCGCCATTAGGCCCGGCTACAAAGCCATCCAATGATATATGCATCTGTAGTTTCAGCTTTCTCATAAGGTTTTATTTTCGGCAAAAATAGGTTTGCATTTCTGATTTGATGATAGGCAATTGTGACAAAAATGGAGGGAGTAAATTGTTTTTTTCATCAAAAACCAACAAAAGAAAAATCAACTCCAATACATTTGCTTATTATTCAGAATTATCCCTCTTTTCTAATTAACTTTCTGATAGCTACCAAATGGGAAAACAAAACCACAGGCACAATAAACACCGGCAGCCAACTATAGGGGAACTGAACCACCGCCATATTCGGCTGGTCGAAGGCGAATAACTGCATCGGAAATGGGGCAGAGAAAGCCGCCAGAAAAACGATATTGAATAAAAGGGCAAGACAAACCAAATTCCAGATCAACAACAGTTTACGGTTTTTTGAATTTCCTTTAAAAAATAGAAATGCCGCAATGGGAGCGGAGATTCCGGCCAAAATATCAAAGTTACTACCCTCAAAAGTCATCAGTTGGGGAATAGCTTTTGAGAGAAATAAGCCATACAGTACGAGTTCAACGGGAATCCTGACCACATGCAAATAGATGAGCGGTTTTAAAGGCAAACTGTCGATAAAGTTTTTCCCTGAAGTATTATTAAAAAGAAATATCAGGAAAACAATAGCGGGGAAAATCCCGAAAAGGATTAGTTTGGGAGGCATTGCCTCCAGGTTATTTTTATAAAGTCCTGAAAGGGTAAGAGCCCCCTGAAGAATCAGCCAGACGACCAATGCACCCAGTATTTGATAGGCTTTTTTACGCTCTGCACCGGATTTTAATATAACCCGAAACAAGAGAAATAAGGTTAAAAGCGTGGTGGCTATAAAAGCCAGACCAATATAATCCGGTACATTTTCAATCATGGTTTTTAGAATTTAATTTATCTGAAAATATTACCCCATGGGTTCCCAGAGTTCGATTTTGTTGCCCTCGGGGTCAAGGATATGGATGAACTTGCCATAGTCAAAGGTCTCTATTTCATCGACCAATGTCACGCCACTGGCTTTGAGTTCTTCCACCAGGGCTTCCAGATTCTCGACACGATAATTTATCATAAACTCTTTGGTGGAGGGCTCAAAATATTTGGTGTTATCTCCAAAGGGTGCCCATTGGGTATCGGCTTTCTTCTTGCCTTCGGCATCTTCATACCATTCAAAGGTGGCTCCGTAAGGATTGGTTTGGAGGCCCAGATTTTGAGCGTACCATGCTGTGATTGCTTTGGGGTCTTTACTTTTGAAGAAAATCCCTCCGATTCCGGTTACTTTTTTCATATTAAGGGTTGATATTGTGTAAAGTAAGGAAAATTTTTCCAGAATAATGTTTAATAATATTTTTTTGTTAGCAAATGAGTCAAAAATAGTTACCATCCAAATACCCTATAAATCTTACGCATTTGAGGCTCTGATTTCCTGAATTTCTTCCTCACTTAAGCCGCCTTTTTCAAGTACCGAAATGATAAAGGCTGTCTTTAGCCTTGCATACGTATAGCGATCCAAATGCTTATTTTCCAGAATGTTTTGTTTTAGTTGAGTATATTCATCCACCAGTGCAGGTGATTTTTTTAGGGTATCCCGAAATAGTAAATGGTTTTTGAGAGCGGTGCTATCGGCAAAACATACATAAAGATGATGTTTCATCTCCATTTTATTCCCGAAAATTGAGGAGGTTTTTTTGCTCTGTCTGAAGGCATATCTGCCCGAGACTCCCTGTTCACCTTTTGCTATATAGCCCAGGTTTTGAAGTACCTGACTTATCTCAGGCAGCCTGTTTTTTTCGTATATGACGATATCAACATCCAGAATGGGTTTGGCCCAAAGACCATTAATTGCAGTGCTGCCCACATGTTCAATTTCAATTTTGAAGTCGTGAAGATTTTCAGCTAAATGTTTTTTTAATAACCTGAATTCCACCTCCCATTTTTCATGATAAGGTACAATCGTAATTGCCTTATTTTGCCTACCCAAAAACCAGGAGTATATATTTTTTAACCAATTATTCATCAGAAATTCTTGTCTTGAAAAAAGAAAGTTTTTTCTCCTTCCAAATAAAAATCAAATTTATATCTCAAAGTTTATGAACGGATATTACTCCCTTTTTCGAAATTCAAACAATAGAGAATCTTCTTTCCCTGAAACTATTGCAGAGAGGTTATCCGCTGTCCGCTTGTATTCAATCCTGGTTGGGAAAGGATTCAAAGCATTTTCGGCTGTAAAAGTGTTTTTATCAACTTTTGTCAGCGGAAACCTTGTGGCTGTTTCTTCTCCTTTTGCCGTGATATCAAGACGCCAGGAGTCCCTGATTTTAATGAGCTGCATACTTTCCTGCCATACGGTATCAGCACCTTCTAGAGTACAGCTATTACCAATATACATACTATCGCCCGATTTGTGCCAATCTTCATAGGTCATCTGATTTTCTTTGGTATGGGTGCGTTGCCAGTCCCCTAATAACCAGTCCATATTTTGGTCGCTTACCCGTTTGCATGAAACCAGGGAAGAGATCAGGAGGCAAATCAGGATAATTCTTTTCATCTTCTATTGATATCTGATCGGTAACTTATTTAATTTAAGCAATATAAGTAATATTACCATGATTACTGTGGCCATGATGGCCAGTAAGTTAATCACTTTTTGAACTTTGAGTTTTGATCCTGTAATTTGGCTTGATAAATATATAACAGCATAACCCAGCAAACCGCCTAAAGTATTATTGACGAGGTCGGTTGCATCAAACGCACCTATCCGGAACACAAACTGAAGGATTTCCAGACATAAACTCATTGCAAACAAAAGTAAAAATATGCTCAGGAAATTAAGTTTTCTCAAAAGCAAACCTGCATACAAGCCTGCAGGAACAAAAATGAGAATGTTCATGATCACTTCCATGCGGTCAATATGACCATAAAGAAAATAGTCCTGATAGGGGATAAGATTGACAGTGCGGTGGTCCATATATGAAAACCGAACGCCAAGTTTGAAAATCAAAATCCAGAAAAGGGCAATCAGATATACCCCCAGGAGCATGCGGGTGTGCTTATCCGCTGAATTTTGAGCGGGTGTATCCCCGTGTTTTTGATTTTTCATCGTTTTTCCAATCAAAGAGTTTACGAAGATTAGGAAAAAGGATCATCCATGCAAGCGAATCGAAGAATTATTTGTTCAGATGGATAGCCTCCAAAATAGCTCCTTTTAAAATTTCGAGGTTTATGTCCCCGAGTTTCTTGAATTTAATGCAATAACCTGTCACTGATGCCTTCCCGATTGTTTTCCCATAAGTAAGTGGAAGATAATTTTTGTCAGCCAATCCCATGATATAGACAGAGATACCGCTGGTATTGGCACTGATGCCAATCTGGTAGAACTCTTTGGTCTTGCCGTCGGCGTATTTCATGATTTGGCTGCCGTAGCCAATGTTGGGGTTGGACACCACTTTGCCCGACTCATCTTTTCCATCGAGGTACCAAAGTTTGCAGCCTGGCATAATCTCCGATATACTATCATGCAAAGCCTGCATTTCGATACTTTTGGCTGCCGGGAGTGAGGCTATATAGCTTTTGATCTGATCAGTTATTTCCATTGGTACTTTTTTTTCATGCAATAATAGGAGAATTCTCCGAATGCAGTCGGTGGCGAAAATGACAATCACGGGGGGAGTTTTGTAGATACCGGAAAATCGGCTCAATACATTAATATTAAAAAATGGATCAAATATAACCTGTTGGGCCGAATTGGCTCGGATTCAATATATTGCGGATGGAAAAACTTCAAATAAATATATTTTTACCTAATTGACGGCGTTCTATTTTCATACCAAACGCTTTTTCAAAACTATCATTTATCTTTACCAATAAACGGGCATCTTATATTTACCATGAAAATTAGACATCACTTTCTGGATTGGGTGAGGGTTATGGCCTTTCTGCTTTTGATTTTATACCATACGGGCATGTTTTTCAATACCTGGGGCTGGCATTTCAAAAATCCGGTCACATCCGGCAATTTTGAAATTTGGATGTCGCTGGTCAATCCCTGGAGACTCTCTCTTTTGTTTTTTGTTTCGGGAGCCGGAGCCAGTTTTGCCACCCGCAGTCGCTCGCTGGGTAGTTTTGCTAAAGAAAGAATCACCAGGCTGCTTATACCGCTCATTTTTGGTATGTTGGTCATTGTGCCACCCCAGATTTATCTGGAGCGGGTAGTAGTTGAGGGGTATACGGGCAGCTATCTTAGTTTTTATGCCAAAGTATTTGAATTCAAGGCTTATCCCGAAGGTAATTTCAGCTGGCATCATTTGTGGTTTGTGGTGTATCTGCTGGTATTTTCGCTGTTGGCCATTCCTTTGTTTAGGATTTTAAAAAATCGGCAAATACTCTCTACCCGATGGTCCACGGTGCTGATTATTTTACCACTGTCCTTATGCTATTTTTTGTTGAGAGACCGTTGGCCCACTACCCACAATCTGGTGGCCGACTGGTTTAACTTTACCTTTTCGTTTTTGATTTTCTTGATTGGATATCTTTTTGGCAATCAGGCAGATATTTGGGAAAGACTCGAGCAAAAAAGATATTTGAATCTGGGCTTTGGGATATTTCTGATCGTTTTCAACATCGTGCATGATGCTATTTTGGGCCCTTTGTCGGAGGAAATCCTCTGGGTTAAAATCCTAAATTCTGTTTTCAAAATCGCTTTTATCTTCTGTATTATTTTGGCTATTCTGGGCTTTGCCAAAAAGTATTTAAATTTTGAAAATAGTTTTATCAAATATAGCAACAGGGCAGTATATCCTTTTTATATTTTGCATCAAACCGTCATTTTAATGCTGGGCTATTACGGGTTAGACTGGCAAATAAACCTGATCCTTAAGTTTTTTCTGATGGCCACCTCTACACTGCTTATTTGCTGGGGCTTATATCATTTTCTGATCAAAAACTATAAAGTAACCCGGTTGCTATTTGGGGTAAAATAAAATTTTAAATGTATTTATAATCAATATCTTATGGTAAAAAGTATTTTAGACGAACCTCTCAGAGCGGAAATCATTGAAAGAGTGCGGAACTTGAATAAAAATCTTCAGGCTCAATGGGGCAGCATGAATGTTTTCCAGGTGGTGAAGCACTGCAGGCTCTTTGAGGCCTGGATTCACGGCATTGGAGACTGGGATTATAGTGCCTCACGCAGTACACCCACGCAGGCAGCCGAAGCATTAATTGCAGTAACCTCAGATGATACCCCCATCATTAAGCACGCACCCAGTACCCAAATATTGATTGTAAATGAAACAGAGGTGGATTTTGAAAAGGAAAAAGACCTTTGGATTTCACATCTGGAAGCTTATCAGAATTATCACAATCCGGCCTTTGTGCATGATTTTTTCGGTAAAATGACGCCGGAACAAATCGGGATTTTGGCCTACAAGCACACCGACCACCATCTGAGGCAGTTTGGGGTGTGATTTTGGGTTTTAATGAAATTTCATCGCATTTGGCTTAGAAATGTCTGCGGTTCAAAGTACTATTGGAAGCACTTAATGCACTTAGAATTGCTTGATATCCTGATTTAGGGCTAAGAAATTCTGTTAAATAAAATCAACTTTACTTAAATGATAATTAGTCAATATATCATAATTTAGTTTACAGATTATTCTTTCGTCTCCTCGCCGGAGGGGCGATACTTTCTTTGCCTTCCCAAAGAAAGTATCCAAAGAAAGGGAACAATCTTCAATGTGTCACGAAAATTTTGAATCGAAAGTGGTAGTTTAGAAAATTATCGTTTATAATTTTCTAAACACTGAAGATTGATTTTAAGGAATACATAAATAAATTTTATTATCAGATGAAAATTCCAGTGGGCAGAAACTTTTTTTGGCTCCGCGTCATTTTTAGTGGAATTCTATTTTCTTAAAAATTCTGTTTTAAAAACGATACCTTTATTTTCCAAACACATAGAACACATAGCCATTCTATACCCTTA